>Ga0209538_1001151_pt1 | contig 14152 bp, 16 predicted proteins | sample BarGraNGADG00211_2_FD_184492 | JGI IMG/M metagenome (GOLD analysis project Ga0209538, IMG submission 184492) | Arctic peat soil microbial communities from Barrow, Alaska - Barrow Graham LP Ref core NGADG0004-211 (SPAdes) (version 2) | ecosystem: Environmental > Terrestrial > Soil > Wetlands >... | reverse complement strand
CCGCCATGATCTCGCCGGGGGCGATGCCCGCCTCGAGGGCGCGCCGCGCCACCTCTTCGGCGGCGGCGCGGTCGCCGTTGATGATGCTCTCGACTGCTTCTCGGTAGATGTCGGCCATGCCTTGGACGCCTCCCAACGTCTCTCAACAGCTACACCGCACAGCTAGGTATGGCGGGTGCAGAAAGGGAAGCGAAGGCGCTCCGCAAGCTGGATGCGCCGCGATGGCCCGAAAGCCGCTCGCGGCCTCACCCCGCCGCTCCCCCGTCCTGCGACGGGACGGAGTATACCAGTCACGCGCTGGGCAACGAAAGCGCCCGCGGCCCTGCGAGCGCGCCACCCGCGCGGCCATGCTAGCATCATGGCGTGAGATACCACGGTGCCGTCATCCGCCCCCCGAGTGAAGCGTCAAGCCTGATCGCGCAGGTCACCTACGGCTGCTCGAACGACACCTGCGACTTCTGCGGCACGTACCTCGACAAGCCCTTCGGCGTGCGGCCGTTCGACGAGGTGGTGGACGACGTCATCGGTCTGCCGTCAAGCGTGCGCAATCGCGTGCGACGCGTCTTCCTGGCGGACGGCGACGCCCTGGCTCTGAGCTCGCGCAAGCTGCACGACATCCTCGACCTCCTGCACCGCGCTCTCCCCGACCTGGAGCGCGTGACCAGCTACGCGAACGCCCGCAACCTCCTCGCCAAGAGCGTCGAGGAACTCGCCGGGCTGCGCGAGAACGGCCTCGACCTCTTGTACCTCGGTCTCGAGTCCGGCGACGACCAGACGCTCGCCGACATCCACAAGGGCATGACGGTCGCCGAGCAGATCGAGGGTTGCCGGCGCGCCTCCGAGGCCGGCATCCAGCTCTCGGTCACGGCCATCCTCGGTCTCGCCGGCATCGCCCGTTCGCGTGAGCACGGCAAGGCCACCGGTGAGGCCCTGTCGGCCATCGACCCCGCGTACATCGGCATCCTCACGCTGATGGTCACCCCGGGCACGGCCATGGAGCGCAAGGTGGCGACCGGCGAAGTCGTGCTCCCCGACTCCATCGGCATGCTACGCGAGCTGCGCGAGATCCTCGCCAACCTCGACGTCACCGACTGCCTCTTCCGCAGCAACCACGCCTCCAACTACCTGCCCGTGGGTGGGCGCCTGCCGCAGGACAAGCAGGCGATGCTGGCCGCGCTCGACAAGGTGCTGCTGGCTCCCGAGTCCGTCCAGCTGCGCGCCGAGAGCTGGCGGCTACTGTAGCCTCCCGCTACAATCGGTCCACGAGCCAGACGACGCATCGGAGGGGCCCTGTCTCGTCGCAGGCGATTCATCTTGGTCGTTCTGCTCGCCGCAATCGCCACTGGAGCCATGATCGGGCTCAGCGTGTGGCGCGCGGCGCCACCGAGCGCGGCGCCACCGAGCTCGGGCACCACCGCTCAACTACGCCAAGCCATCCTCCGTTACGAGCTCGCCGACGCGTGCGCCTGGCCCAAGGGCGCCTACGGGCGCGTGCGCCTCTCGGGCGCCGAGCTGGCCGCCATGTCGTCGCGGTACGAGACCGCCATCCGCGCGTCGACCTGCGGCGACCTGCTCGAGAACGAACTGTCGATCGAACCGTGGCGTTCGATACAGAAGAATCGCCGGCGCTATCCCAGAATGCTCTCGACTGGAGCCGGCGGTCGCCTCGCCTACTACGACTTCGTGCGGCGCACCACGAAGGGCGACCTGATCGTACACGCCATTGTGCACCAGTACAACGACAGCGCGTCCTGGGACTTCGCTCGTCAGAGGCTGAAGCGCCTGGGCAGAAAGTGGTGGCGGGCCGACATGGTCTCAGAGTACGTCTACACGCAGACCGACGACGGGTGGAGGATCGTGTCGAAGGACGCCGTGCCGCTTCTCTACGACATGGAGACGGGCAAGCTGACCCACGGGTGGCCCTGATGGACCGGCGCCAGCACGGTCGCCGGGCGCCTCGGCGAGTCAACCACTAGCCGCGCAGATGCGAGCCGTAGCCGCGCTTGAAGTGCGTCGCCGCGTACTTCTGCAGTTTCCACTCCGGGATGCGGCACTTCGGGCAGGCTTCCGCGTACCACTTGTTGCGCAGCCAGCGCGCCGCGCGGCTCGTCTTGGAGTCGTGCACCACCATATGCTTGTTGCAGTGGGTGATCACGACGGCGTAGGAGCCGCGCTCGTCGAACTCCTTGATGCCGTGGAGGATGCCGCGTCGCGACGGCCACAGCTTGAGCTTCTCCACGAGACGAAAGAGCGGGACCTGTTTGCGGTAGTACCGCGCCTTGTTCGGATCGGTGGGCATCGGGGCCAGCAGTGTACCACTCCCGGCAGGAGCCGGCGTCCACGGCGGCGAAAGTGAAAGCCCTGCGCTTGACGACCTGAGGTGGACCATGAACCGATGCACCCCTACCAGTATTACCCGCAAGCCGCCGGGGTGGCTGATCCTCAGCCTTCTGGCGGTGGTCTCGGCCGCCGCCTTTGTGGCCGCCTGCGGCGGCCCCGGCGGCGGCTCATCGCCCACCCCCACGGCCACCGTGACCGCAACGTCGACGCCCTCGGCCTCGCCCAGCCCCACGACGGCGCCCACGCCCACCCCGTCACCGACGACCACGCTGTCGCTGTACTTTCTGAGAGGCGACGAGCTCGGCGTCGCGCAGCGTCGCGTCCCGCAGACCACGATGCCGGCGACGGCGGCGCTCAGGGCGCTCCTGAAGGGCCCGTCGGCCGCCGAGCGCGCCGCCGAACTCTCCTCAGCGATCCCCGCGGGCACGAAGCTCAGAAGCCTGGCTCTCTCCCAGGGCATCGCCACGGTGAACCTCAGTCAGGCCCCCGGCCCGTCGTCCAGCGGCGGCACCATCGGCATGCCCGGGACGGCCGAGCTCGTGTACACCCTCACGCGCTTCTCCACCATCTCGGGTGTACGAATCGAGGTCGACGGTCGCCCTTGGCTGGCGGCCGATGATTCGAGCCCCTCCCGCATCACGTACCGCCGCGCCGACTTCCGCAGCCTGGAACCGGCGATCTTCGTCGAGACCCCCGGCGTTGGCGCCGCGCTCGGCAGCCCCTTCAGCCTCAGCGGCACGGCGAGCGTGTTCGAGGGCAGCTTCACGGCGCGGCTGCTCGACAGTGCCGGCCACAGCATCGTCCGCACGCAGGTGCAGGCGTCCGCCGGCGCACCCGGGCGCGGCCGCTTCCGCACGACGATCTCGTTCAGCACGACGGCACAGAGCGGCACGCTCATCGTCTACAGCCAGTCGATGGAGGACGGGTCGCGCCAGAACGAGGTGCGCATCCCCGTCGGGTTCTCGTCGGACTGACGCGGTCGCCCGGCGTTCGGCTGCGCGGACCGTCGGCGCCTACTCCTCCGGGCTTCCCACACGCTGCCAGAGCGGAACGACGTACCAGACCACGACGATCCAGCACGCCATGAGGCCCGCCACCACGGCCGCCCACGTCTCGTCGAAGAGCATGGCCGCGACGACGAACGCCACGAGAGCGATCGCGGCCGCGAGAAACGCCGACCCGGCCAGCGCCAGAGGTTGAACCAGAAGAGCATGCGCTCCTTGTCGCGCTCCCGGAGCCGCAGGCGATGATTGGCCGAGGGCGCCATCAGGAGCACGGTGCCCACCGCGGTGCACAGGAACGCGGCGAAGTAGGCGGCGTAGTTCGCATCGCGATCGACCCGCGTGAGCAGATCGAAGCGAGCCAGGAACGGCAGGCTGAGCGGGAAGGCGAACAGCACCTGGGCCCCGGGCAGGACGACGCGGATCTCGTTGAGCAGCTCGAGCGGCTCGCGGTCGACGCGCTCCTTGCGGTCCTCGGCCATCGCCCCTCCGGGGAGGCGGCTGGCGGGGAGTGCGGGAGTCACACCCGCCTACGTGGGTTTAGAGCCCACGCTGATCCTTCCGATCGACCCCCCGCGCGCGATGATTCTACTACGGCGCGCCGGCAGCCACGCGTCCGAGACCCGTCAAACGAGCGCCCGCGCCGCCATGACCGCGACGCCGATGGCCAGCGGCTCGTGGATGTGGCGCGGGCCGAGCGCGGTCTGGGCAGCCGGGGTGAAGGCGGAGGGAAGGCCCGGAACGGCCGCGACGGTGACGGGAGTCACGTCTCCGGCGTCGATGAAGCCGGCGGACGGGGTCGCGTCGAAGATGAGGTCGCAGCGTGCGAGACCGTCCGCGAGCGTCACCGGCTGCACCTTGACCCCGTTGTCGAGCGCTGCGCGCAACCGCGTGTGGTCAAGCTCGACGACCTCGACCGCGGCGCCACGACTCACGAGGCGCCGCGCGGCCGCGCGGCCTACCGGGCCGAGCCCGAGAAGGAGGACGTGCCGGCTGAGGAGGCTCCCGGCCGCCGCCTCCAGCGCCGTCACGTAGCCGTCGGCCGTGGCCGGGTCGTCGTCCACGCAGCGACCCTGGCGGGTGTTCAGGGCGATGAACCTGAAGTCGTCGGCCAGGAAGACCACGTCCGCCGCTCCGTCGAACGCCTCCTGGATGCCGCGCACGTCGGCCTGCTCCGTCACCCAGGCGTCGCAGCCGAGGTGCCGGAGGATCGCGACCACGCAGTCGCCGAAGCCGCCGATGACGCCCTCCCCGCTGGTGACCGGCACCGCCGCCACGCGCGCCCCGTAGAGGGGCACGCAGACCGGAGGATGCGCGACCGTGCTCAAGGCGAGCTCGCGCAGGCCGAGGCCGGTGATGTCCCTGAGCCCGGCCTCGAACTCGCAGAGGCCGTCGGTGAGCGCCTTGACGTCCTCTGTCGTAAGCCTCGTCACGATCTCGTCGCCTCCATACCCTCCGGACTGTCAGCCTCGGGCGCCAGGTCGAGTCTCTCGCAGCGCGCCAACTCCCTCACGGCCTCGTCGGCGCGCGCCCGAGCCTCATTCTCACCTGTCCCAGTGGCGATCAACGTGGCCGCCCAGGCGCGCGCTCCGGGGCGATAGTCGGTCAGAGCTTCGTCCACGCCGAAAAAGCCTTCCGCCAGCTGCAGAGGAGCTGCGCTCCCCATCACATGCTCGCCGGCGACCTCCAGCAAACCATCGTGAGCGTGGACGTGCTGGTAGACGCAGGCGCGGCGCGGCGCGCGGGCGACCCGCGGGGGCGCGCCGCGGCGCGCCATGTCGTGTAACAGCTCGACGATGTTGAGTCCGCTGGACCAGTACACCGCGGTCGGCGTCTGGCTCGGGAGGCGGGCGTCGATCTCGAGCACCTTGGGCTCCGCCCCGCGCACCATCACCTCGATGTCCATCAGCCCCTTCAGCTTCAGACCCGCCGCGAGACGCGAGGCCGCGGCGTCGAAAGCCGCCAGCGTGCCGGGCGCCACGGCGTGGGCCCACGCGCACGATCCGCCGGGGCCGGCGGCCGAAGGCCCTCTGGCCCCGGCCTCCCCCACCGGCGCCACGACGCGCTTGCAGTCGTAGACGGCGTCGAACTCCAGGCCGGTGACCTGCAGCGGGGCGGCGTGGCCGTCCCAGGCGAGCACCTCGAGCGACAGAGACGGTCCAGCGACGTATTCCTCGACCACCGGCCGCTGCCCTCCGGCCGCGAGGCGCGCGAGCGCGGCCGCAAGCTCGGCTTCGTCTTCGACCACGGAGACGCCCTCGCTGCCGCTCGCCGAGTCGGGCTTCACGACGGCCGGAAAGCCGCAGGACGGCCACGGCAGGGGCCGCGGCACATCGAGCTCCGCGAACAGCCTCTGTGAGGCCAGTTTGGACGCGCTGACGCGGTACGCCTCGAGATCGAAGAGAAGGGGGACACCCCAAGCAGGCACGCGTTCGGCCAGCCACTCCAGCGTCGTCAGTTCTTCGCAGGCCGGCAGCACGGCGTCGCAGGCAGTGACCAGCGCCTGCGAAAGGGTCTCGTCGGCGACGATGTCCGCCACCACGTGCCGGTCGGCGAGCCCCGCGGCCGGTGGAGCCTCCCGGCGGTCGACGAGGACGGTCTCCCAGCCGGCCTTCGCGGCCAGGTAGACGGCCTCGGTACCCTGCAGCTTGCCGCCGACGACGAGGAGCCTCACGCCGGGACCTCAGCGCGCTCGTGCGCCGCGGCAAGCCAGGTACGGTAGTCGGCGACCGTCGCCGGGCGGAGCCCCAGCCGCGCCAGGTGCGGCAGCACGCCGGCCACCGTCCGGCGCCCCTCGTCGATGTCGAGGTCGGCCTGCGACACGCCGGCCAGGCCGACGGTCGGCGGCACGATCGAGGTCACCACGTTGGCGCCCGCGTTCAGGCGCCGCTCGAGGCCGCGGATGCCGTCGACATCAAGAGATGCCGGGATCAGAGAGTGGGGCATGGCCAGACGCATCGTGGCGATGGTGAGCAGCTCGGCCTCGTCGCCGGCGGTCTGCACATCGGCCAGCGGCGTCCCGGTCTGCGGCACGAAGGTCATCACGCGGACCTGCTCCCACGCGGCTTCGCGCATCGCTGCGATGGAACGGGCGCGATCGGCCTCGGTGTCGCCGATACCCGTGAGGATGCCGTCTTCGACGAGCAGACCGGCGCGCCGGGCCGCGCGGCGCGCGGCGACGCGCGCCGCGAACGGCTGGCCGGTCCGCAGGCGCTCGTACAGCTCCCGGCTGTGCGTCTCCTGGTAGAGCGCGTACCAGTCCGCGCCGCGGGCGCGGAGACCGGCCAGCACTTCGTCGGGCACGACGCCCGGCGAGACCATGACCGGCAGGCCGCTGACGTCGCACACGGCCGCCACGAGCTCGAGAAGCCCGGCGTAGCCGGGGTCGTCGTGGATGGCCGGGTCTTCGCCCATCGTGAGGTCGAGCAGGACGACCCCGGAGCCCGCGAGGTCGCGGCAGATGGCGACGACTTCGTCCAGGGACTTGCGATAGCGAGGGCTCTCGTCGTTGTCGGCGCGGTAGAAGCAGAAGGCGCACTCGTTGCGGCAGTAGGTCGAGAAATACACGAAACCGTAGAGAAAGACGGCGTCTCCAAAGCTCCGGGCGCGCGCCTCGCGGGCGGCGGCGAACACGACCTTGGCGGCGTCGCCGCGGGCCGCGAGGAGCGTCGCCAGGTCGGCCTCTCCGAGCAGGTCGCCGGCGAGCGCGCGGCGACAGAGGTTGCGGACGTCGCTCGCTGTGTGCTCCAAGGAGTTCCTCCCCTTCACCGTGGCCGCTGGGAGAGTACCGGACGGCGGCTCGGGCGCCGCGTCAGGCGAGTGTACCGAGGCGCGAAGACGACTGGCAAGCCGACGGTCCGGGCCGCGAGAGCGCGGGCGCGCGGCCCCTCAGCGGAACTCGAGCACCTCGGCAGCGGGTCGCCGCGACGTGGGGGTGACGGCTCCCGCGGGCCGGCCGACAGGTACGACGGCGACCAGCTTGGCCGGAGGCTCCACGCCGAGCAGCCGCTCGATGGCAGGCGCCGCCAGCACCGGAGCCGTCATCCAGCAAGACCCGTAGCCGAGGGCGTGCGCCGCCGTACAGAAGAGTTGGACGGCGGCGCCGATGCTCTGCAGGTCCGGGCGCGCGCGCAGCCTGTCGCGCTCCTCCACGCCCAGGCCGCGGGCGAGCAGCATCTCGTCGGCGCGCGAGAGATAGGGCAGGCCGAACACGGCCATCACCAGCGGAGCGTCGACGAAGAATGTCGCGTAAGCGCGCAGCGCCTTGATCTCCTTGCTGCTGCCCGCGAGCTCCGGCCAGGCGGCCATCTCGTCGATGGCCTCGTCGACGGCCTGACGCAGCGCCACCTGCGTGACGGCGTCGTCGACGGCGACGAACCGCCACATCTGGGCGTTGGCGGCGTTGGCCGCGCGCACCGCCAGCTCGACCATCGTCGTCACGTCCTCCCGCGGGACGGGGTCGGGGAGGAAGCGGCGGACGCTGGCGCGGCCGCCGACGGCGCTCTGGAGCCCCGCTTTGGCGAGCTGTCGTCTGGCGGCGTCGGCGTCCATGCGCGAGATGGTACCAGAACGCGACAGCGACGGGGCGGGCGCCTTGCGGCGCCCGCCCCGGGGTCCATCATCTGCGCCTGCGTCGAGAACGCGCTTCAGCCGCCGGAGATGGGCGGCACCACGGAGAGCATGTCGCCGTCCTTCAGCGGCGTGTCCAGACCCCCGAGCGCGTTGATGTTGCGCGCGTTCAGGAACACGCCGGCCCACATCCGGCCGTCTTCGCGGAAGATGCGCTGCTTGAGCCGCGGCTCGGCGGCGATGGCGAGATCGAGCGCTTCGGCCACTGTCGTGGCCTCGCACTCGATCTGCCGCTCGCCGCCGGCTGTGGTCATGCCGACCGGCAGCTTGACGTAGGCTTTGGCCACGATCAGGCCTGCAGTTCCTTGTCCTTCTTGTCGACCTTGAGGTCGATGGCCAGGACGTGCGGATTCTGGCAGAAGGCGATGCACTGAGGCTCGCCGCCGCAGAGATCGCACTTGTAGGCGACTTCCCGCGTGGGGTGCTCGTGGATGACGTCGGTCGGGCAGACGTCGTAGCACTCGCCGCAGTTGGTGCATGCGTCCTCGTCGACGATCAGCACGTAGCCCTTGACCGTGTCGCCGATCTTCTCCTTGCCGGGGAACTCGCCTTTGACCTTGACCGTGATCTCCGTGGTCACGATGGCGTCGTTGGGGCAGGCCTCCTGGCACTTGGCGCACCCGGTCTGCAGGCAGGTGTGGCCCTTGATGGCGCCGGTCGTCGGGTTGCACTCCGAGAACAGGCGCGCGACCGACGGGCGATAGGCTCCTTCGTGCTGCGCTGAACAGGCCAGCTCGCACATGTGGCAGCCGGTGCATTTCTTGCTCGAGATCATGACGTGCGGCATGAGAGTCCCTTTCTCCGACGGGCCGGCCCTAGAGGCGGACGTCGATGCCGAGTTCGGCGAGCCTGGCTTCACTGGGCACGCCGTTCTCGTCCCAGCCACGCATCTCGTAGTACTGCTTCATCCGCTCGGCGAACACGTCCTCACCGATCGCCTTGCCGGCCGAGGGGCCGTCCTTGAAGGCGCCGGACTTGGCGTAGAGCGCCTTCGGCAGGTCGTCGCTCTCGACGCCTTCGCGCAGGTTGAACAGGCGGCCGAGGTTCCAGACGCGCTCACCGATCTCGAGGATCTGCTCGTCGCTGAACTCACGCTTGAAGACGTGCTTGAACATCTGCGCGATCTGATCCGGCGTGATCGCCCAGAAATCGCACCAGATGCCGCAGAACTTCACCGAGCTCATGTTCTGACCGATGAAGCCCTTGGACGAGTCACCGACGACGATCTGCTCGACCTTGGCGGCGTCGATCTCGTCGGCCGGCGACGTGCCGGCGAGGATCTCGTCGCCCGCCGGGTAGCTGCGCATGTGGCAACCGCCGCGGTCGCTCGTGGCGTAGCCCACGCTCATCCCGAACGAACCGCGCGGGTCGTAGCCGGGAAGCTCGAGGCCCTTGACGTCGAACGAGAGCTCGGGGTGACCGTACTTTGCGGCCAGGGCCCGCGCGCCGAGAGCCAGGTCGACGCCGACGCCCGCGCGCCTGGCGATGCGCTCGGGCATCTTGACGTAGCCGTCGACGTCGCCGAAGCGCACGCCGAAGTCGTGGATGCCTTTCTCGGTGAGGTCCATAGCGAGGCCGACGACCGAACCCGACGAGATGGTGTCGAGGCCCCACTCGTCGCAGAGCTCGTTGAACTTCATGAGGGCGTCGATGTCGTCGATGCCGCAGTTGGCGCCGCAGAGAGCGATGGTCTCGTACTCCGGGCCCTCGCCGCGGACTTCGGCGCCGGCGAACATGGTGCCGTGGAAGTTGCGGCAGGCGATGGAGCACTGGAAGCAGGCGCGCTTCTTGATGCGGATCTTCTGGAAAGACTCGCTGTTGAGGTTCTTCATGCCCTCGAAGCTGCCGGCCGACCAGTTCCTGGTGGGCATGGCACCCGCGCCGTTCACAGGGTCGACGAGAATCGGCGTGCCCTCCTCGTGGGCCCAGAGGTTGTCTTCGGTGAGCACGTACTCCTCGTGGATGCGGTACAGGTCCGCGAGGAACGCCTTGGCGTCGCCCACCGAGACACTCCCGGTGCCGCGCACGACGAGGGCCTTCAGGTTCTTCTTGCCCATGAGGGCGCCGTGACCGCCGCGCCCGGCCTTGTGGTACTGGTCGGTGCTCATGCAGGCCCACGGGACGCGCTGTTCGCCGGCAGGGCCGATGGAGAGCGTCTTGGCGTCGGGGTCGACGTCCCTGCGCATGGCCTCCTCGATCTCGGAGGTCTTCATGCCCCAGTACTTGGGCGCCGCCGGGCGGAACTCGACGACGTCGTCCTTGACGACGACCACGGTCGGCTCGGCGGCCTCGCCCTTGATGATGATCGCGTCGTAGCCGGCGAACTTCATCTCGGGCGCGAACGAGCCTCCGACATAGCTGTCGTTGAGGATCCCGGTGGCCGGGCTCTTGCAGCCCACGACCAGACGCGAGGCGGTGCTGACGCTGGTACCGGCGAAGGGGCCGGTCATGAGGATGATGGGCGCCTCGGCTGCCCACGGATCCATCTTCGGCGGAATCTCGTCCCACATGTAGCGGAACAGCAATCCCTTGCCGCCGACGTACTTCTCGGCCCACTCCATGTTGAGCGGCTCGACGGCCGAGGCGCCCGCACTCAGGTCGATCCTGAGTACTTTACCTTGGTAGAAAGCCAATGCGTCCTCCTGACGAAGTGCTCCTTCCCCCTCCGCGTGGCGCCGCGAAGATGCCCCTTGGGCGGGAAACGGTGGGCTTACAGGCTCCGCCATTCTAGCCAACGGCCGGAAGCGGGGCAACAGCGGCGAAAGCGCCATCTTGCAGGGCAAAACGGAGCCGAAACCGCCCTCCACTTGGCCATTCTGGCAGGCCGGTCGGGAGAGGCGGCGCGGCCGCCGCGAGCGGGCGCCGCGCCGTCGGCGCCCTCCGCGCTAGTGTGCGGTGCGCCTGCGGTGCCCCCCACGTTGACCCGACTGCGTCGGTCAACCCGGCCCGTGGCTGAGTCTCTCGTGCCCACGAACCGTTCAATAGCGCTTCGCCGATTAGTGTGCGGTGCACCTGACGGCGCCCCCCACGTTAGCCCGCCTGCGGTGGCTAATCGCGGCCGGGCGCCTCCGGCAGGTCCCGGATATTCTCGGCCGCCTGCCACTTGCTGTAGTTGTCGGCCATGGCGTCGAGCAGCTCCTTGAGAAAGCGCGCCGAGAGGTTGACGCGGCTGACGACGACGCCGTTCATCTCGCCCGGCTCCTCGCTCTCGTGGTCGAGACGCACGAACGTGATCGAGAACTCGTAGTCCGAGTGGCTGACGTTGGCGAAGTTGGCGTAGACGCCCGCCATCATCTCGGGGGTGGCGTGCAGGTTGATGTGCTTCTCTTGCTCCTCCATGGAGCCTCCTTTGCGGGCGCGCCCGCGGGCGGGCGGCGCGCTAGCTGTGGATGCGGCGAGCGATGGCGGCGGCCATGCCGCTGGTGCCGGCCGAGCCGCCGAGGTCGTAGGTCACGTCCTTACCCTCGGCCACGACGGCCGCGATGGCGTCCTCCATGCGGCGCGCCGCGGCGTCCTCGCCAAGATGCTCGAGCAGCAGGACGCCCGAGCGCAGCAGCGCCGTGGGGTTGACCTTGTCCTGGCCGGCGTACTTGGGAGCGCTGCCGTGGACGGGCTCGAACACCGCGATGTCCTCGCCGAAGTTGGCGCCCGGCGCCACCCCGAGGCCGCCGATGAGGCCGGCGCACAGGTCGCTGACGATGTCGCCGTACAGGTTGGGGAGCACCAGGACGTCGTAGAGCTCCGGCTTCTGGACCAGCTGCATGCACATGTTGTCGACGATGCGGTCCTCGAACTCGATGTCCGGGTACTGCGCGGCCACCTCGCCGGCGACGCGCAAGAAGAGCCCGTCGGTGCACTTCATGATGTTGGCCTTGTGCACGGCGGTGACCTTACGGCGGCCGTGCCGGCGCGCGTACTCGAAGGCGAACCGCACGATACGCTCGCTGCCTTTACGGGTGATGATCTTGATGCTCTCCGCCGCGTCCTCGCCGACCATGTGCTCGATGCCCGCGTACAGGTCCTCCGTGTTCTCGCGGACAACGACGAGGTCGATATCCTCGAAGCGGCTGCGCACGCCCTTCATCGTCTTGGCGGGGCGCAGGCAGGCGTAGAGATCGAGCTCCTTGCGCAGGGCCACGTTGACGCTCCGAAACCCGTGGCCGACCGGTGTGGTGATCGGCCCTTTGATCGCCACTTTGGTGCGACGGATGGAGTCGAGGACGTGCTCGGGCAGCGGCGTGCCGTGTTCCTTCATCACGTCCACGCCGGCGTCATGCACTTCCCACAGGATCGGCACGCCGGTCGCGGCGATCACGGTCTTGAGGGCGGCGGCGAGCTCGGGGCCGGTGCCGTCGCCCGGGATCAGGGTGACTGTATAGGTCATGTGACTCCTGCGGTCTCGGGTGTTGACGGGCGGGTCGCGCCCTGCGGGGCCGGTCAGCCCTCAGGCAGCGCGAAGCCGCCGTGCCGCTTGACGTGCGCCACCAGGCCGCCGTCGTTCAGGATCGTCACCATCACCGGCGGCAGGGGCGCGAACGGGATGACGGCTCCGCTCGTGAGATCGCGCACCTCGCCGGCGGTCAGGTCGACCTCGAGTTCGTCCTGCTCGCCGATGCCGCTCGTGTCGCACTGCAGCACGGGCAAGCCGACGTTGATGGCGTTGCGGAAGAAAATGCGCGCGAAGCTCTGCGCGAGGACGGCGCCCGCGCCGGCGAGTTTGATGATGCGCGGCGCGTGTTCCCGGCTGGAGCCGAGGCCGAAGTTGCGCCCGCCCACGACGAAGTCGCCGGGCGCCATGGACGCGGCGAACTCCGGACGCGCGTCCTCGAGGACGTGCTTGGCCAGCTCGGGGAGGTCGGTGCGCAGGTGGAACAGGCGGCCCGGGGCGATGTGGTCGGTGGAGATGTCGTCGCCGAAAAGCCAAGCCTTGCCACGCAGCAGCTCCTCGCTCACGTGATCCATTCCTCCTCGCGGACAGTCACGCTGTTCATCGCCAGGCCGGGCTCGCGGGCGCCCATGGGGTCTCGCTCGGGGAGGGCCTGGAGGACGTCCATGCCTTCGATGACGCGCCCGAACACGGCGTGCTTGCCGTCCAGATGGGGCGTGTCTCGGTACGTGATGAAGAACTGCGACCCGTTCGTGCCCGGACCGGCGTTGGCCATCGAGAGGATGCCGGGCTGGTCGTGCTTGAGCGCCGCGTGGAACTCGTCGGCGAAGCGGTAGCCGGGGCCGCCGCTGCCGCTGCCGGTGGGGTCGCCGCCCTGGGCCATGAAGCTCTTGATCACGCGGTGGAAGGTGACGCCGTCGTAGAAGCCCTCACGGGCCAGGAACACGAAGTTGTTGACCGTCGTGGGCGCCTTGTCGGCGAAGAGCTCGATGACGATGTCGCCCTGGTCGGTGCTGATGGTGGCGGTGTAGCGCTTGGCGGGGTCGATGACCAGCGGCGGCGGCGCGTCGTACTGCTTGATCACGGCGTCCTCCTTCCTAGAGAAGTTCGCGGGGATCGGTGATCTCGCCGGCCACGGCCGTGGCGGCCGCGGTGGCCGGCGAGCCCAGATAGATGGACGCCTCGGGGTTGCCCATGCGCCCGTGGAAGTTGCGGTTGGCGGTGCTGAGGCAGACCTCGCCGTCGGCGAGGATGCCCTCGTGGATGCCCACGCAGGCGCCGCAGCCGGGGTTGGTGACCACGGCGCCGGCGTCCCAGAACACGTCGAACAGGCCCTCGGCCGCAGCGGCCCGCGCCACGGCCTGCGAGGCCGGCGTGACGACGAGGCGCGTGTGGGAGGCGCGGCGGCGCCCGCGCAGCAGGCGCGCCGCCGAACGCAGGTCGGCCAGCCGGCCGTTGGTGCACGTGCCGATGAGCACCTGGTCGACGTGGGTGCCGGCCAGCTCGGCCGCTGGCGCCGTGTTGTCGACGGTGTGCGGCCTGGCCACCATCGGGACGATGGTGCCGGCGTCGAGCTCGACGAGGCGCTCGTAGACGGCGCCGGCGTCGGCGGCGAGCGGCCGCCAGGCCTCCTCGCGGCCCTGGCCGGCGAGGAACTCGCGCGTCGTCTCGTCGCTCGGCATGAGGCCCGCCTTGGCGCCGGCCTCGACCGCCATGTTGCTGAGCGTGAAGCGGCCGGGCATGGGCAGGGCGTCGATGCCCGGCCCGCCGAACTCGAGCGCCTTGTACGTGGCGC
>Ga0209538_1001150_pt1 | contig 14158 bp, 11 predicted proteins | sample BarGraNGADG00211_2_FD_184492 | JGI IMG/M metagenome (GOLD analysis project Ga0209538, IMG submission 184492) | Arctic peat soil microbial communities from Barrow, Alaska - Barrow Graham LP Ref core NGADG0004-211 (SPAdes) (version 2) | ecosystem: Environmental > Terrestrial > Soil > Wetlands >... | reverse complement strand
CGCGTCCGCGTGCAGGAACACGTCCGCGCCCTCGTCATCGCTGAGAAAGCCGAAACCCTTCTCGGCGTCGTACCACTTGACCTTGCCTGTAGGCACAGCCCACCTCTTGCTCATGTGTCGGCCGCCGCCCCACAAGAGGGTGCGGCGCGATGGCGCACGTTGCGCTGCCCCAAGGTTAACCGTAAACGACGAAACAGTTCGGTCGGCCATCGGGCAGCCTGGCCCGAAACGTGCCCAGTCCGAAAACCGTTTGAGGATTGTCGGTCACGTTGGCCATACTCCTACCGGTGACCTCCCCCGCACGTGAACGCCCCTCGTTGGCGTCCTTCTGGAATGACCTGCCACGCGACGGCAAGCTCCTGCTCTCAACCGTCGCCATCGAGACGCTGGGCACCGGGCTGGTGCTTCCCTTCGGCTTCATCTACCTGCACGAGGTCCGCGGGTTCACGATCGAGACAGCCGGCAGCCTTCTCGCGGTGCCGGCAATCGTCGGGATGGCCGTCGTCGGGCCAGCCGGCGCCCTCATCGACCGGCTCGGCGCCCGGCGCATCATTCTCGTCGGCATGATGGCTCAGATGCTCGGCAACGTCGTGCTGGCGTTCTCAGCCACCCCGCTGATGGCCGCATTGGCCCTGGGTCTGCTCGGTGCTGCGGGTGGCGTCTTCTGGCCCGGCTTCAACGCCATGATCGGCGCCGTGGTGCCATCGGGCATCCGGCAGCGCTACTTCGGGATCAACTTCACCCTCGTCAACCTGGGCATCGGCATCGGGGGCCTCATGGCGGGGTCCATCGTCGACGTCCAACGACCGGGAACATTCGTGGCCATCTATCTGGGCAACGCGCTCAGCTTTCTGGCGCCCCTTGCGGTCCTTCTCGGGCCCCTTCGTAAGGTGAGCGGCAAGGTCGACCACCCGGTCAGCGAGGATGACGGCGCACCGATACGGACGTCGTACCTGGACATCCTGCGCGACAAGGCCATGGCGCCCGTGATCGCGTTGACCTTCCTGTCCGCGTTTGTGGGCTACGCCCAGTCCGAGGCAGGCTTCACCGCCTATGCCCGGCTGGTCGGGGAGGTCTCGACGCGAACCATCGGCTACGCCTTCGCGGCGAACACCGCAACCATCGTCCTTCTGCAGCTGTTGGTGCTGCAGCGCATCGAGGGCCGGCGCCGCACCCGGGTGATCCTCGTCCTGGCGGCGCTGTGGTCGGTGTCCTGGTTGATGACCGGTCTCTCCGGCCTGTTTCCCGGCAGCGCGTCGGCGGCCGCGCTGATTATCGGCGGAAGCGCCGTGTTCGCTCTCGGCGAGACCCTGCTGCAGCCGACCATCCCGGCGATCACCAACGACCTGTCGCCAGATCATCTGCGTGGGCGCTACAACGCGATCATGGCTGGCGCCTTCCAGCTGGCGGCTGTCACCGGGCCGGTCGTAGCCGGGGTGATGCTCGGCGCCCGCTTCAACGTGGCGTTCATAGGCATGCTGATCCTCGGTTGCGCAGTGATGGCCTTGATCGCCTTCGCCGTCGAGCACCGGATCCCCGACCAGGCCAACGGCATCATCACCCCGGCGACGGAGCTCAGCCGGGCGTGATCCCCCAGGGCGCCGCGAACTCCTGACCCGGCTCGAGAACGAGCAGGTCGTCACCGGTGTGGAAGGCGTTTGGCGGGCAGGTCATCGGCTCCACCGCGATGCCGCTGGTTCGCCGGGAGGTGACGGGAAGCGAGTCGCCCGTGAATACCTGCAACCACTGGTATGCCTTGGCGTCCGCCCAGAGCGTGACCCGGCGGCCGCCGCGCGGGTGGGCGAGGCTGACCCGCCAGCAGCCATCGGGGTCGGCCACGACGTTGGTGAATGCCGTGTCGAGAGCCTGCTTACCCAGCACTCTCGGCTGACGGAAGTCCTGATCGGTGCCGTCCACGCCAGCCAGCCCCAGCGGCAGCAGTCGGTCGTCCACCTCGAAAAAAGCAGCCGCCGGTATGCCGACCTCCACCTCGTCAACGCGGTGCTCGCCGACGCTGAGATAGGGATGTGCACCAAAACCGAACGGTGCGGCGACGGTCCCGACGTTGCTGGCGCGCGGGGTCACGGTCAGCCCAGCCGTCGTCAGTGCGTAGGTGACCGAGAGATCCAGGCTCCACTCCCAGCCCTGCTGCGGACGTAAACGGCACCCGAGGGTCACGGTGTCCTCGGTCTGCCCCAGGACCGACCAGATCGCCCAGCGCACCAGCCCATGGATCGCGTTGCCGCGGTCCGGCTCAGTGATCGCAAGCTGATGGCCCTGACCGGCAAAGGTGTATCGGCCGTCGCGGATACGGTTAGGCCACGGCATCAGCAGCTGACCGCGTCCAGCCGTGCAGCGGGAGTCCCGAGGGTATCCGGCCAGGACGTCGAACCCGCGAAAGGCGTAGGAGCGCAAGCCGCCCCCCACCTCGACCACGACCACCTCGTGGTCACCATGCCGGATGGTCCACTGTTCACCGCTGGGGAGGACGCTCACGTCAGGACGATACGGCGCCCACGGCTAGTTGCTCGGCGCGACACCCGTATTGACCCGTGTCGACATGATTGTGATGGCAACCTTGTCGGAGTCGCGAGCAAGAACGAACGCCTGCCCGCCCTGGACGGGGGCTGAGCGCATGGAGCTGGTTGCGGACGTGATGCCGTAGGTGCCCACGAAGCCGTCCGAGCTCTTGAGCGTGATCGAGGTGACACTCACCGCGGTGACCTGACCGCGCTGGAATACCAGCGCCTGGACCGAGCCGTTGACCGTCGCGCTCACGTTGCCGTGCAGTGCCGTGCCACCCAGAAGACCGCCAAGCCCACCAAGACCCTGGCCCCGACCACCCCGCGTGCCCGGCATACCGGGCATACCGGGCATACCACGCTGTCGTGGCTGGTTCCCCCCTGCGCCAGGACCCCGGCCATTCTGGTCACCGGAGAAGCGGTCCTGTCGTTGCCCCAGCAAGCTGAAACGATCGTGGTTGCGCAGGACCAGCAGGCCCGCAACGCCGATGCCGAGAAGCATCAGACAGGCAAGAGCGAAAGCGGCCACTGCGATCGCCCAACGCCCGCCGCGGGTGGAGGTTGCCTGGTGCCACACGTTCGTCTTCGGCGCGGCTGGCGGTGTCCCGGGAGAGCTGCCTGCGGCGGGTGCGCTTGCGACAGCCGACATCGGCTGCGTCGCCGGGCTGCCCTGTCCTGGCTCGTGGGGAGGCTGTGCTGGAGGCTGATCAGTCATGGCGTTCCTTTCGCTACATGATCAGGATCCCTCAGCAGTCCGTGGGATGACAGAGAACTCCCTGAGAGTTGCCTCAGAGCGCGGAGGCTGCCTATGAGGGCTTGTCGGCGAGGCCGAGGATCTGCGCGGCGTCCGCCCGCATCTCGACCTTCCGGATCTTGCCGGTCACGGTCATCGGGAACCCGTCAACGATATGGACGTAGCGGGGCACCTTGTAGTGCGCGAGCTTGCCCTGGCAGAACGCTCGAACCCCCTCTGTCGTCAACGCCTCTGCGCCAGGGCGCATCACGACCCAGGCCATCAGCTCCTCGCCGTACCGCTCGTCGGGGACGCCGATGACCTGAACATCAGCGATGCCTGGATGGGTGTAGAGGAACTCCTCGATCTCTCGCGGATAGACGTTCTCACCACCCCGGATCACCATGTCCTTGATCCGGCCGACGATCGACAGGTAGCCACCGTCGTCCATCGTCGCCAGGTCCCCCGTGTGCATCCAGCGCGCCCTGTCGATGGCCTCAGCCGTCTTGTCCGCCTGCTCCCAGTAGCCGAGCATCACGCTGTAGCCGCGGGTACACAGCTCCCCAGGCTCGCTCCGGGCGACGGTTCGGCCCGTGATCGGGTCGACGAGCTTGACCTCGATGTGCGGCATGGCCCGGCCGACGGTCTCCGTGCGCCGTGCCAGGTCGTCGTCAACCCTGGTCATGGTCGAGACCGGAGAGGTCTCGGTCATGCCGTAGGAGATGGCGACCTCGGACATGTTCATCTCGGTCACCACGCGCTTCATCACCTCGACGGGGCACGGCGCGCCGGCCATGATCCCCGTGCGCAGCGAGGACAGGTCGTACGTCGCGAAGTCGTTGAGCCCCAGCTCGGAGATGAACATGGTGGGGACGCCGTACAGGCTCGTGCAGCGTTCCTGCTCAACGGCTTTGAGGGTCGCGGCAGCGTCGAAGGCAGGGGCGGGGATCACCATGCAGGCGCCATGGCTGGTCGCGGCCAGATTGCCCATCACCATGCCGAAGCAGTGGTAGAACGGCACCGGCAGACAGATCCGGTCATGCTCCGTATATCCGACGAGCTCACCGACGAAGAAGCCGTTGTTGAGGATGTTGTGGTGGCTCAGTGTGGCGCCCTTGGGAAACCCCGTCGTGCCGGAGGTGTACTGGATGTTGATCGCGTCGTCCGAGCTCAGCGTCGCCATCCGAGCGGCCAGCTGATCCATCGTGGCCGTGGAGCCGGCGGCGACCAGGTCGTCCCAGCTTCCCTCGCCGATGTAGACGACTTCGCGCAGGTCGTGACACTGCGGTCGAACCTCATTGATCATGGCCCGGTAGTCGGACGTCTTGTGCATCACGGCACTGACGAGCATCCGCATGCCCGACTGCCCGAGGACATAGGCGAGCTCGTGGCTGCGATAGGCCGGGTTGACGTTGACCAGCACCGCGCCGACCTTGGCCGTGGCGTACTGCAGCAGGGTCCACTCAGGGCAGTTCGGCAACCAGACGCCGATCCGGTCACCAGCCTCGATGCCTCCCGCCAGCAGGCCGAGAGCCAGCGCCGTGACGTCAGCATCGAACTCGGCGTACGTCCAGCGGCGCCCACTGGGCACGTCCACCAGCGCCTCGACGTCGGGCACGCGCAGGACCGTGCGCGCCAGGTTGTCACCGATCGTGTCGCCCAGCAGCGGAGTGTCGGATACGCCAGAGCCATATGACGAGAGCTTTTGAGCCTGCATAGTTCCTCCGCGGGTACGAGGTGAGCGGTCGCTATCTTGGCACCAATGAGCCGACCTGCAAGCGAAGGTGCCCAGGCCAACTACCGTATGACGTGTGTCTACCACTTCGTCCCGACCAGCCACCGCCGTCCGGAGCCTCGCCGACGACGTCAGGAGTCGAAGTGATGAGCAGCTCCGCGGGCTGGTCCGACGTCGACCCGACCTCGCACGGCCGGCGCCGAGTGACCTGACCTCGCTGGCCGCACGCGCAAGCACACGCGCGAGCGTTCAGCGGGCCTTGGACGGGCTCGACCGGGGGCATCTGCAGGTCCTCGAGGCACTCGTCGTCAGCGGAGACCCGGTCGACCTCGCGGTGACCGCGAAGCTTCTCGGCGGGTCGGTCCGATCCCTGGACGGATTCGTCCGGGAGCTCTGGGATCGAGCACTCCTGTGGCGCAGCGGCGACGGTCAGCACGTCGTACGGGCAGTCTCCGAGGTGCTCGGCCCCCATCCAGCCGGCCTCGGACCGGCCATAGCCGAGCTGCCCGGCTCGATGCCCGCGTGGAGCATCTCCGCAGCGGCACTGGACAAGGTCATCGCCTCGGCGCCGGCCGGAGCCCGAAACATCCTCGACATGCTCACCTGGGGACCGCCGATCGGGACACTGTCGCCCGGTGGTCCGATGGCTGCCGCAGGCACCTGGCTGGTGTCGCACCAGCTGCTCAGCGTGCTATCCAGCGAAACGGTCGTGCTGCCCCGCGAGGTGGCGCTCAGGCTGCGAGGGGGCAGGCTGCACCGCGAGACCGCACTGAACGCGCCGAAGCTGACCGTCACGATCTACGAGCAGTCCTCGGTGGATGACGCCGCGGGGGGTCAGGCCTCCGAGCTCCTCGGCCTCATCGACGAGCTTGCCGCGGACTGGGGCCCTCGCCCACCGCGGGTCCTGCGCGCCGGAGGCCTGTCGGTGCGCGACTTCAAGCGCCTGACCTCGGTCCTCGATGTTGACCCGGCGCATGCCGCATTCGTCGTGGAGACCGCCTACGCGGCCGGCCTGTTGGCCGACGACGGGTCTCTGGAGCCGGTGTGGGCACCGACCCCGGCATATGACGAGTGGCAGCAGAGACCTTCGGCGCACCGTTGGGTCCGGCTCAGTCAGGAGTGGTTGGCCTCAGGTCGCGCTCCGCACCTGGTCGGCACGGTTCCTGCCGGCGGCGGCAGCCCGATCAACGCGCTCAGCGGCGAGGTCGTCTATCCGCCGATGCGTCAGCTGCGCGGCGACGTGCTCACCGAGCTGGCCGCGCTACCCGAAGGCCAGGCACCGGACCTGGCCACCCTGGCTAACCGCCTCCGCTGGCGCAGGCCGATGCGCCGGGCCGAGATCATCGAAGCGGTCACCGCCGCCGTGTTGGGCGAGGCAGAGTGGCTCGGGATCACCGGGCGCGGGGCGCTCAGCACCGCGGGACGGCTCCTCTTCGAGGCCCCGGCCGACCCGACTGCCGCGGAGGAGTCGATCGACACCCATCTGCCCTCACCGGTCGAGCACGTGCTCTTGCAGGCGGATCTGACGGCCGTCGCGCCTGGCCGGCTCGAAGGCAGCCTTGCGCAGTTCATGCGCCTGGTCGCCGATGTCGAGTCTCGAGGTGGCGCAACGGTCTACCGTTTCTCCCCCCAGAGCGTTCGCAGGGCCCTGGACGCCGGATGGTCGTCCGCCCAGGTCCTCACCGCATTGCAGGACGCAAGCCGAACGCCGGTCCCCCAGCCACTGGAGTATCTGGTCGGCGATATCGCCCGGCGCCACGGCCAGACGCGAGTGGGTTCCATCGCGGCATACATCCGAAGCGACGACACGACGGTGCTGGACACCATGCTGGCCGATCGCGGGCTTGCCCCACTGCAGCTCCGGCGAGTCGCGCCGACAGTCGTGGTATCGCAGGCGCACACCCTGGTCGTTCTGGAGATGCTGCGGGAGAACGGTTTCGCTCCGGTCGCCGAGACGACCGAGGGCGGCGTCCAGATCCCACGGGTCTCACAACACCGCACCCCCGCCCGGCGTTCACCGGCCGCACCGACGATCACGTCAGCGGTCGATGACGAGCTGACCGAGACCCTCATCTCCGCCCTGCGCGCGGGGGAGGAGTCCGCAGCGTACGAACGGGAGCGCGCCCAGTCTCAGCCGGGGCCCCGGCTGCCCTCCACCGAACCAGCCGTCGCGCTTGCACTCCTTCGCGAGGCGTCCGCCGACAGCCTCGGAATCTGGATCGGTTATGCCGACGCCGATGGCCGGACAAAGCGAATACTCTTCTATCCCAAGCGAATCGAGGGCGGACGCGCCTACGGTTCCATCGAGGGGTCCAACGTCGAGCACACCTTCTCGATCCACCGGATCACCGGCGCCGCAGTCGGCTGACCGCTCGACCGTTTCACTCTGGCCGGTATGGCTCCCCGGTAACGGCTTTCGCGCCGGCCTTCTGCAGTCGCTCGACCACGCGTTCGGCACTGGCCTCGCTGATCCCCGATACGACGACCACCGGCGCATCCTGGACGAGCTTGCTGGCCGACATGAAGTCGAGCCCGGTCGCCTCGGTGATGACGGTGACGACGGTCACCGGGTTGGCTCCGGTCACCTGAAGGACGACCTGGCACTCCCCCTGCTCGGTAAGTGCGGGCAGAGCCCGCCGAGGCCTGCGCAACATGGCCTCGGCGCGGCGTGCCAGCCAGCCCTTCAGCCCCCTGGGCGGGATGTCGTCTGGCGCGGGTTCAGGAAGGGTCGGCTCAGGCATTGTCACCTTCGCCCGAACTACCGGCCAGCGCCTTGACGACCCGGGACGGCGACGGCCGGCCCAGATGTCCAGCCATCCAGACGCTGGTCTCCACCAGCGCCTCGAGGTCGACCCCGGTCTCGATCCCCAGGCCGTCGAGAGCCCAGACGAGGTCCTCGGTCGCCAGGTTGCCGGTCGCGCTCTTGGCGTAGGGACAGCCGCCCAGACCACCGGCGGAGGCGTCGACGACGGTCACCCCGTGCGCCAGCGCGGCCAGGGTGTTGGCCAGCGCCTGACCATAGGTGTCATGAAAGTGCACCCCGATGGCCTGGACACCAAGCCCCCTGGCGTCCAACGCATCAAGCAGGCGGTGGACGTGTCCGGTGGTGCCGGTGCCGATGGTGTCGCCCAGGCTGAGCTGGTCGCAGCCCAGGTCCATCATCCGGGATGCGACGTCCACGACCTGGTCAATGGGGACGTCCCCTTCCCACGGGTCGCCAAAGCACATCGAGACGTAGGCGCGGACCCACAGGCCCTCTTTGCGGGCTCGCTCCACGACGGGAGCGAACATCGCGATGGACTCATCCAGCCCCCGGTTGAGGTTCTTGCGGGCGAAGGTCTCGGTCGCGCTGCCGAAGATCGCAATGGCCTCGGCCCCCTGGGCGAGCGCAGCATCCAGACCTCGCTCGTTGGGCACCAGCACGGGCCGGTTGCGACCACGGCCGACCTCACCGAGAAGCCCCAGCAGTGCAGCGGAGTCAGCGAGCTGGGGGACCCACTTCGGCGGGACGAAAGACGTCGTCTCGACCGTGTCGAGCCCGGCAGCCACCAGGCGTCGGATGAACTCGGCCTTGATCTCCACCGGGACCAGCGTCTTCTCGTTCTGCAGCCCGTCGCGAGGTCCTACCTCGTAGATGGTGACCCGTCCGGGCAAGTCGGTAAGGGCTTCGCGCTGCGGTCGTCGCATTGGTACCTCCTGTTTGGGTGCCCATCGTGTCAGCAAGCGCCGGAGCCTCACCAGCGGGAAAGTAACAAAGGGGACACCCCAGTTGATACCTTGTCCCGACAGTTCACTTTTGGGCAGGACGACACGGCAAGAGAGAGCGCAGATGAGCGAGCCGACCGACGAAGGCAGACACCAGCCCGATCCTGACCCGGAAAGGGACCAGGACGAGGTGCAGGACCAGGTCCAGGACGAGACCCCGGACACCGTCTACAACGACCCGACCGCACCGGTCTGGGCTGATCCCACCGCGCCCATCCCGGCACCGCCGACCCCTCCGGGACCGGCCAGCCCCCAGAAAGACGAACCAGCTGCAGGTCCCTACGCCCAAGGACAGCCCACGCCGCCCGTCGCCCCGCCCCTGAGCAACCCCTACGCCCAGCAGCCGCCTGCTCCGCCGTACAGCCAGCCGCCCGCTCCGCCCTATGGCCAGGCACAGTCGGGCCAGCAGTACCCGGCATACAGCCAGCAGCCCTATGCGACCGGTCAGCCCTCGGAGGCCAACGGCTCGGCCATCGTCCTGACGGTGCTTTCCGGCGTCAGCCTGGTCTTCTGCAACTTCCTGGCCATCGCCTCCCTGGTCCTCGGCATCGTCGCCCTCACCAAGAACACGACAGACCACGAGGGGTCACGCCGGTTGACCAAGATCGGCTGGATCGTCTTCGCGGTCGTCTGGGCCATCGGGATCCTGGGCCTCATCGCCTACATCGTCTTCATTGCCGCCATGGTGAGCGGCAGCACCAGCTCTACCACCATGTTGAGCAACTGAACCACGACATCGGTCGCGGACGGGAACACTCCCGTCCGCGATCGCGTTGATGGACACACCATGGTTGACGGACCCCTGATCGTTCAGAGCGACAAGACACTCCTGCTCGAGGTAGACCACCCGGACGCTGAGGCGGCGCGCCGGGCCATTGCGCCGTTTGCCGAGCTGGAACGCGCGCCCGAGCACGTGCACACCTATCGGCTCACCCCACTTGGCCTGTGGAACGCCCGAGCCGCGGGGCACGACGCCGAGCAGGTGATCAACACCCTCATCACCTACAGCCGGTATGCCGTGCCGCACTCGCTGCTGATGGACGTCGCCGACACGATGGACCGCTACGGTCGACTCTCCCTGTCCAAGGACGGTGACCAGCTCGTCCTGCACAGCGTCGATCGCCCAGTCCTTGAAGAGGTGTTGCGGCACAGGAGGATCCAGCCGCTTCTGGGCGAACGACTGGACGACTACACCGTCCTGGTGCACCCATCGGAGCGTGGCCAGCTCAAGCAGCAGCTGCTCAAGATCGGCTGGCCCGCCGAGGACTTCGCCGGCTACGTGAACGGCGAGGCGCACCCGATCTCCATGATTCAGGGCGACTGGGCGCTGCGTCCCTACCAACAGCAGGCTGTCGATGGCTTCTGGCACGGCGGCTCCGGCGTCGTGGTGCTGCCCTGTGGAGCCGGCAAGACCCTGGTCGGCGTCGGTGCCATGGCCCGGGCAGGCGCCACGACCCTCATCCTGGTCACCAACACCGTCTCGGCCCGTCAGTGGCGCGACGAGCTGCTCAAGCGGACCAGCCTGACCGAGGACGAGGTCGGCGAGTACTCCGGTTCCCGCAAGGAGATCCGGCCGGTCACGATCGCGACATACCAGGTGATGACGACCAGACGCAAGGGTGTCTACACCCACCTCAGCCTGCTCGATGCCCGCGACTGGGGACTCATCATCTATGACGAGGTCCACCTGCTTCCGGCGCCGATCTTCCGGATGACCGCCGACCTGCAGGCCCGCCGCCGCCTCGGCCTGACGGCCACGCTGGTCCGCGAGGACGGGCGTGAGGCCGACGTCTTCAGCCTGATCGGGCCCAAGCGTTTCGATGCCCCCTGGAAGGACATAGAGGCGCAGGGCTACATCGCGCCCGCCGACTGCGTCGAGGTGCGGATCACCCTGCCGGATGCCGAGCGGATGACGTACGCGATGGCGGAGCCCGAGGACCGTTACCGCCTGGCGTCGACAAGCACCTCCAAGGACGGGATCGTCGAGGCGCTCGTCGAGAAGTACGCCGGCGAGCCGACCCTGGTGATCGGTCAGTACCTCGACCAGCTCGACCGGCTGGCGGCGCGGCTGAACGCCAACCTGATCACCGGCCAGACCACGGTCGCCGAGCGTCAGAAGCTGTTCCAGCAGTTCCGCACCGGCGAGGTCGGGCTCTTGGTGGTCAGCAAGGTCGCGAACTTCTCGATCGACCTGCCCGAGGCCAGCATCGCCATCCAGGTGTCAGGAACGTTCGGTTCTCGGCAGGAAGAGGCCCAGCGGCTGGGACGCGTCCTGCGGCCCAAGGGCGACGGGCGCACGGCGCACTTCTACAGCGTTGTCTCGCGCGACACCGTCGATGCGGACTTCGCCGCCCACCGTCAGCGCTTCCTGGCCGAGCAGGGGTACTCCTACCGGATCATTGACGCCGAGGACGTGCTGACGCCGCCGGAGCCAGACCTGAGGTGAAGTGAACCTTCTGTAGGCCATGCGGAGGATTCACAGGAAACTCCCAGACACGGCATACAGAATCGGATCTGTGACCACTGCTACCCCCGAGGCACGGCTCCTCGTCGTCGAGGACGAGCCCAACATCCGCGAGCTGCTCGCCACGTCGTTGCGCTTTGCCGGGTTCGAGGTGCATGTCGCCGCCGATGGCGCGACGGCACTCAGACAGGCGGCCGAGCACGACCCGGACCTGGTCGTGCTGGACGTGATGCTGCCCGACATGGACGGTTTCACGGTCACCCGCAAGCTGCGATCGGCCGGGCGCATTCTGCCGATCGTCTTCGTCACGGCGCGTGACTCCCTGGAGGACAAGATCCAGGGGCTGACCGTCGGCGGAGACGACTACGTCACCAAACCGTTCAGCCTCGAAGAGGTCGTCGCCCGGATCCGCGCGGTGCTGCGTCGGACCCGGGGCGGGATCGAGGATGACGGCGCGATCCTGCGCTTCCACGACCTCGAGCTGGACGAGGACTCTCACGAGGTCCGACGCAACAAGCGGGTCATCGAGGTGTCGCCAACCGAGTTCAAGCTGCTGCGCTACCTCATGCTCAACCCCAACCGGGTGCTGTCAAAGGCCCAGATCCTCGACCACGTCTGGGACTACGACTTCCGCGGTCAGTCCGGCATCGTCGAGTCCTACATCTCCTACCTGCGCCGCAAGATCGACGCGGAAGAACCTACTCTGATCCAGACCAGGCGCGGCGTGGGTTACGTCCTGCGCCTACCACCAGAGTCGGCCTGAGCCGGGTCGAACATGACAGACCCCACCACACCGAAACGCCACCGCCCATCTGTCCTCTCAAGAGCCAGGCGCCCGCTCGAAGTACTGCCACTGCGGGTCCGGCTCGTTGCCCTGCTGGTGTCCTTGCTCTTGGTCGCCCTGACGCTCACCAGCATCGCCACGAGCGTCCTGATACGCCGGCAGCTGATGGACAACACCGACCGTGATCTGAGAGCGGCCGCCCGCCCGACCGCCGCGCAAGTGCTGAGTCAGCTGTTTTCGCGTCATGACGAGGGCATCCCCAGCAACTACGCCGTGACGTTCATGCCACCAGACGGCAGCACGCCTCTTGAGGTCCCCGCCACCGGGGAGCGTCTGCAGCCCAATATCCCGAACCTGACCTTGAACGACCCTCGCGTGGGCAGCACCCAATCCCCTATTGGCCCGCCCTTCACCGTCAACTCCGTCAACGGCGAGATGCGCTGGCGGGTGGTGGCAGGAAGATTAGGCGGCGATACGGGTACATTCGCGGTCGCGGTGCCTTTGCGGGGACTCGACACCACGGTGCAGCGGATGTTGACTCTCTCAATCCTCGTTGGCCTGGCGGTCATCACCAGCTGCGCCCTCCTGGGCTGGTACGGCGTGCGTCGCGCTTTCCGGCCGCTGACCCAGATAGAGGACACCGCCGCGGCCATTGCTGCTGGCGACCTGACCCGGCGAATCCCCGAGCCCGCAGCACAGGACGAAGTCGCCAGCCTGTCCCGTTCGCTGAACGCGATGCTGGCCCAGATCGAGCAGTCCTTCGCGGTGCGCGAGGCCTCGGAGGAACGGATGCGCCAGTTCGTGGCCGACGCCTCGCACGAGCTGCGCACGCCCCTGGCCGCGGTGAGAGGGTATGCCGAGCTGTACCGCCAGGGCGCGGTCACCGACCCTGAAGATGTGACCGGCACGATGCGACGCATCGAGGACGAGTCGATCCGGATGGGCGGCCTGGTCAACGATCTGCTCATCCTGACCCGGCTTGACCGGCAGCGCCCCCTGGAACGAGGACCAGTCGACCTCACGGTGCTGGCGGCAGATGCGGTCCAGGACGCCCGCGCTCTGGACCCGACCCGCCAGGTACGACTGGTCGGCCTTTCCGGAGACCTCGAGCCGACCACCATCGAGGGTGACGAAGCCAAGCTGCGCCAGGTTGTCACCAATCTCGTGGGTAATGCCGTGAATCACACTCCTGAAGGCACCAGCATCGAGATCGCCGTGGGCAGCGACACTGCCGGTCACGCCAGACTTGAGGTGCGCGACCACGGCGGTGGCGTCGACCCCGTCAAGGCACGCAAGGTCTTCGAACGGTTCTACCGCGCCGACCCCTCTCGCGTCCGGGGCCATGGCGGTGGCAACGGCCTGGGCCTGGCCATCGTGGCCGCCATTGTGAGCGCGCACGATGGCCACGTCGGGGTGGCAGCCACGCCCGGCGGCGGGGCGACCTTCGTGGTGGACCTACCCACAGCAAACTCCCAGTCACAGCCCAGCGTTGTTTGACTTTCGTGGGATTGACTAGACCTCATCGAACCAAGGAGATTCCCATGACGCAGCAGCCGCCGCCGCAACCACCCCAGTCAGGGCTGCCACCTGAGGGCACGCCACCTGAGCGCATGACGCCTGAGGGCACGACGCCTGAGGGCACCCCAGCCGACGGCACGCGACCTGAAGGCATGGGACCCGATGACGCACCACCCGAAGGCACACAGCAACAGCCTCCGTCGCAGGTTCCCTGGTCGTCACAGCAGCCGGAGGATGCGTCGCAGCACACTGCGCCGCTCTGGTACGAGCAGACGCAGACCCAGGTGCAGCCGCAATACCCGGCATATTCTCCCGTTGCCCCACAGTCTCCGGCTGAGCAGCGCCCCGCCGCATTGATGCAGCCCGGAGCAACACCCCCTCAGTCGGGAAAACCACGCAGGTTGGCCGAGCTCGGTGCCATCGCGGTCGTAGCCGCCGTTCTTGCCAGCGCCGGCACCTATGCCGCCACGCGCACCGATGTCGAGTCCTCCACGGCCACGCAGACCCCGGCCGTCGCGACGAGCTCCAGCGCACCGGTGCTGCAGGCCAACGGCTCCGCCCCCAACTGGTCGGTCACGGCCGGCGTGGTCTCGCCCAGCGTGGTGGCCATCACGGTGACCAGCAGTCAGGGCGGCGG
>Ga0209538_1001148_pt1 | contig 14169 bp, 13 predicted proteins | sample BarGraNGADG00211_2_FD_184492 | JGI IMG/M metagenome (GOLD analysis project Ga0209538, IMG submission 184492) | Arctic peat soil microbial communities from Barrow, Alaska - Barrow Graham LP Ref core NGADG0004-211 (SPAdes) (version 2) | ecosystem: Environmental > Terrestrial > Soil > Wetlands >... | reverse complement strand
TCGGATATGAACACATCAACATTGTGGGCAGATATTCATTTGTGCTTCCGAAAGAGATTGAGAACGGCGGACTGAGATCACTTTTATCCGCCGACAAAATAAACAGCAACATAAGAACGCTATCTGAATGATTAAATGTCATTCTCGCAAGCGTTCTTATGCTGCTGGTATAAAATGAATTGCTTATTCCGGTTTTCTGTTCCATTACTACTCAGACCCCTAAATAGAGGCAAGGCATGTTAGTTCTTGCATTGTGCTGTCGATTCTCTAATAATCAGTTCGATATCCAAAATAACTGACTTGGGTTTTTTCTTCTTTTCTAGGTATCGAATTACTAGCTTTGCTGCTTCAATTCCTTTTTCATATGCTGGTTGCCTAATAGTAGTTAAAGGAGGCCCCATATATTTAGCTAATGGAATGTCATCGAATCCGACAACAGAAATATCTTCTGGAACTTTTAGTCCTTTTTGTTTGATTGAACTAATTGCACCTATTGCTAGTAAATCATTTGAACAAAAAACAGCTGTTAAACTATCGTTGTGCTCTAATAATTCAAACATCGCTTCGGCACCACCCTTAATTGACCCTGATTCTGCAATTTTTACCAGATTTTCATTGAATGCAATCCCCTTCTTTTCAAGGGTATCTTTGTACCCTTGTAATCGATCCAAACCACTTGTTAAATAGGGTTTTCCGATAAAACCAATCTTCTTGTGTCCTAGGGACAATAAATATTCTAAAACTAAGGTGGCCCCATAGTAGTTATCAACATCAACATAAACCATTTTTTTCTCACTTGGTATTTTCGCTGTTGAGACGAAAGGTGCATCTAATTCAGTCAAAGATTCAACAATAAAATGCTGTGATGATCCAGGACTCATCAAAATAAAGCCATCAACTCTTTTTTGCTTATAAATATCAACAAAGTTGTGATCATGTGGATAACAAATTTGGAGATTGAAACCCTCTTTTTCCAACTCCGTAGAAACACCACGTAAAACCTCAACATAGAATTGATTGGCAAATATATAATCAGCTTCATACGGTATGATTAAACCTATATTGTTACTTTTTTGCAATGAAATAGCTTTTGCAAAAGCATTCGGTTGATATTTGTACTGCTTAATTGTTTCCAATACTTTTTTCTTTGTCTCAGGGTTGACATCCGGTTTATTATTCATGACACGAGAGACAGTCGTTTTTGAAACACCAGCCAATTTCGCAATTTGTTCAATATTCATATTATCAACATCTCCATAAATCAATGAAATCATTACCGAAACCAGTTCCGTTTTACTTTATTGCATATTTTTGTGTTTGTCAATAGCGAGAAATTTTCGTATCAATATTTATTCTTAAAACATGCGTTTCTCGACGTTAACGGTATATCGTCTTGCCTTCAATACTCTCTAGATCCTTTTGTGAAACTGTTTATAAAAGCGATCATTTCTCAATTTGACAAGTCATAAGGTTGGAGAAAAGGATTTAGACTAATGTATATGAGATATATAAATAATTAAAATATATCTAGTTAAAAAACATTATTTGTTATTTTCAACAAAAAAAGAGAAACCATAAAGCCAGGGCCAGTCGCAATTGCTACTACAGCCCGATATTTCTATGAAGCCACGTATCTTTTTCACAAAATCGGGGAACAGCTTGGCATAACATCCGATTTAAAGCAGTGCTTTCCCGGTACGTATAAACAAATTCAATCAATCGCCTATTATCTTATCCTGTAAGATAGTAATCCACTCAGCCGTTTCCCCTAGTGGTCGGCACTGCATAAGCACCCCTATGGTCAGGATATTCCTTCCCAAAGAAGGAGTGAGATTTTCGCGGCGATTACAGAAGATTCCCGGGAACAATTCTTCCGCCTGCAGGGCAAGCGTCGGATAGAAAAGGAATATTGGGCGTATGACACCACCTCGATATCCAGTTATTCCACCTGCCTCAAGCAAGTGAGGTATGGTGTCAATAAGGATCACGATCCTCGTCAGGCAAGAGGCTACTGATGAAACAAAGAAAAACTATGGCTATTTTGCCTTGATCAGCAACGACATCAAGGATTCGATAGAAGCTCTTGAAATTTATCACAACAAAGATCTGGTTGAAAAGGCTTTTGGCAACCTAAAAGAACGATTGAATCTTCGTCAAACCCTGGTCTCTTCCGATCTTAGTCTGGATGGGAAGCTGTTTGTAGAATTCATTGCCTTAATCTACCTGTCTTATATTAAAAAGGAGATGCAAGACGGAGATCTATTCAAAAAACACACCCTGCAGAGCCTCTTAGACGAGTTTGATGTCATGGAATACTTCAAACAAAAAGGCTTTGATGGCCGCTGGGGTGAAATGACCAATCGCCAGACCCGTCTATACCTTGACTTGAGCGTCACTCCACCCTCGTTACATTAGTTAGGGAATCTAGGCTTAAACACTACTGAAGGACGCGATACTACATATTGCAATTATTGATTTTTCACATAAAAAATAAAATGCTTGACATTTAATTGTTTAAAATGCATACTGAAACCAGTTACGGTAGTGGTTGCAATAAATTTACTGATTACATTTGTTCAACTCAATCAAAAATTTCTAAAATTATTTTTGGTGTTGAAAGGAGGCTGCCAAACGGATTAAAAGAAGATTATTATTACTTGATTTTCTCAGTTCGATTTTCTCAGGAAATTCAGTTGTTCACTTTTTCTAAATTCACGGCAATTGATTGTTTGAATTCCTTCGTACCAATTTTTATGAGATATTATATACAAGTTTTGAATGTATGGATTATGTGATCTTTATTGCAAAATTAAAAATTAACAAAATTGAGTCTATTAATTTTAGGAGGCAAAAATGAAAGCTAAAAATTCCCGCATTGTTTTATCTGTAATTCTTATGGCAACTTTTATTTTTCTAGCAGCTTGTAGCACGCCGGTCCAATCCACGGACACAACTTCTAACAATAGTTTATCGACCAATACAGACACAACAACAGTAAAGCCAGCAAAACAGCTAGTATTTGGAATGGTATATAACGTTGCAACTCCATTTTATAATGCTTGTGATCTTGCTGCTAAAGATATAGAAACCGAGTTAGGAATTAAAGTGCTAATTGAAAAACCAGAAAAAGCAGATGTCAGTCTTGAGATCAAAGCGATTGAAAATTTTATTGCTCTAGGAGTGGATGGAATTATAGTAAATGTAACTGGTGAGGGAGTTACACCTATTATAGATGAGGCAATTGCAAAAGGAATCCCTGTAATTACTTATAATTCTGATACAGCATATAGTAAACGTCTTGCATATTATGGCACAGACCAATATCAGTATGGTGTTAGCATGGCAAGATACATGGCAAAAATGATGGGAAACAAAGGTAACGTTATTGGTGTGGCTGGAATGCCTACTTCACTTGAAATGATTAGTAAAACAACTGCCTTCAAAGATACGATGGCTGCGGAGTTTCCTGATATTAAAGTTCTTGATTTGCAATTTGGTTATTCTGATCCAGCAAAAACGTTGGCAGCTCTTGAAAATATGTTTCAGGCAAATATTGGTAAAGTTGATGGTGTAGTTGCTTTTAATGCTTCTGCAGCTGGACCTCTTGCTGCAGCGGTCAAGGAAGTTGGAAAAGGAAATATGATCGTTTTAGCTGACCATGATAATCCAGATACAATTCAGTTTATCCGAGATGGTGTCATTGATGCATCTCAAGTTCAGAAGCCTTACAAAGCAATCCATCTTGCCCTTACCGATTTATATAACTATGTTAGTAATGGAACACCATTTCCTAGTGTGATTAATAGTATCGATACAATATTTATTACTAAGGATACTTTGGGAAATAATTATGATGCAAATAATAACCGTATTGTTGAGTACAAAGACTAGACGATAACAGTAGGCGTATTTCAAAATTTAAAATATCATTATGTACTATGAGTTTCATTTTGTATTTATGACTAGTATACGGTGGAATACTGATCGGAAAAAACTGGACTAGAAATTCGAGTATAATTTCTGATTTGTACAAGCCGTATGCTAGTTTACTATTTAATACAGGTATGTAGGAGGCAACAAGTTATGAACACTGGAACCGATAGTGGGGAAATAAGACGAAATATCAAAGGCTTTATGAAAAGAAGAGAAACTACACTAATTACGATTCTTATAATTATGTGTTTTCTAATTTCTCTTCTTTCACCTGCTTTTTTGACAAGTATGAATTTGCTTAATGTCATGCGGCAGATTTGCATGATCGTCATACTGGCAATGGGTCAAACACTGGCCCTGTCATCAGGTGCTATTGATTTATCCATGGGTGCGACTGTAGGTCTGTCAGGTGTCGTAATGGCTTATACATATCAGATAACCAGCAATGCTTTTATTTCATTGTTGATTGCGTTACTAAGTGGTTGTTTAGTGGGTTTAATTAATGGAGTATTGGTTGCAAAATTTAGAATTGTACCATTTATTGCGACATTAGGTATGCTGAGTATTGTAAAAGGCGCAGTTGTTACTGCTACGGATGCAAACTTTATTACTTTCAAAAATGATTTTCTCAGTAGTATCGGTCAAGGGTATGTCGGCAAAATACCTGTACCAGTTATTATTATGACGATAATTGTAATAATTTTTGAAATTGTGTATTCAAAAACAGTATTTGGAAGTCGAATTAAAGCTATTGGTGGGAATGAAGAGGCTGCACGTATTTCAGGAATTAGAATTGATCGATATAAAATACTGGTATTTATTATATCTGGCCTTACTGCCTCAATTGCTGGAATTATTATGGCATCACGTATTGGTATTGGGCAACCTGAAGCAGGTTTGGGATGGGAACTTGATGCCATTGCTGCAAGTGTTGTGGGCGGTACATCAATGTCGGGTGGTGAAGGATCTATTATTGGAGCTCTTATAGGGGCGGCTATTATCGGTTTTATTAGTAATGGTATGACGCTTCTGGGAATTTCTTCTTTCATACAGCCGGTTATTACAGGATTGCTATTAATATCAGTGGTAGGTATTGATATGTGGAAAAGCAGAAAGTAATGAAAAACAGGGAGATAATGATATGTCCAATTGCGTAGTTTTAAGAGTAGATTCAATCAGCAAATCATTTCCAGGTGTTCAGGCACTTAATAATGTATCGTTTGAACTTAAAAAAGGTGAGATTCATGGTCTAGTTGGAGAAAATGGTGCAGGTAAATCAACATTGATGAAAATTCTAGGTGGCGTTTATCAGCCGGATTCTGGTAATATTTATTTGTACGATGCAAAAACAGAAATAGCTAATCCTCGGCACTCAATTTCTTGTGGTATAAGTATTGTTTATCAAGAGTTGAATCTTGTACCTACATTAAATGTTGCAGAAAATATTTTCTTAGGAGAAGAACACACATTAGGCAAAACCAATATATTAGATAAAAAAGCAATGATAAGTAAAGCCCAAAGTATGATGGAAGGACTAGGCATAGTCAATTTCGATTGTAAAAAACTTGTTAGGGATCTTACAATATCACAACAACAGATTGTAGAAATTGCCAAAGCTCTGCAATTGAACGCGCAAATCTTAGTTATGGATGAACCAACATCAATCTTAGGACAAGGAGAGACAGAAATTCTATTTAAATTACTAAAAAAATTAAAGAGTGAAAATGTATCCATCATATACATTTCGCACCGATTAGATGAAATATTTCAAATTTGTGATCGCGTAACTATTTTAAGAGATGGAAGCCATATAAAGACTTTGTCTGTTATGGAAGATCAAATTACGAAAAATGATATTATCAAATTAATGGTTGGACGAGAACTTGGACATCTATACAATGAAGGTAAGGAAAATAATATTCAGGAAGACTTTGTCCTTGAGGTTGAGAATATTACATGCAAAAACCAATTTTATGATATTAGTTTTAACCTTAGACGTGGTGAAATATTAGGATTTGCGGGTCTTGTTGGGGCTGGCCGCACAGAAGTTGTTAAGGCAATATTTGGTCTTACAAAAATAGACACAGGAACTATCAAGGTTGAGAAGAAAGAAGTCAAAATTCGTAATGCCAATGATGCCATGAGATTGAACATAGGATTTGTGCCTGAGGACAGAAAAAAAGAAGGCCTAATATTAATGGAGACTATGGTTGAAAATATGACGTTGCCGTCATTGAAAAAATTCGCAATGTTTGGATTTTTAAATCGCCAAAAACAAAATGAAATTACAAAGAAGTACATAAATAATATGTCTATCAGACCACCACTGATAAACAAGCCAGTCATACATTTTAGTGGTGGAAATCAACAGAAAATCGTTTTGGCTAAATGGCTTATATCTAATCCCAAAATATTAATACTTGACGAACCAACTCGTGGTGTTGATGTTGGAGCAAAACAGGAGATATATCGTCTCATTAATACTCTTGTAAACAGCGGAATTTCAATCATTCTTGTATCCTCTGAAATGGAAGAAATTTTAGGTCTAAGTGATAGAATCATTGTTTTACATGGTGGTAGAATCACGAGTGTTCTAAACAGGGAGGATGCTAACCAGGAAATTATATTGACTAAAGCATCTGGCTTGGAATAGTGAATTTATTATAAGAGTTTTTATGAATAGATATTTATTTAAAACTTCACTGAGTTGAACTGTGTTATTCAATAATGGTCAAGATGGATAACCGGGATGTTGGAAGTGTTGCTAGAACCTCCAACGAATAAGTAAAGATGATAATTTGTATATCCTTTTTGTCTACGAAAACTTCGAACCTGAATTGGTTTTATAATATGACTCATTTGACAATGCTAATAAATAAATGCTGTTAATGATTTAGAACACGAAGTTTCAAAAATGTATTACTAATACTATAAACTAACAAATAATATCGATGTTAAACAGATTTCATTTTCAACGAGTGTTGTAATGAAAGGAGTATCTTTTTACAAATTTACGGATAAAAACAATTAATACAACACATATAAATTGACTGTTGAACTTGATTAAAATACAAGTGAATGATTTATTACACAAACGCTTGATAAAAAATGTCATTTATCAAAAGTCGACCCACTTTTAAATCATTGAAAACAAAGCAGTTGAAAACGTGTCTATTACAAACAAAACACGTTCACTATATAGGGAGGTTTTTTATGAACCCGAAAGTTGCGTTAGCTACCATAGTGGATAGTCGAATAGATTTTTTCGCAAAACGAGAAAAGCTGGTTGAAGAAGAGATTAGAAGCTTAGATTGGCTTCGGAATGTGTTTGATGTTGTTGAGTCCAAACCCATTAATACGAATGATGAAATCAACAATTTCGCATGTTTAGTTAAGACATTTAATCCGGATGCGTTGATTATACACATACCAATTTGGGCAGACCCTATCCTGGCAATAAAAATTTACAATAAAATACAGCTTCCAGTGCTGTTACTTGGGAATAGTCTTCCGGGAACTTCAAGTCTTGTTGGTATGTTGGGCGCTGGTGGTGCTCTTGACCAATCAGGCGTTAGCCATATTAGAATTTTTGACGATAAGAATGAAGACGAAAGAAGAATGGTATTAGCCTTCATTAAGGCAGCCAATGCTGTTAATCAACTGAAAGGCCAAACACTTGGAAGATTTGGTGGAAGCAGCTTAGGGATTGTAACTGCTGATATTGATCCTTCACAATGGAGCAGACAATTTGGAGTTAATGTTGAATATATTGATCAGTTTGAAATTATAAAAGAATCAGAAAACATTGATTCCGATGATGTAATTAAACATATTGAGTGGTTGAACAACAGTATCGGAAAAATCGAATACAATAAAGTATTTTCGATTAAGTCACTGGAGAAACAAGTTAGAAGTTACCTTGCCACATGCAAGCTCCTAAAAAAGTACAATTTAGATTTTGTTGCTGTTAAATGTCAACCAGAGCTTAGTGATGGTTATGTGTCTCAGTGCCTTGCCCATTCGCTTATGAATGGAAGTACGGGAATTGGAGGAATAAAAAAAGGGACAGTAGTTCATGCTTGTGAATCAGACGCAGATGGAGCACTGACTATGCAAATCCTCAAATTACTTTCCAATTCTTCATCGGCTCTTTTGGATGTCAGATGGTATAACAAGGACAACAATTTATGGACATTTGCTAATTGCGGGGCTATTCCCTTCGACTTTTTTGCTTCAATAGAAGATCCCACAGGGTTATCAAATATCAAGATGGTACCGCATGTATTTGGAAAAGGTGGCGCTGGTGCACTTACCGGAGTTGTTCCTCCACAAAATATTACAATAGCAAGATTGTGCAGAAGAAATGGAGAATATTGGATGGCTATTTTATCAGGAGAAGTTGTTGAGGTATCTGAAAATGAACTTTCCAGAACAACTTATGAGTTTCCCAAAGCCTTTATTCGAACTCCGGCCGGTTTTGATTTTTTGAACATCTTCGGTTCAAACCATGTTCATATGGTTAAAGGTGATTTTACGGATGAGCTGGTCATGTTTTGTAAAATTAAAAAAATGGAATATGTTATTTGGAAGTGATTTGATTTTGCAACCTCAAGCAGCATGGCTAATAACAATGAGAAGAAATAAAAAGCGATAAAAACATGCTAAGGAGAATGTAATCAATTATTTGGAGGAAATGATAATGGATCAGATACTAATAAAAAAACTCAAAGAATTTGCCATTGAAATCCGGTTAACAACAATGAAAGAGTTCAAGATACGTGGTTTTGGGCATATCGGTGGATCATTGTCAATTATTGATACTTTTGCTGTACTTTATGGTGCAGTAATGCGTTATGATTCCGAAAATCCTACATGGCCAGAACGTGACAAACTGGTTTGTTCAAAGGGTCATGCCGGACCATCCCTTTATGCGACCCTCGCACTAAAGGGATTCTTTCCACTAGATTGGCTGAAGACTCTCAATAACCCTGGTACCCGCTTACCTAGCCATTGTGACCGCAACCAGACACCGGGAATCGATATGACCACCGGTTCACTTGGTCAAGGCATTTCGACGGCAATCGGTTTAGCTCTTGGCGACCGAATCCAGAATCGCGAAAACTATGTTTATTTGATTGTAGGGGATGGTGAACTTAATGAAGGGCAAATATGGGAAGGTGCATTATTTGCCGGTCACAACAAACTTGATAATATCATCGCGTTCTGTGACTACAACAAAAAACAGTTAGATGGCTGGACTAAGGATATCCTCGACCTGAAGGATATCCGCGGCAAGTTCGAAGCATTTGAATGGCATGCTCAGGAAATCGACGGACAGGATGTCGAAGCCATTTTCGAGGCTATCGAAAAAGCAAAAGAAATGAAGGGAAAACCGCATATGATTGTGATGAATACCACCAAAGGTGCGGGTGTCAAGGAAATCGAAGATATGATGTCTAACCACCACATTACGATATCAAATGAAATGGCAGATAAGGCGATTACTGAACTTGAATCAAAACTGAAAGCGATTAGAGTTGAAGGTGGTGCGTTATGATTAATAAAGTAACATTTACAGGTGCAAAAGATACTCGTGCGATAAAAGATGTCTTTGGAACAATTGTTGCTAAGTTGGGTGAAGATCCCAAGTTCGTCTATCTTGATGCTGATCTAATGAGTTCAATCGGCACTAAAAAATGGGCGGACGCCCATCCTGAACAAGCCTATAATGTTGGCGTTTCCGAAGCTAATATGGTTGGTATTGCAGGTGGACTGTCTGCTGCTGGCCTAAAACCCTTGGCCCATTCCTTTGGCCCGTTTGCATCCCGACGTTGTTACGATCAGGCATTCCTGTCAATCGGCTACGCCAAGAACCATCTTGTATTGATTGGCAGTGATGCCGGTGTTACAGCTGCATATAATGGTGGTACTCATATGCCTTTCGAGGATATGGCCCTCTATCGTGCCATGCCTCACGCGACGGTCATCGACATTACAGATGCTGCTATGCTTGAAAATCTGCTTCCCAAACTAATTGACATGCCTGGATTCATATATGTCCGTCTCAGCCGCAAGGAAGTGATCAATGTTTATGGTGCCGATGCTGACTTTAAAGTCGGCAAAGCTGCCATCGTTCGTGAAGGCACGGATGCCGTTATCTTTGCCTGTGGGATTATGGTCGCAGAGGCTCTAAAGGCTGCAAAAACCCTTGAAGTTGAAGGCATTTCGGTAGCGATCCTTGACATGTATACAGTCAAGCCGATCGACAAGGAAGCTGTCATTGCCTATGCGAAAAAGACTCGTGCCGTTGTCACCGCAGAGAATCACAATGTGATCGGAGGTCTCGGCAGTGCTGTATCAGAAGTACTTGGTCTAAACTGTCCGACTCCTCTAGAGATGGTCGGTGTTCAGGACGAATTCGGAGAAGTCGGTCCGCAGGATTATCTGCAGATCCGCTTTGGTCTGACCGCAGATAAGATTGTAGAAAAGGTTAAAGCAGTAATAGCAAGAAAACAATGAGTAGTAATAACCAATTGCTAATAATGAAAGGGACCAACCAAGTGATTGAAAATAACTGTATGTATTGTGAAAAGAATGAAATGCTGAATAAACTGATGATCCCTATTTGTGAGGTTGATGGTTTTCCACTATATCTCTTGCGAAATCAAGCATACCTTGGACGGACAGTCCTAGCCTACCAGGACCACGTAACAAAGATATCAAAAATGGAGACTAACAAATGCACATCGTTTTACCTAGCGGTTCAGAAAGTAACCAAGGTTTTACAAGAAATATTTGAACCAGGACAGATAAATATTGGTATGTTTGGCGACAAGGTTTCTCATCTTCATTGTCACATTGTACCTAAATATGATGGCGAATTAGACTGGGGATCAAACTTTCAACTAAACCCACGACCAGAAGTAATGCTTAATGAAGATAAATATAATTTTATAATTGAAAAAATAAGAACAATGTTGATTTATAACTAAGTTTCGGTGATTTTGGTTGTTCTAATCTTTCATTGTCATATTCATTTTGCTTTTTATTAGCTCCGTTTCAATGAAAAAGCATAACAGAAAAAAAAATAAAAAATAGTTGGAGGTATCAAAAAAATGGCTAAAGTTAAAGTAGGTGTTGCAGGGTACGGGACTATCGGCCAGCGTCTCGCTGACGGTGTGGCATTGCAGGGTGATATGGAGCTTGTCGGCGTTGCTGATCTTGCACCTACGCTCGCGATCCGTGCTCTAAAAGAAAAAGGAATGCCGTATGATCTCTATCTTGTAAATGACAGTAATATGGCAGCTTTTAAAGAGCTGAACATTCCGGTTGCAGGAACTTTTGAGGATTTAGTGGATAAGGTTGATATCATGCTGGATTCTTCACCGGCAGGTATCGGTGCTAAGAACAAAGAGCTATATGCCAAAAAAGGTGTAAAAGCTATATTTCAGGGCGGTGAAAAGAACTCGGTTGCCGATGTTTTCTTCCATGGATATGCGAACTATGAGAAAGGCATGAACAAGGAATTCCTCAAATTAACCAGCTGCAATACAACGGGCTTGATTCGTTCTGTCGACTGCCTTGACCGTGATTTCGGAATCGAGCGTGTTGCCATAACTATTATCCGCAGAGTAGCAGATCCGGGAGATTATCATCGCGGTCTGACCAATGCACTGCAGATGGATAAGGCACCTTCCCATCAGGCACTTGATTTGATGACCATCATGCCTCATGTAGAAGCCACAGGTATTCTGGTTCATACTCCCGTAACGCATGGGCACATCATTACCGTCGTTGCAAAGGGCAAGATAAAAATCACAAAGGAAATGGCCATTAACGCATTCTTAAAGCATGACCGTATACGAGTTGTCAACATAGATGACGGCTTTCAGGGTAATGCCTCTTTTTTCAAGTATGCACGCGACCTTGGAAATCCGCGCGGCGACATGTATGAGATCGGCCTGTGGTCAGATTCCATTGTAGAATACGGTGATGAAATTATGTACGCCATCAACATTCCGCAGGAGTCCGTGACAATTCCGGAAACAATAGACGGCATTCGTGCAGCAATGGGAATGCAGCTAACCTGTCTTGAAGGAACAGCTGCAACAAACAAATATTTGGGGATAGGTAAATGGAAATAAAATTCAGTCAGGAAAAGCCATGGATCTCAACGGTCAAAAAGTCTTGTTCTGGCCGGCAATCAATTCTCCGATTGGCCCTGTAACCAAAGCTATTGTAAACAGTAACCGGATCCGGAAAATGGCGCCAACTCTCAAATACCTTCTGGACAACGGCGCAGCAGTAGCAATGATTGCCCATCAGGGCGATACCTTGGATTATCAGAACCTGATATCCATGCAGGAATCCGCACAAAAAATGGCCGAGTCTGGGGGTTATCCAATCTTATACCTCGACGATGTATATGGTGATGCCGCCATTCAAGCCGTCAATAATATGAAAAGCGGTGAATGCATCTTTCTTGGCAACCTGCGCTATTTGACGGAAAAAGTTTCGACTTTCGAAAAAGATGTCAAACTTACGCCTGAAGAAATGAAGGATACCTATCTGATCAGAAGGCTTGCCCCGCTAATTGATCTATATGTCAATGATGCCTTAATACGGCACGTATGGTTTGCATGAATATCTCAAGGTCAAGAACAACATGTGGCGCATGCATTGATTGATGACCTGAACATAGATTGACCGTCCTTGCATAACAAAAGTTATCATTGTGAATTCAGTTGTTTCTGATGTGTTCAATAGATAAAAATCAATATCAAAAAGCATTAGAACCGGCAACAATAAATTGAATTTTTACAGCATATGGAGAACAAACAATGATGGAGTATACAAAAACATCAGTAGACGGATTAGAAATTTCAAGAGTAGGACTTGGCACGTGGGTCATGGGCGGCGGCAATTTTTGGGGTGAAACAGACGAAGACTTGGCTATACAAGCTGTTCATGCCGCTTTGGACTTGGGGATAACCGTGGTCGACACGGCACCTGTTTACGGCAAAGGGCGTTCCGAAGAAATTGTCGGTAAGGCCTTGAGCCAAGCGGGTTATCGCCACAAGGCCATTTTGGCGACAAAATGCGGACTGAGCTGGGATACTGAAGGTCACGTTTATCGAGACAGCCGACCTGCCACAATCCGCAAGGAAATCGAAAACAGTTTAAAGAGACTTCAAACAGATCACATTGATATTTATCAGATTCACTGGCCCGATATTAAAGTTCCATTTGCGGAGACAGCTTCAATCATGTTGGATTTGATGAAAGAGGGTAAAATAAGAGCGATCGGTGTCTCGAATATGTCTAATGCCCAGATGGATGAATTGAGAAAGACAGCACCGATTCATACAATGCAACCTTCCTTCAACATTCTGGAAAACAAGTTGTTTGATAACCAGATTCCGTATGCACAAAAGAATAATATTGCGGTTCTCGGGTATAGCTCGCTTTGCCGTGGCTTGCTTTCCGGAAAGTATTACGTCGGCATGAAGACTAAGGAATGGGCTATGAGAGCCGACAAAGATCAAAAATACCAAGGTCAGAATTTCATCAATCATGTGGCAGCTGTTGATGAGTTGAAAAAGTATGCTGAGCAATTTGGCAAGACTGTTTCTCAACTGGCAGTCAGATGGGTGCTCGATAAGGGTGTCACATGTGCCCTATGGGGTATTCGTAAAGTAGATCAGCTTGAGCCTGTTTCGGGGGTGATCGGCTGGCATTTGACAAATGAACAAATGGATGAAATGGAAGCATTAGTCGCCAAACATGTTCCTGTTCAAGTGGACAAAGAATTCCTGACACCACCTTACAGAGAATGAAGAAACAAATCAGTCAGTAGAGACAATTTGATTATCAGAATCTGATATCGATGAAGGAACATGCAGAGAAATTGTCTGAAACAGCCGGTTATCCGATACGGTACATCGATGATGTCTGCGGTGACGCTGCTGTCGATGCTGTAAAAAATCTCAGGAGCGGTGAATGCATCATGCTTGGCAATCTGCGCTACCTGACAGAAGAAGTATCAACATTTGAAAAGGATGTAAAACTTACACCCGCGGAGATGAAGGATACATATCTGATCAGAAGGCTGCATATTTCGCTTCAATGAGCCCATCGATACGTTCGAGATAGGCCCACGTTCACGGCGAAACAAGCCCACCGTCACGGAGGCGCTTCCTTTTTGTAAGTGGAACAAAGAACTGAGCCACACCCGTT
>Ga0209538_1001147_pt1 | contig 14173 bp, 9 predicted proteins | sample BarGraNGADG00211_2_FD_184492 | JGI IMG/M metagenome (GOLD analysis project Ga0209538, IMG submission 184492) | Arctic peat soil microbial communities from Barrow, Alaska - Barrow Graham LP Ref core NGADG0004-211 (SPAdes) (version 2) | ecosystem: Environmental > Terrestrial > Soil > Wetlands >... | reverse complement strand
GGCCGAAAAATCTTCAGGACTGAAATTTGTGGAGTACCGCGACGGATATGCTATATTCGAAGCAGGTTCGGGAAATTATTCGTTTGAATCGAAGTATCAAAAATAACCTTTAAAAATCGTAGTTTTACTTTCAGGTTTGAATTTGAAATTAATCCTTTTTAAACGATGCCTAATGACTGATCAGTTGAACACAAATACCGATTTTATCAGCGAAATCAAATCGTTGATCGAGAGAAGTAAACAAAGTATTGCCATTTCGGTAAATGCCGAGATGACACTTTTATACTGGCATATTGGTGAACGAATTAATTATGAAGTTTTAAATAATAGCAGGGCTGAGTACGGTAAAGAAATTGTCGTATCACTGGCACGACAATTAACTGCCGAATATGGGAGTGGCTGGGGCGATAAGCAATTGAGGTTGTGTATGAAGTTTTCTCAGGTATTCAGTGACTTACAAATTGTCTACACAGTGTGTAGACAATTGAGTTGGTCGCATTTGAGACTGGTCATGTTTATTGATGATGAGTTAAAAAGGGAATTCTACATCGAAATGTGTAAACTTGAAAGATGGAGTGTTCGCACTTTCAGGGAACGAATTCAATCCATGCTTTACGAACGGACAGCCATCAGCGGAAAACCTGAAGAGACTATTAAAAATGAGTTGGTTTTGCTCAAAAACGAACAGAAAATGAATCCGGATCTGGTTTTTCGGGATCCATATTTCCTTGATTTCCTTGGTTTAAAAGATACTTATTCAGAAAAGGACCTGAAAACAGCCATCATTGCCGAACTTCAACAGTTCATCATTGAGTTGGGCAGCGATTTTGCATTTCTTGCCCGCCAAAAGCGCATTCAAATCGATAATCGTGATTACAAAATTGACCTTCTCTTTTTTCATCGTCGCATGAAATGTTTAGTAGCTATCGATCTTAAAATCCGAGAGTTTGATGCAGCTCACAAAGGAGAAATGGAGCTCTATTTGCGTTACCTCGAAAAAAATGAAACCATTGAAGGAGAAAACGCTCCAATCGGATTAATCCTTTGTAGCGGTAAGAATCCGGAACATGTGGAACTTCTGCAGTTGGATAAAAGCAACATCAAAGTGGCCGACTACCTTACTCAATTGCCACCGAAGGAACTTTTACTTGATAAATTGCACAAGGCCATTGAAATAGCCAGAGTAAAACAGCATGAACTTTAAACCTTTAATCAAAAACAATAACCAACTATGAAAAAACTAATCATTTCAATTCTGACTTTTTTCCTATTTGCACCGGCATTGCTTTTTGCCCAAACCGGCGGAAAAGTTTCTGACAACCTTTCGATGCCCAGCAAAATCCTGAAAATGGATCGGAAATATGCCATCTACCTTCCAGCCGATTATGAAACCTCAGGCCGCAGCTATCCTGTTTTGTATTTATTGCATGGTGCCGGCGACGATCAATCGGGTTGGGTTCAGTTTGGCGAAGTGAAAAACATTACCGATAAAGCTATTCAGGAAGGGAAATGTACGGCCATGATCATAGTTATGCCCGACGGAAACACCGGACAGCGTGGTTATTTCAACAGCCCCAAAGGCGATTGGAACTACGAAGATTTTTTCTTTCAGGAGTTTATGCCGTCCATCGAGAAAACTTACCGGATAAGGGCGGAAAAAAGATATCGTGCCATTTCCGGATTATCGATGGGCGGAGGAGGAACTTTCATGTATGCGCTGCATCATCCGGAATTATTTTCATCGGCTTGTCCGCTGAGTGCTTCAACCGGCCCGCTTACTTTGGAGGAAGCAAGTACACGTTTGAAAAAACAATATCCTGACATTACCGATGCTGAAATCTCCAAATATTTCAGCAACCTGAGCGCTATTGAACTGATCAATGCAATGCCGGAAGATCAGAAAAAAGCCGTTCGCTGGTATATTGATTGCGGCGATGACGATTTTCTGTTTGAAGGAAACTGCCTGGCACACATTGCCATGCGCAAAAAAGAAATTCCTCACGAATTCAGAACCCGCGACGGAGGTCATACCTGGACATACTGGCGCGAAGCATTGCCAACTGTTCTGGAATTTGTATCACAAACATTCCATCAATTTTAAATATTTTACTGAAAGGTCAATAACGACAATTTACCCATTACACACATGACTATGGCATTTCAATTAAAAATTCAACTTAAGAACGTAACCAAACCACCGGTTTGGCGACAAGTAATTGTTCCTGAAAATTTTACATTTGATAAGCTGCACCGGTTAATACAACTTGTTTTCGGATGGGAAGATTATCACCTGTACCAATTTTGCCCGAAAGGCTGGGGCTCTAATCCGATTATTGCAATTCCATCGAAAGATGATTGGGAGCAACCCGACATGAATGCTATGACTACCAAATTAAACATAGTCTTTACTGACGAGAAACAGACCTATACGTACATCTATGATTTTGGCGATGACTGGGTTCACCATATTGTGATTGAAAAAATTTTGCCCGACGAAATTAAAAACCCGGTTTGTCTGGCAGGAAAAGGCACCTGTCCGCCCGAAGATTGCGGCGGCCCGTGGGGCTATGAAAACCTGAAAACTATTCTTGCTGATCCCAAACATGAAGAACATGGCGAAATGAAAGAATGGTTGGGCATGGAAGAGGATGAAGTCTGGGATGCTAATTATTTTGAGGTTGATGAAATTAATCAAATGCTGAAAAGTTTTAAATAATATGAAGCAATAAAACCTGACGGGTCTAAATTCGTTCGAAGAATCAGATTCTTAATTTAATAACCAATTAAAACTAATAAACTATGAAAACATCACGCCGTTCATTTATTCAAAACAGTGCCGTTCTGCTCGCCGGAACCGCTCTTTTGTCGAAAGCTGCATGGGCAGCGCCAAAACCTGGCGAAATTGTTGGACTCCAACTTTATTCGGTTCGCGACGATATGAAAAAAGATCCGCTTGGGACCCTGACTCAACTGGCAAAAATTGGTTATAAGCATGTTGAACACGCCAACTACATCGACCGCAAATTTTATGGTTATACAGCCAAAGAGTTCAAAAAAGTACTTGACGATCTGGGCCTGAAAATGCCTAGCGGACACACGGTGATGGGTAAAGACCATTGGGATGCAGCCAAAAAAGACTTTACCGATGCATGGAAATACACCGTTGAGGATGCTGCCTACATGGGACAAAAATATGTGATTAGTCCATGGATGGACGAAAGTATGCGCAAAACTTATGACGACATGGTTCGCTACCTGGATATTTTCAATCTCAGCGGAGACCTTTGCCAGAAGTCGGGAATGAAATTCGGATACCACAACCATTGGGCCGAATTCACTGAAAAACTGAATGGGATGAAGCTTTTCGACATCATGATGCAAAAACTGGATGTGAAGAAAGTGATCATGCAGCTTGATATTGGCAACATGTACATTGGCGGAGCAAAAGCGCTTGATGTGATCGGCCAGTATCCCGGAAAATTTGAATTGATCCATGTGAAAGACGAAATCGCCGTTAACACGGCTGAGAAATTCGAAAGCGCCATTCTGGGCAAGGGTATCCTTCCGGTAAAAGAAGTTATTGATCTTTGCCGCAAATCAGGCGGGACCAAAGTCTATATTGTTGAACAGGAATCCTATCAGGACAAAGCGCCAATTGCCTGTATGAAAGAAGACTTTGAGGTAATGAAAAAATGGGGCTATTAATTGGTGATCATACATCAAAGAGCCTGATTTCAGGCAACTTTTAGTTTGAATGCTAAATTCAGCATGTTGAATTTCGGCATTCAAACTAATTCATTTTCACAAACAACTAACCAGATGTATATTGTAAACTTAATATTGCCAATCGTATTATTGTTAGGATTTGTAATCCTGGTTTTTTATCAACTTAGGAATTTAATTACTAAAATCGACGGAGTGAAAAATGGAGCTATACCAGACAAACGGCTGGCTGAAATGATCAGGAAAGCAGAAAGTTCGGGTAAGAACAAATTTACGCTGTATAGGCCATTTGCATTTGGACTTTTGCAAAGTTGTGTATTTGTAATTTTCTGGTCCATTCTTGAAAGATTCATTTTTAAAGAGGAAATATCACTCTTCAGTCTCTTTTTTATGTTTTTGTGGACGCTAATAATTTTTTCGGTGTGGGGAATAATTGTCTCCCGGAAAGTTTGGAATTTGTGCAGACAAGAATAATCAGGATCAAATGCTTCCCAGCCAGATTTGGAAACGTAACCCACCCTGGCCGGGAATCTTAGGAATATAAATGAAGCGAACTGACTTGAAGTAACCGACGAACCTAAAAACCAATAACTAAATCGAAATGAAAAATTTCCTTCCGGCAATTCTGTTGCTGATCTTTAACTTTGGCTTTTCACAATCCAATACGAAAAATCTTTCCGGAGAAACTGTTTATTCATGGGAAACACAACAGGCAAAAGTGCTTCCCAACGGCGATCTGGAATGGGCGCCACTTGCTTTTCAATTGGTAAAAGGAAGTTCGGTCAGGTACATCGATTTCGAGAGCGGGAATGATGCCAACGATGGACAAAGTACAGCAACAGCGTGGAAACATCATCCGTGGGACGCAGCTGCCACCGGAAAAGCCCTGGCCGGATCAGGAATTCAAACCTATATTTTTAAACGTGGAGTGGTTTACCGGGGGTTACTGACGGCCAAAGAATCAGGAGTTGCCGGGAATCCTATCCGCCTGACCTCCGATCCGGATTGGGGAACGGGCGAAGCCGGAATATATGGCTCTGTAAAGGTTTCAGGAGGTTGGACGAAAGCCAATGCAACTGTTGCACCCAAAATTCCGAATCCTGATCTGGTTTGGTACAAAGATGTCAGCGGAATTGAAAACCCAACCAAAGTGGTTTGTGAAGTTTCGGAAACCGGAATCAAACGGGTTTACCTGGCGCGTTCGCCAAATTATGTGAACACACCCGCCGAACCGATGCAAAAATGGTGGTCGTTTACAGCCAAAGCGGTTACCAATGGCGTGCTGAACCTGACGGATACCAAAAATCTGGTACAGACCGATGTGAATTTCTACAAGGGCGGTGACGTTTGGGCCATCGAAGATGCAGTGGTCATGTGTACCCTCTGGAAAAAAGAGATTTTAAACTACGCCCCGTCAACAAAAACGATTTCTGTTTCATGTGAACTAGATGATAAAGGAAATAAAGTAGCCAACTTTGGGGGAAAAGACTGTAAATATTACGTTGAAAATACTCCATCACTACTCGATGCGCCGGGCGAATATTATTACGATAAGGCAATCGGAAGAGTGTTTATAAGGCTCGCAGGTGATAAAGATCCTAACACGACGACTGTTGAAATTGGTTCCAAAGCGAACCTGATCAACATTTCAGGAAAAAGCAATATTGAAATCAGCGGACTAACATTCGGGTTTACCACCTACGATAATGTTCGTTATGGAACGAACGACGGTGTACCAACGATCAAGCTCGAAAATTGCTCCAGCATCGCCATCAAAAACTGCAAATTTCAGTACCTGAATGGTGGAATCATGGCCAACGGAACTGGAAAGAACATGGTTTTTACTGACAATGAAATGAATTTCATGGACGATTTTTCAATTTTGCTGAATGGTCCGGATGAAGTATCCATTCTCAGGAACAAAATCTTCGAAAACGGAACCCGTCATTTGGGGCGTTGGTACAGCTCGATACCCGCTATTGCCGGAAACCTGACAATTGGCGAAATTGCCGGAAACATTATTGATCACACCTGGGGAAACGGAATAAATTTTACCTGGGGAAAAGCCGACAAAGCGACTACCACAGTTCCGTTTATGCGCGGACTGGTGCACCACAACAAAGTGTCACATTCGCTCCAGGGCACAAACGATTACGGCGGCATTGAAAGCTGGCAGGGTGGCCCGGTCTATACCTACGACAACATTTCGGAAGATGCGCAGGGCTGGCATTATAACTGGGGAAGCCTTGTTGTTTCGCTGGGTTATCCGTTTTATTTCGACGGTGCTTTCAAGCAATGCGTTTTCAACAACATTGTAAAAGGAACCGGCTGGAACCGGAATTCGGCTGCCTATAACCAGGTTCTTGGTTATTACAATATGTTTGTACACAACGATGCATACAATGTGGCTTCACTAACTGGATCCGGAGATGGAAACCTCTCTCCCGACGGACAAAACTATTATCTGGCCAACGTGAGCGACAGCACTCAGTTGCAGTTTGACCACACGACCCGCGCATCAGGTATCCCGTATGAAACCTTCGGGAATAACTTTTTCAGCGGAAATACCTTTCAGGGGACATTTCTGACCAACAGTCCGAATACAAGGTTTAAGTTTAGTTTCAGCGAATTTGTTACTAAACTGAACTCATATACTCCTGATTTGGGGCAGGTCGGGTTTGAAACTTCCAAACGGGTTTTTACAAAGCCATCTTCCGGAGATTTCAGGCCAACGTCCAGCAGCGAACTGATTGATCAGGGCGTGAAATTTTTCACACCATTTCCGTTGAGCAGTGTGGTTGGCGAGTGGAATTTTTACAAACACCAGGCCGATTCGACCCTGGTCAAAGGCGAAAATTTTTACTTTACCAGCGAGTTTGTTAACCGTGAAGCCTACAACAACTTTCCGAAGAACCACCTGAAAGCTTATGGATTGGCAGCCGGAAGTTTTGTAAAAGGAAACCTTGAAGATTTTACTGAAGGGGCGTTGGTTTTCGACGGAACGCAAACGTATTGCAGCCTGAAGAACGATGTGACCAGCAAAACCATCTGCAACAATGTGGATATGACCACCAACAATTTTATTCTGGAAAGCTATTTTAAAACCCTTGAAGGTCATCAGAATGGATGCCTGATTTCGAAATACGGTACCTCCGGATATGGTTATCAGTTAGATGTGGATGCTTCAGGAAATGCCCGGTTCAGTATCCTGAACGGCGGAAATGTTGTTTTCAGCCAATCCGGATCATCGGTTATCAACGATGGAAAATGGCATCATTCGCTGGTTGAGGCCAATCGGCAGACTTCTTCAGTAAAAATATATATTGATGGGATTTTGGCTAATGGAGCAACAACCGGATTGATGCCAGCTGCTGTTACCTCGTTGACCAATTCCAGCGATTTTCTGATTGGCAAAAACAAGGATGGCAATTATTTCGCTGGAACCGTAGATTTTATGCGAATCTCGAAAGGTGCGCTGGCCGACGCCAAAACTACCATTGACGAGTTGTATAAGTGGGAATTTAACGGACCGTTCCTGCACGATTTTGCAGGGAATGAGCCAATTGGCAAACGCGATGCCGGAGCTTTGGAAAAGGGCGCCAAACTTTGCAACATGACCGTTTCGGATAATCCGATCTACTTTAATCTGACAGGTGGAACCAAAACTTTCACTGTCGAGGCTGAAAAAGACTTTGAGATCATCAAAAAGATCGGGACTTTCCTAACTTACTCCAGAAGCGGCAAAACAGTCACGGTGACGGTTCCGGCAACAGCGACAACCCGGTCAGGAGAAATTAGCATTTTGGGCTGTAACGAGACTCAGCATGTAAAAATCATTCAGCAGCAAGGAACTGCCCTTAACATTCAAATTCAAAATGAAATTAAAGTGATGCCCAATCCGGTTTCTGACCAGCATCTTACCATTTCTATTCCTGAAAATTTAAAATCCAGTCGGGCCACATTTATGGATATGAACGGAAAAGTGATTGCTGAAAAAAGTCTGAATCCTGGAATCAACACGGTAAATATCAGATTTGGAAGCGGAATGTATTTGCTGAATATTTCAGGAAAAGCGGTAAATTATACCACCAAAATAATTGTGAACTAACCAAAACTGAACAAACGGTGAAAAAAATTACTCTGATTATCTGTCTGATGGCAGGTCTGGCTTTAATTTCAAACGCTCAAAAGGGAACCCACGATTTTGTATTTCCGGAGAAAAAATCCGGAGAAAAACAATTGCTTAATCTTCGGTTTTTGAATGAAGAAACTGCCGGAGCAAACGGATTCGTGCGGCTTTCGGACGATGGCGAAAGTTTCATGGCAGGCGAGAAACCCATTCGTTTTTGGCCGGTCAATTCGGGTGCCGGCGGTATGAACGATGCCGATCTGGATCGTCATGCCGAATTTTTGGCACAAATGGGTGTCAACATGGTGCGGTATCACGCCTCGATTAATCCACCGGGAAAAGGAACCGACCTATACGACATTGACCGGAAGGAAATTAACAACATCTGGCGTGTGGTTGCTGCAATGAAAAAACAGGGAATCTATACGACCATCTCACCATTCTGGCCGCACAACGGGCACATGGGCGGCTGGTTGCCCAAAGAATGGGGAATCGAAGGCTTTTCGGACAAGGACGATTTATGGGGTGTCATGTATTTCAACGACCGTTTGCAGGATGGATACAAAGCCTGGGTTAAGGTGCTTTATACCGAGAAGAATCCGTACACCGGAATTGCACTGAAAGATGAACCTGCTGTTGGAATCATTCAGATTATGAACGAAGACGGAGTCTTCTTCTGGACCATGCAAAACATGAGGCCTGCCCTTAAAAAAATGGTCACTGCGAAATTCTTCAGCTGGCTGCAAAAAAGATATGGCACGCTGGCCAGCGCTTTTGCATCCTGGGGCGATGCACGACTTCCAGCAGATAATCTGAAAAATCAAACAGTTGATCTCTTACCTTTCTATGATATGACACTGCCTGCATCGGGGAATAAAGCCATCCGGATGCGCGATCAGGTTGAATTTTTTGCTGATACCCAATACGATTTCTACCATGGAATTCATGATTATTACCGCAATGTTTTGGGTTGCAGGCAGATTATCAATGCTGAAAACTGGACAACTGCCAGTCCGTCGCGCTTGCACGATCTGGAACGCTGGACGAATACTTCCAACGAAGTTATGGCGCTGAACCGGTATTATGATCCGGGTCATTTTGGCGAAAATTCAGGCTGGCGAATTGATCCCGGCCATCATTACATGGGACTTTCGGTATTGACCAGACCCCAGAAATTCCCAATCAATGTCAAACAAGTGGCTGGTCATCCGTTTATCATGACTGAAAGTGGCTGGAATTTACCGCATAAATACATGGCCGAAGGTCCATTCCTGATTTCTACCATCCAGTCAATTACCGGTTTTGATGCTTATTACTGGTTTTCGGCTGAAGGCGTTGATTATACCCGAAATCCATACTTCGAATTTACAAAAGACGCGGAAGGCAGATGTGCCATGAACCGCTGGACTTGCTCGGTTCCCGGAGTGATTGGCCAATTCCCGGCCAATGCATTGCTTTACCGGTTGGGTTATTTGAAACCGTGCGAAGTGGCCATTCATGAGGAAAAACCAATGGATAAGCTTTGGAACCGCGAGGTCAGTCCGATTGTGGAGGAAACTAATTTTGACCCGAACCGCGACAACAAAAACGAACTGAAATCCGGAACAGAATCGGAAATTTCGCCGCTGGCCTTTCTGACTGGCAAAGTTGACGTGGTTTATGGTGGTGATGCATCGAAAACATTCATCAATCCGAAGTTAAAGGAATGGATTGATCCGGCACAAAAGTTTATTAAAAGTTCTTCCGGAGAGATGAGTTGGGATTACGGAAAAGGCATTGTTGAGGTGAATACCGAAAAAGCGAAAGGGATTTGCGGTTTTCTGGCCGGAAAGCAAAAGTTTACGCTTGGGAACGTTCAGATCAGCACAACCAATAAATACGCTGCAATCTGGGTGGTGGCGATGGATAATCAGCCCATAGAAAAATCCGGAAAAATCCTGATTCAGACGGGTACAGTTTATCAGCCGACAGGTTGGAAGGAAGAAGAAGTTGATTTCAAAGCTGATAATCAGACGCTGCACGGATACAAAATTTTGGACACGGGTAAAATGCCATGGAAAGCCGATAACACGCAGGTAACTGTTGAACTGCCAAATACTGGGTTGAAAAAAGCCAGCTTACTGGATGCCGGTGGATTTGTCGTTGGAAATGTTCCGCTCAGGAAAAGCAAAGGAAAAATTAGCCTGACGCTTCCTGCCAATGCATTGTATGTGATTTTAGAATAAATAAATATCAATAAAATGAGGAATTTTGGAAGTGTGATCATCTTCTTTTTGGCAACTTTGGTTGCCCCGGCCCAAAACAACAAAATCCGTCTTTTGGTACGGTCTGACGATATGGCTTCGAGCCACGCTGCCAATGTTAGCTGCATAGAAACTGCAACCAAAGGAATTAGCCGTTCAGTCGAAATCATGGTTCCCTGTCCATGGTTTTTTGAGGCAGCGCAACTGCTGAAGCAAAATCCCGGAATCGACGTTGGCATTCATTTGACCGTGACCAGCGAATGGGATGGTATCAAATGGGGACCCATCACACCATCGCCGTCGTTGGCCGATGCTGACGGTAATTTTTTGGCCGGAACAGGCGAATGGTACAACAAGAACTATAAAATGATGGAGGTAGAAACCGAATTGAGAAAACAGATTGAACTGGCAATCCGTGAAATACCAAATGTGTCACATCTTTCATCCCACATGGGAGCTCCCGATTGCAAACCAGAGCTAAAGAATCTGGTAAAGAAGTTGGCCAAAGAGTACAATTTGATTTACGAGACTGAGAATATTAGCTATATTCCTGATTTTGGCTGGGATAAAGCTCAAAGTTTTGCCGAAAAGGAAACTGCCTTTATTGAAATGTTGGGCAAGCTGGAATCCGGGAAAACCTATCTGTTTGTTGAACATCCTGCTAATGAATCGGATGAGATGAAAGCCATTGGAAACAAGGGAATGCTCACCGTTGCCCGCGACAGGAACTGGGTAACTCAGGTTTTTACAAGCCCCAAAGTGATCAAAGCCATTCAGGATAAAGGGATTGAACTGATTAATTACACCAAGGTTGGGACGAGGGGAAAATAACACATTTAATTTTAAATGGTTATTAATCAATGTCGTTTAGTTAAGAATATATCTTAGTTAAAATCGTCATTGCGAGGAACGAAGCAATCTATAAATCAACAGATTGCTTCTCCCGAATTCTCGGGATCGCAATGACGGCGTTAACTAAACGACATTGGATTATTAATCAGTATTATTCAGGTGTTTGAAGATCAGAACCCGACCAATGTTACTAATTTATGACGTTTCTGTTTTTTCAGCAACAATAAATGATTTTTCAGGATACTTTTGACTGTTTTTTTTCAAATTCTACTGAAGGCTTTTAGGAGATCGGTATCGAGAAAAAACTTAATAAAAAGTACTAAAAATTCATCAAACAAATCTAACAGAAATGGATAATTCAAAAAATCAAGAAGCTTTAGATTACCATAAACAGGGACGTCCTGGTAAAATTCAGGTTGTGCCAACAAAACCTTACAGTACTGCGCGCGATTTGGCGTTGGCGTATTCACCTGGTGTGGCTATACCTTGTTTGGAGATTCAAAAAGATCTTCAATGTGCTTATGACTACACAGCCAAAGGAAACCTGGTTGCTGTAATCTCGAACGGAACAGCCGTTCTTGGCCTGGGCGATATTGGCGCTCTTGCCGGAAAACCAGTAATGGAAGGAAAAGGTCTGTTGTTCAAAATATTTGCTGATATCGATGTATTCGATATCGAAGTGGACGAGAAAGATCCGGCGAAATTTATTGAAGTGGTGAAAGCCATTTCACCTACTTTTGGAGGAATCAATCTCGAAGATATTAAAGCTCCTGAATGTTTTGAAATCGAAGAAAAACTGAAGGAAGCCTTAGATATCCCGCTCATGCATGATGACCAGCACGGAACTGCAATTATTTCAGCAGCTGCACTGATCAATGCACTCGAACTGGTTGACAAGAAAATCGAAGACATTAAAATCGTTGTTAATGGTGCCGGAGCTGCGGCTTCGTCGTGTACCACGCTTTATATGGCACTTGGCGCCAAACTTGAGAATATTGTGATGGTCGATAGTAAGGGAGTTATTTCAACTCGTCGCACCGACCTGAATAGCCGCAAGCTTCCGTTTGCAACCTCACGTCCTTGCAATACTCTTGCAGAAGCAGTTGCCGGTTCCGATGTTTTCCTTGGACTTTCGGTTGCTGATATTCTTACCCAGGATATGGTTCGAAGTATGGCCGCTAATCCACTTGTGTTTGCCTGCGCCAATCCAAATCCTGAAATTTCATACTCCGATGCTATGGCTTCGCGTCCTGATATTATTTTTGCAACAGGCCGTAGTGACTATCCCAACCAGGTCAACAACGTATTAGGTTTCCCATATATTTTCCGGGGTGCACTGGATGTTCGTTCAACTGGTATTAACGAAGCAATGAAGGTTGCTGCAGTTCTTGCAATTGCTGAACTGGCTAAAAAACCAGTCCCTGATGTGGTGACTGCTGCTTATAACACTTCTCACCTGAGTTTTGGCCGTCAATACATTATTCCTAAACCACTCGATCCACGTTTGTTGGTAACCGTTGCCCCTGCAGTTGCAAAAGCGGCTATGGAAAGTGGTATTGCCCGTAAACCAATTACCGACTGGGACAAATATGAGGAAGAATTACGCCAACGGATGGGCCTCGACAATAAACTGATCCGTGGATTGACCGAAAAAGCTCAGGAAAATCCCAAACGTATTGTTTTTGCAGAAGCGAACCATATCAATATGCTGAAAGCGGCTTCAGTTGCCAGGGCTGAAGGTATTTGCATTCCGATTTTGCTTGGTAACGAAGAGATCATTGGCAAGCTTATCAAGAATAACAGCATTGAACTTGAAGGAGTTGAAATTGTTAATCTTCGTCACGATCGTGAATTTTCAAAACGGGAAAAGTACGCTAAAATGTTAACTGCCAAACGCCAGCGTGAGGGGATGACTTATGAGGAAGCTTTTGAGAAAATGTTCGACCGCAACTATTTCGGAATGATGATGGTTGAAGCTGGTGATGCCGATGCTTTCATTACTGGAGTTTATACTAAATATCAGGATGCCATTACTCCTGCCATCGAAATTGTAGGTATGCGCGAAGGGTTGAACCACATTGCCGGAATGAACATTGTGACCACTAAACAGGGAACTCTTTTCTTTGCCGACACCATGGTAAACAGCCACCCAACCAAAGAAACATTGATTGATATTGCCAAGCTGACACAGGATGCAGTGAGATTATTCAATACTGAACCGGTGATGGCGATGCTTTCTTATTCGAACTTTGGCGCAAGAGCTGCCGGAAGTCCTGGAATGGTGCACGATGCTGTAGCATATTTGCACGAAAACAATCCTGAAATGATGATTGACGGTGAGTTACAGTTGAATTTTGCCTTAAATAAAGATTTGCGTCACGATAAATTCCCATTCTCGAAAATTGATGGTAAAAATGTAAATACCCTGATTTTTCCGAACCTTAGTTCATCGAGCATTGCCTACAAGCTGATGCTTGAAAACGGATTGAGCGACACGATCGGACCAATTCAGATGGGATTGAATAAACCAATTCACATCCTGAATGTTGAAAGCACTGTTCGCGACATCCTGAACATGGTTACCATTGCGGTAATTGATGCGCAGGTTGAAGAACAGAAGTTAACGAACCGTTTGTAATCAGATCGAACCTTCAGGAATGGCCTCCTGAAATATCTCATAATAAAGAAGCCTCGCTGATCATTTTCAGTGAGGCTTCTTTTTCTTCTTCTTATAATGACTTGCAATACTTTGTTTTACATTGAGGTGCTGAGTACCAAAATATAACCGGTGCTCTGCACCTCTTATTTCTTTTTCGTAATCAGCACTTTATCAATCTTATTATTGTCGATATCTACCACCTCAATGATGCAGTCGGATAAAACAACTTTGTCGCCCAACTCCGGAATTTTGTTGATCCGGTTAAAAACAAAGCCTGCTACTGTCGAATAGTCAATTTCTTCAAAGTCGATGTGGAAATCCTCAATCAGGTCGACCAGTATTTCAATCGGTGCATCGCCACTAACCAAAACTGTTTTATCCTCGCGCACAAAAACTTCGGGTTCAGGCTGTTCATCTTCCTCTGGAACATGTCCGATAATGTTTTCGATGATGTCGTGCAGGGTGATGATTCCTTCAAAACTGCCGTATTCATCAACTATAATGGCCATGTAATTTTGCTTTTTCCTGAACAGATCAAGCACTTTCTGTGCATCAGCATTTTCAGGA
>Ga0209538_1001138_pt1 | contig 14258 bp, 6 predicted proteins | sample BarGraNGADG00211_2_FD_184492 | JGI IMG/M metagenome (GOLD analysis project Ga0209538, IMG submission 184492) | Arctic peat soil microbial communities from Barrow, Alaska - Barrow Graham LP Ref core NGADG0004-211 (SPAdes) (version 2) | ecosystem: Environmental > Terrestrial > Soil > Wetlands >... | reverse complement strand
CTGAGCGGCCCGAAGGAGATCATGAAACGGCGGATGAAGGCGATGTCCCAGTGCGCGGGGGAGCGCAGCTGCTCCTCATCGACGTTGTCGGTGGGGATGGCCAGCTGGCTGGTGTCGTAGAGCAGGTTGTTGAGCAGGATCTGCGACGGCAGCATCGGCAGGAACGACAGGAACAGCGACGCTCCCGCGGCGGAGGCCATGTTGCCGAAGTTGCTGGACGTGCCCATCAACACGTACTTGATGGTGTTCGCGAAGATCCGCCGGCCCTCGGCGACACCGTCGGCGAGCACGTTGAGGTCCTTTTCCAGCAGGATCACGTCGGCGGCGTCCTTGGCGACATCGGTGGCCGAGTCGACCGAGATGCCCACGTCGGCCGCGTGCAGGGCCAGAGCGTCGTTGACCCCGTCCCCGAGGAACGCGACCCCACCGCCGCTGTGCCGTTGGGCGCGCACGATGCGGGCCTTGTGCTCGGGACTCACCCGGGCGAACACGGTGGTGCGTGCGATTGCCGCAGCGAGTTTGGAGTCATCCAGGGCATCGAGGTCCGCACCGGTCATCGCGGCCCCTTCGCCCAGCCCGAGGTCGTGGCAGACCTTGACGGCGACCTCGGCATTGTCGCCGGTGACGATCTTCACCGCGATGCCGAGGTTGGCCAGCCGACGCAGCGCCTCGGCCGCGCCCCGCTTGGGTGGGTCGAGGAACACCAGGAGCCCGACGAGGTGGAGGTCGTGCTCGTCCTCGGCCGTCGGCTGGTCCGCATCGGCGGCGGGGCGGCTGGCCACGGCGACGACCCGGTTGCCGGCGGCGAACTCCGACTCCAGTGCTTCCCGGGCTGAAGCGGGTACATCGAGACAGCGGTCCAGAACGGTTTCCGGTGCCCCTTTGGTGACCAGCGTCAGCTGGCCGGTGGTGTCACGAACGAGGACCGTGACCATCCTGCGCTCGTGATCGAACGGCAGCACCCCGAGCCGCGTGAAGCCGGCCAACGCGGCATGCTGGGTCTTGGCGGCTGGGGACTCCCACAGCGCCTGATCGAGCGGGTTCCCGCCGACTGCTGACCCGTCCGGTTCTGTGTTCTCGGTGCACAGAAGCCCCCACCTCAGCACCGCGTCGGGATCGCCGTCACCAGCCGGCACAGCGCGCGTGTAGTCGATGTGGCCTTGGGTGAGGGTGCCGGTCTTGTCCGTGAACAGCACGTCGACATCGCCGAGGTCCTCGATGCACACCAGGCGTTTGACGAGCACCTTGCGGCGGCTCATCCGCCGCGCCCCAGCGGCGAGACTGGTGGAGACGACCGCAGGCAGCAGCTGCGGGGTGATCCCGACCGCGATTGCCAGCGAGAAGAGCAGCGCGTCCATGATCGGTTTGTGCAGTACCACGTTGATCACGAAGATCGACGTCGTCAGCGCGCCGGCGACGTACACGAGCAGCATCGAGAATCGGCCGAGCCCTACCTGGAACTCGGTGTCGAGCTGGTGCGTGTTCAGTCCGGCTGCGATCTTGCCGAACTCGGTGCGGGCACCGGTGGCCACCACGACCCCGTCGGCGCTGCCGGCGTGCACCACGGTCCCCATCAGAGCGCACCCGGACAGCTCGGCCAGGTTCGTCCCCGGCGGCACCGCGTTCGAGTCCTTCCCGACCGGCAGCGATTCGCCGGTCAGGACCGACTCGTCGCACTCCAGACCGCTGACCTCGAGCAGTCTGATGTCGGCAGGCACGATACCGCCGAGGCGTAGCTCGACCAGATCGCCGGGCACCAAGGCGGTGACGTCAACCATGGCCGACCGCCCATCACGGATGACAGCGGTCTGGTGGCTGATCTGGGAGTGCAGCGCCTCGGCGGCCTTCTCGGCCCGGTACTCGTTGACGAAGCCGAGCCCGACCGACAGGCCGACGATCAGGCCGATGATGATGGCGTCGTTGCGCTGACCGACGAAGTAGGACGCAATCGCGGCAGTCAGCAGCAGCCCGAGCAATGGTGAACGCAGCTGGTGCCAGAGCACCGGCAACACCCGAGCGCGGTGCGAGGAGACCGCGTTCGAGCCGAACTGCGCCTGCCGGTGCGCGACCTCCGCGCTGGACAGTCCCTGCGCGGCAACGACGCCGAGTTCGCGCAACACGTCTGCCGCAGGCAGCGAGGCGGCGGACACGATCCCCGCCGCGGATCCGGTTGGCTGCACCGGGGCCGAGACCGTCGTCATCGGCCGTCACCGGACGGGCAATGGCGGTGGCCGCTGCGCGCGAGCGGCTGACGACCGGCTGCCGCCTCGATCCGGACTCGACCCAGCGAACGGGGTCCACATTGCCCTGTCATCGTCACTTCACCCATCGATCGGATTCGGAGCCGCAGGCGGGCAGGGTGTACTCCTGTCACCGTCGCAACGCGGAAGCCTCACCAGGTTAGGCCAGCGGTGAGGACTCGCGCCCCAGTCTGCCGGTGGAGGCTGACGCCTCGCCGGAGAGCGAACGGCCCTCTCCGAGCGTTTCCGCTGGTGAGGAGGAATCGGTACTGCAAGGCACCTCCGAGATCCAGAACGCGGTTTGAGTCCGGAGGGTGCATCGGCAAGCCAGCACCGGACGGCGAGGTGGCTATCGGGTGATTCGAAATCTCAGTCTACGCCGCAGTGCACGACGCCCGGAGTGCGGCCCAGCGCAGCCAAGGAAGTCGATGCGCACGATTGTGGGCGGCGACGAGGTCCGAACTCTTGCCGTGCCGGCTGCCACTGGTCTCGGCCCGGGCGGTGGGACCAGGCTTGCAGGGTGCTCGTGCGGGACCCGACGACGGCATGGGCCATGCTCATCGGTATCGACCCCGCGCAGCTCGTCGCCGAGTTCCCTGCAGGTTGCCGTCACGCGCATCGGAGACGCCTTTGGGTGCGAAGTCCTCCGGCGTGGCACTGTTGCAGTTTGGAACATAGGTGCTCTGTGGAGAGGGACATGGCGTCGACCTTCAGTTGGCTCTCCTACGACGACTCCGAGCGTCAGCGGACCCTCGAGGTCGTCGAGTCGCTGAAGGCGCCAGGCACGCTCGATGAACTCGGCTTCGGAACCATACGCGACACGATCTCCGGGCAGCTGTTCCCAGCTGCGTCGACGCTGCACCGCCGCGCCCGCTACTTCACGTTCGTCCCGGCACTGCTCGCGCAGGCAGCCGCGAGCGGACCGGCAGAGGCGGCGAGCACGCGCTTCTCCGACTTCGAGACCGCGTTGATCCGCGCCCTGCTCAAGGGTGACCCGAACGCGGAGGGCATCATCGGGCGCGAGGCGCTGGGGAACCTGAAGACGAAGCCGAGCGCGATGTATTGGACCGCCCTGCGCCGCTACGGGCTGATCACGGTCGACCGCGGCGCGGGCCAGATCCTCCGAACCTCCGTCGCGCAGCGGCTCGGTGCCGCCCACGTCGTGCGGGAGGAGGGTGACGACTCACCCAGCGGCATGCGGGTCTACGGGATCGATCCGGAGGCGGCGGCCGGCTGGCTTCCCTCCGACTGGAAGAAGGTCGGCGTCACGTTCGTCATGGAGGATGACGAGGCCCGCTACCTGCGCGAACGGATCATGACGTCGACCGAGGGAAGCCTCTACTGGTGGTTCCTCAAGGAGGAGGTCGACCCCCAGCGGTTCGATTACGCTTGGGAGCACCCGGCGCGTGACGAGTTCCCGGAGCCGATGCGCGTCCTGCTCGAGCACTCCCGGCGGTTCCACCACCTTGTCTACGGCGCGACGCTCGCCTACAACCAGCTCGTATCCGGGTTGACGGGCCCGGAGGCCCTCGGCGAGGAGTACGAGGAGCGGTTCCGCCGCTGGGACGCGCGGATGGCCGAGGGGCACGTGCTCGACGGCTGGGCGATCGACGACTTCCTCGCGCTGGTCAGCGGATACAACCCGCGGCTACACAGGTCGACGAAGGACTTTGTCCGGCGGTGGCATGCCGTCGCCGTCCGGGCTCCGTCGCCGGAGCGCGACCGGGAGATCGAGCGGATCATCGGCGATCGTGAGCTCCAGACGAAGAAGACGCGGGCGCGTCTGCACAACGCGAAGGCCCGTGACGGCTGGCAGGGTGGCGTCGGCCTCATGGCGCTGGACTACAACTGGTCGGTGATGCGCCGGATCGTGCGGGACATCCTCGGTGGGGCGGACGATGCTGCGGCCTGACGACCACGCTCTGCTCACCTCGGCGTTGCGCCCGCCGGCTGGATTCGCGCTCGACCGCGCGGTGGGCACGACCTTCACGCTCGACCTCGTCGCTCTCATGCTCACGCAGCTGACGTTCGCGACCCACGACATGGGTACGGACGTCGACAAGGTCGCCCCCATCGCGCTGCTCGACGCTCTGACGCGCAACGCGCGGGTGACCACCGTGTTCGTCCATGGGGGTGGGATCGGCGTGCCGGCGAAGTACCGGCCGCTGTTTGCGCTGCTCGAGGACTCGATCGTCGAGGTGACGGCCCCTGGCGGCGGGATCTTCCACCCGAAGCTGTGGGCGCTTCGGTTCAGGAGCCCGGTCGGCGCGCTGCACCACCGGGTCCTCGTGCTCAGCCGCAACCTGACGTTCGACCGGTCGTGGGACACGATGCTGCGCCTCGACCAAGCGGGCCCGGACTCCCGGGCGGCCAGGCTCGGCGGAGCCGGTTTCGCGGCGTTCCTTCGCGAGCTGCCGGCGATGGCCAAGCCTGGGACGGCCCCGGACGTCGAGGACCTCGCGCGGACGCTGGAAGCGGTCGACTTCGAGCTGCCCGCGCCGTATGACGACGCCACGGTCTGGGCCCTCGGGAACGGCCGGAGGTTCGAGCCGGGCTGGCAGGCCTGGAACGGGCTGCTCATCTCGCCGTTCCTCGCCAGGGGGGTGGTCGACGACATCGCGCGCTGCGTCTCCACCCTGAAGGTCGTCTCCACCGCATCGAGCCTTGACCAGGTCGGCAACCCGCCGACGAACACGACCTTTTACACGCTCAACCCAGTCGTGGACGCCGAGGCGGGTGCTTACGAGGCGGGTGAGCATGGCGAGCCGTCGCCGGAGGAGGCGCGAGTCCTCCTGCGCGGCCTGCACGCAAAGGTGCTGGTCCTCGAGGACTGGCACGGCGCCCGGACCTTCACCGGCTCAGCGAACGCGACCTGGGCGGGCTTCGGCCAGAACGTCGAGATCAACGTCGAGCTGCGGGGCAGGAACGGCCCGGCGGGCATCGGCGCGGTGTGGACGACGAACGGAAAGGACGACCTCGGGCTCGAGGCGCTGGTCACGGAGTACGACCCAAAGCAGCCGGACCCCGCCGAACAGCTGCGCGAGGACCTCGAGTGGGACCTGACTCACTACCAGAACCTGCTCGCCTCGCTCGGCGTGACGACGACGATCGCGCCGCTCGGGGAGGACACCTTCACGCTGACGGTCAACGTGCCGGACCACGGGCACCGGTCGGCGGAGGGCCGGGACATCACGACGACGCTGCGGCCCCTCACCCTGTCCGCCGAGGCCAGGCCGCTCGCGCCGCGGCTGGCGTGGGGCCCGCTGAGCCTTGCCGCGCTGACGCCGTACGTGGTCGCCACCAGCCGGGTCGCCGAGGCCGGCATGACCGTGCAGTCCTCGTGCGTACTGGCGACAACGCTCGTCGGCGACGTGCCGGACCGCCGAGACCGGGTGCTGCGCAAGGTGCTCGAGGACGCCAACATCCTCGCCTACCTGGCGCTGTTGCTGACCGGCCCGGCGACGGAGGGCGACAGCTCGGGGCTGCTGGAGGCCCTCTCGCGCGCCGACGCGGTGGGCGTCGGGCGGGAGGCTGACCTGCCGCCGATCGTGCTGTTCGAGCCGCTCGTGCGGGCGGCCGTCGGCGACGGCGATGCCATCGCCCGCGTCGCCTCGCTCGTCGGCGAGCTAAGACGACTCGGCGAGGACGAGCGACTCCCAAAGGGGTTCCTCGACCTGTGGCAGGTCGCGCTGGCCGCCAGCGGGAGCCTGTCATGACGCCGCTGAGGAACACACAGCGGCCGAACGTCGCCGAGGAGATGGACCGCCTCAAGGACTTCCAGCGCAACACCGTGAACTACGTGCACCGCCGGCTGTGGCTCGACGAGGACTCGACGGGCCGTTTCCTCGTCGCGGACGAGGTCGGCCTGGGCAAGACGCTCGTCGGCCGCGGCGTCGTCGCGAAGGCGGTCGATCACTTGTGGGACACCCCGCGTGGCAAGCGGATCGACATCGTCTACATCTGCTCCAACAGCCAGATCGCACGCCAGAACCTGCGCCGGCTCAATGTCGCCGATTACGAGATCGTCGAGGCGGGCCGGCTGAGCATGCTTCCCCTCGTCGTGGGCCAGATGCGCGACTCGAAGGTGAACATCCTCAGCCTGACGCCCGGGACGTCGATCGACGTCTCGTACGGGCCGGGGAAGGTGCGCGAGCGCGCCTTGCTGCACCACCTGCTGGCCATCGGCTCGGGCAACCGGCGGATCCTCGGGCAAGACGGCTGGTGCCGGTTCTTCCGCGGCCAGGTCGGCGAGCCCAACTACCCGTGGGAGCGCGACTCGATCGACCGGTCGCAGATCGACGCCGAGTTTGCGCGGGCCTTCGTCGAGCAGCTGAAGGTCACGCCGGTGCGGCGCAAGGATCCGGACTCGCCGCCGGTGCTCGAGGCGGCGCAGCTGCTCCAGCGCCGGATCGCCAACCGGGAACCGGACGGCCGTCACGGGGTGCCGGCGGCGTTGCGGGACGAGTGGCTGGCGGTCATCGGGCGCATGCGGCACACCGTCGCCAAGGCGGCCGTCGCGCTGCTCGACCCGGACCTGGTGATCCTCGATGAGTTCCAGCGGTTCCGCCGATACCTGCGCGACGACGTCACCGAGGACGACGGGGACTACGACGCCGTCGAGCTGTCGCGGACGATCTTCGAACACGAGGGGGCCGACGGGCGGGTCCGCGTGCTGCTGCTATCGGCGACCCCGTTCGCGATGTACTCGGCGCCCGGGGAGGCCAGGAGGCAGAGCCACGAGGACGACTTCCTGCTGACGACGACCTTCCTCAGCGACGCGGACACGGCCGGTGAGATCCAGCGGCGGCAGCGGATCGTGCGGGACGCCGCACTCGGACAAGGTGACATCGAGGAGGCGAAGCGCGCTGCCCGCCAAGTCGAGAAGGACCTGCTGCAGATCATGTGCCGCACGGAGCGGTTGGCCTTGTCTGATGACCGGGACGGCATGCTGACGGAGGTGGAGCTTCCCGCGGCCGTGCCCGACGTACCGGAGATCAGGGCGCTTGGCGCGATGAGCCGGCTCGCGACCGCGGTCGGTGACCGTAATGGCGTGTTCGAGTACTGGCGTTCGGCGCCGTACCTCGCCAGCGTCATGGAGGGGTATCAGGTCAAGCGCCGCATCCATGGCCACGCGGTGAGCGAGGCACCCTCGACGGAGTTTGTCGAAGCCGTCACCACTCCGGGGATCCAGGTTCCGTGGGCGCGGATGCGCGCTAACCGCACGATCGATCTGGGCAACGCCAAGCTGCGGGTCCTGTGGCAGGACCTGGCTGCGGCGCACGCGCATGAGGTTCCCTGGATCCCGGCGTCGCTGCCGTACTACGAGCATTCGGGGGCCTTCGCGCGCGCAGCCGCAGGCACGGGACTGACGAAACGGGTCGTCTTCTCCTCGTGGGCCGTCGCCCCACGGGCGATCTCCATGATGCTCAGCTACCAGGCGGAGCAGGCGTCGGCTCGGCGGGGCTCGCCGTACAAGCGCAAGAGCAGCCGGTTGCCCCTTCGCTGGGAACAGGACCCGGGCGGGCGGCTGGGCAGCATGCCGCTGCTGGCCCTGGTATACCCGTCGGTTGTGCTGGCACGGCTGGGGGACCCGCGTGACGTCGCGGCCGAGCTGGGCGAGATCCCCGCCTCTGCGCGCTCGCTCCTTTCACGCGTCGGCGAGAAGGTCCATGGCGCGCTGACCGCGCTGCCCTCCGGGCCCGACGACGGGCGAGACGACCAGCGGTGGTACTGGGCGGCGCCGCTGGCCCTGGACGCGATGGCCGACCCCGACGGCTACGTGAAGCACCTGGAGGCCGAGGGACGGCGCGACGGGGAGGCAGGCGAGGATCGCTCCGCGAAGGGGCTGCTCTACCAGCAACACCTCATGGAGGCCCTGAAAGTCGGGCCGGACTGGCTCTCCCAGCTCGGGCGCCGACCGGATGACCTGGAGCAGGTCCTCGCGGGCATGGCGGTCGCAGGCCCGGGGACGTGCGCCCTGCGCGCCCTGTACCGCGGAACGCGCCGGCTGCCGCTGAACGACGCACGGCTGCGGCACGACGCGCACACGGCCGCGCTGGCGTTCCGATCGCTCGTCAATTCGCCCGCGATCGCCCAGCTGGTGCGCAAGGAGCACCCGGGTCTGGACTACTGGCGCGCGGTGCTGCGCACGTGCTTCACCGGGAACCTGCAGGCGGTCCTCGACGAATACGTCCACATGCTCGTCGAGTCACAGGGCCTGCCGACTAAGGGCGACGAGGCGCGGCTCGACGTGCTCACGACGTGCCTGTCCGACGCGATGTCCCAGCACGTCGGCACACCGCAGGTCGACCTGTACGACCGGTCCGGGACGGGCATCACGACCACGAAGGAAACCGTGCGGACGCACTTCGCAGTCCGGTACGGCCGCGAGCAGACCGGCGAGCAGGTGGAGGTAACCGAGGCGGGGATCCGGGACGCGTTCAACTCGCCGTTCTGGCCGTTCGTGCTCGCCTCGACGAGCGTGGGCCAGGAGGGGCTGGACTTCCACACCTACTGCCACGCCGTGGTGCACTGGAACCTGCCGTCCAACCCTGTGGACCTCGAGCAGCGGGAGGGGCGCGTGCACCGGTACAAAGGGCACGCCGTCCGCAAGAACGTCGCAGCGGACTTCGCGGACGCCGCGCTCGACCGCCAGCAGCGCGACCCCTGGGCCGCGGTCTTCGCAGCGGCGCGCGCCCAGGCCGCAGCGCGCGGGCTCGACGAGATCACGCCCTACTGGGTGTACTCCCCCAAGGGCGGCGCGCGCATTGAGCGACACGTGATCGCCAACCCGCTGAGCGCCGAGACGGTGCGGCTGGAGTGGCTCCTGCGCATGGTGACCGCGTACCGCCTGACTATCGGCCAGCCTCGGCAGGAGGACCTGATGCACTTCCTCGACAACCGCGACCTCGCCGAGGTGTCCTGGATGGCGCTGAACCTCTCGCCGCCGACAACGGAGTCGTGATGGCTGGCGTCGTGCTCGGCAGGTACCCCGCGTAGCGCTGTGCCCGCGCGGTGCTGGTGCGGCTTGATGGACGCGTTCAGTGTTGATTCTGGCCTCGGGGCGCGACACGGTGTCCCGCTGTTGTGCGGGCTCGCGCGGATTCCCCTTGGCCGGGGGTTGTGCTCGGGGTGGTCAGCACGCTGGTTCCCGCCGTTAGCCGGGTGAAGCGCCCCAGGTTCTGTGCCGCCCGCTAGCCGCGGTCGCGGCGTCGATGCTCCCGGGTGCGGTGGCCAGCTCGAAGGTCATGGAGCTGGACCTCCTTGCCGTAGTCCCGCAGCACCGGCGGGCGGGTCTGGGTTCCGCACTCGTAGCTGAGTGCGAGACGCGCCTGCACGCGAAGGGCACGAGGATCGTCTGGGGCGGCGTTACCGACACGACGAGCAGCGACGGCGTGGCAGCCTTCTACCTTGAGGCCGGGCTCACCGTCCTCTCGCCGGGTCAGCCACTGCCGCCGTTCCAGGGCCGAACTTGGGTGATGCCGATGGCGAAGCCACCGGTGTTCTGGTTCTGGAAGAAGCTGGCCTAAGCCGCCACAAGGCCGTGCGGGCTCGCCTCAGCAGGGGTGTGTCTCCCTCGGATGCATGCAGGGACGTCGGGATCCGGCTGGTGTGGCATCGGTGCTGCAGTGGGGGCGCCTGATCAGCGCGGGGCGGCGCATCTACGGTTGCCGGCGCCGGCGTCCGACCGGCAGGAGATTCGCTTCAGCCAGGGAGCGTGGCATCTGCGGGTGACTCGGTGGAGACCGCTGAGATTGACGGCGACATGCGCCGTCCAGGGGGCGAGCACTGGGTCGACCACCACCCGCAACGCAAGCGGGTGAAATCTGCACGTCGCCGTCGGCAGCCCATCCCGACGCCTCCTCGGTGTCGGAGGTCGCCCCTAACCTCGAAGGCACACCATCGGAGGCGCACCATGACGGTCCAGTCCGAGCTCAATCAGCAGCGGGTCGACTCGGCGTCACGGGACCGGGACTACCGAGCCTTCACCACGTGCGTCGAGCCGGTGCCGTGGCTGCCGGCCGTCGCCGCCCAGGTCTCCAGCTGGCTGCGGCAGAAGAAGTGGGACGTTGACCTCAACGTTGACGGCACCCAGACGTCCGCCGACGGTCGCGGCATCATCTCGGTCCGTCAGCACGAGCACGGCCATGAGCGCGCGCTGCAGATTGCGCTGGCGGAGGACAACGCCGCGGGGCACTGGACGACGCGCGTCACCGCGGTCGAGCAGGAGCGCGGCGGTGGCTGGGTGTCGGTCGACGTCCATAGCGCCGACGGGCAGTATGTCCGCGTCCCCCGCCTCGCACGATTCCTCACCCAGGCGCTGCACCTGCACGACGGCGCGTGGGAACTGACGGACACGCCCCGTGTCGTGCATGCCGACCAGGTCGACGAGCTCGTCGCCGTCCTGACCGATCCCGCGCGACGCGGCGCCGTGTTCGTTGCCGGCACCGACGCGCAGCTGGACTTCGACGCGTTCCACTCCCGCGTTCAAGTCTGGGGCCGTGAGGTCGTGGGCCTCGGCCATGTCGTCGTGCTCGACCCCGCCGCTACGGCCGCCATGCAGGACAAGGTCGGGCGGGCCTGGGCGACGCCGGCATGGACGGTGCGCACGTACCTGCCGGGCCTCGACCTCGAGCAGGCCTCGACCGCCCGTCAGCACCGGATCCTCGGCACCGAGCGGCTCGCGCAAGACCGAGACGGCTACCTCACCACGATGCTCGGCGGCTTCGCTCGCATCACCGCCGCCAGGCACCCAACCCCGCCGCCGCTAGTCGCCTGGCAGCGGACGTTCGACCGGCTCGACAACGCCGCGATCGCCGAGGCGATGAGCGCGACCGTCGTCGCTCCGCTGGCGACTGTCGTCACGTCCCCCCCGCCCCCCGCCGAGGTCGTCCATAAGGAGGAGGTCGTCGAGCCGTCCGTCGACGTCGAGGCGGAGAACTTCCTCGCCGAGCTCGACCGGCTGCGACTGATCCTCGGCGTGCCCGACCTGACGGACGAGACGCTGCGTCGGCTGGCCGAGCAGGCGAGCGCCCCGCGCGTCGACACCTCCGCTCAGGAACGAGCGGCGCGCCGCATCGACCAGCTCCAGCGGGAGAAGGATGAATTGCAGCAGCTGCTGGACGACGCCAAGGAAGAGCTTCTGCTCGAGCAGGTGGAGCACCTGGAGACCCGCGAGGAGGCCGAGCGACACGCGGACCGGTCGACGTGGCTCGGCAAGCAACTCGTAGCGGCCGGGCAGCACGACGTCGCGTACGCGGTCACCCCGGATGACGCCGTTGTGAACCGGCCGGGCTCGTTCGAGGAACTGCTGGAACGCGCCGGCGAGCTCGCCAATCTGGGCGTTGTGATCACCGCCGACCAGGACACTGTGCGCGGCCTGGACCTCGTCGACTCCGCGGGGACGGCGTGCCGCACGGCTTGGGACTCACTGCTCGCCCTTGCCGACTACGTTCGTGCCCAGGGCACCAACGAGTACGCCGGCAACGTCCACCAGTATCTCTTGAACACCCCGAACGGGTATCGCGGGATGCCACCGAAGAAGCACTCGTGGACCGAGACGGCGACGACCATGAACCAGTTCGGGGACGCCCGCGGGCTCCCGGTTCCGACCGATGTGGATCCGAGTGGGTGTGCGACGATGCGGGCGCACTTCAAGCTCGCCCGCATCGGCATGGCCAGCCCCCGGCTGTACTACCTCGACGACGTCGCCGGCACCGGGAAGGTGTACGTCGGGTACATCGGCCCGCACCTGAAGAACACGCAGTCGAACTGACCGCAGCGCGGCCCCGCGCTCGTGGCCGGGGTCCGCGTGCTCCACGACCGTGGCCGGCGGCTCGGGGAACCACCTGTCGAGCTGGCGCGGCACCCACCAGCCGATCGCAGGCGTCACGAAGGCCATCACCACGGCCACGACTCCCATCAGGGCCTTGAGCTTCCAGCCTTGAGGCGACGGGCTCCGTCGAGGCGCTCTCGCTTCGACGGAGCCAAACGCCGGCCTTGTCGCGGCGGTGGCGGAGTCCGCCGCCGCTGCTCAAGGCCGTTCCGCGTCATGCTTCCACGGTCTCGGTGCCGTCCAGCCACAAGGTCGCGACGGCTGTCGCGGGGCGGCTGGAGCTGCTGGGAGGGTCGGGCGTCATGGTCCCCGGTGGTCAGACCTGGGGCCATCGACTCGTCGACGGAAGAACGGTCCCCGGCGTGGCCGGGCTGAACTGGGGGTGCCCCTGAAGGCTGAAGGTCGTCCACAGCTCTTCGCCCGAGTTCTCGCCCACAGCACAGGACGGGTCCATGAAGTCATGCGGGTGACTTCGCGGCGCGCACCGGAGAGTTGGGCTCACGCGGGGCAGTGGAGCGGACCCGCAGGGTTAGCGTCGCGCCCTGAGCGTCAGTACCGGGATGGGGCGGGAGAACGCATCTTGGCAGAGCCGCTCGCAGCAGCGGACACCACTAGGGAGACACGCTGTGAAACATGTCGGAGACGGGCGTCGTGGAGCGGTGTGGGTCGCGTAGGAGTTGCTCACCCGCGCAGCTCTGAGCGGCATGATCGCGCATGCGCGCGCTCGTCGTGTAGCGACGGATAGCGCGGGAGGTGGCTCTCGATCACGTCGACGATCGCGGGGTCGTCGGGCAGCGCGCGCGGCCGGAAGCGGTGCACCTCGCCACCGGGCAGCACGACGAACTTCTCGAAGTTCCACGTCACGCGGCCGGCCTTGCCCTCGCGGTCCTTCGTCCTCTTCAGCTCGGTGTACAGCGGGTGCTCTCGGCGGCCGTTGGCCATGACACGGTCGAGAACCGGGAAGGTCACGCCGTACGTCGTCGAGCAGAACTGCGCGACCGCCTCGTTGGTGGACAGCTCCTGGAGGAACTGGTTGCTCGTGAAGCCGAGGACGGTGAAGCCGCGGTCCTTGTACTTCTCGTGCATCACCTCCAGCGTGGCGTACTGCGGCGCCAGGCCGCAGCGCGAGGCGACGTTGACGACGAGAACGAAGTCGTCGCGGTGCTCGGCGAGGGAGTTCGGCGAACCGTCCATCCGGCGGAAGGGGATGTCGTAGAGGCCTATTCAGCCCTCAACTCCACGGTCGGGACGCTCCATTCCCGCGGCGGAGACGGCGCCGGTGGCCGGCACGAGCCTGCGGAGGGCCGTTTCACTCCGATCCGCGCCCGGTTGTGAGCAAGCGGAACTCCTACACACCACGTCGGCCGAGCCGATCGCACGCGCTCGAAGGGGACCCAACTCGAGGGACTTTGGCTCCCACTTTGGCTCCCAGGCCCGCCTGCGAGGCCCGCCCGCTCCCCACGACAAAGGCCCCCGACCAGCGTCTCCGCTGGTCGGGGGCCTCGCCTCACTGCGCGCCCGAAGGGACTCGAACCCCCAACCTTCTGATCCGTAGTCAGATGCTCTATCCGTTGAGCTACGGGCGCAGGTCATTACAGACCGACGACGAGGATACCGGCAGATCGGCTCGCACCCAAACCGTTAGGTCGGCTGGACCACACCGGGCGGAACTCCCGGCGCCTCCGGCCGGAGCGCCCGGCGTCCGCCAACGCTCCCATGCCCACAACCAGGCGGGCCGAGATGGCAAACGGCCCCGGCTCGCCGAGAGCCAGGGCCGTGCTGAGCGGAGACGGAGGGATTTGAACCCTCGGAAGGGTTGCCCCTTCACGACATTAGCAGTGTCGCGCACTAGACCGGGCTATGCGACGTCTCCAAGCCTGCCCAGGGTAGCGGGCCGATCGGCGACCGGGCAAAGCCTTCCCCGGCGCCGTCCGGGGTTACGTCTCGAAGGCCCATTCGCGGTCGGTCAGGCTCTTCGCGATGACGAGTCCGACAACGATGGAGACCACCACGAAGCTGCCCTGGACGCAGTTCGTCAGCGCGTCGATGATCTTGCCGTCGTTGAAGCTCACGACCGTTCGATACGCGGCCACACCCGGCACCATGATCAGCACTGCCGGCACCGAAAGGGTGATGTTCGGCGACGCTATCCTCGGTGCCGCCCACGCGGCGAGGACGCCGAT
>Ga0209538_1001135_pt1 | contig 14274 bp, 15 predicted proteins | sample BarGraNGADG00211_2_FD_184492 | JGI IMG/M metagenome (GOLD analysis project Ga0209538, IMG submission 184492) | Arctic peat soil microbial communities from Barrow, Alaska - Barrow Graham LP Ref core NGADG0004-211 (SPAdes) (version 2) | ecosystem: Environmental > Terrestrial > Soil > Wetlands >... | reverse complement strand
GCGCCTGGGCATTCGCACGCCTGAGCGAACACTCAGCGCACCGGCATCGGGCACGCGACGCCGGTACCACCCAGCCCGCAGTAACCGTTCGGGTTCTTCGCGAGGTACTGCTGGTGGTAGTCCTCCGCGTAGTAGAACTCCCCGGCGTCGGACACCGGCCGGATCTCCGTCGTGATCGCACCGAACCCCGACGCGGCGAGGCGATCGGCGTAGGCCTCGCGGGTCACGACAGCCGCCGCCTCCTGCTCCGGCGTCGTGAAGAAGAGGGCGGAGCGGTACTGGGTCCCGAGGTCATTGCCCTGGCGGTAGCCCTGGGTCGGGTCGTGCGAGGTCCAGAACTCGCGCATCAGCTCGGTGTGCGAGAGCTTCGCGGGGTCGTACGCGACCAGGACCGTCTCGGTGTGGCCGGTCCGTCCGGTGCAGACCTCTTCGTACGTGGGGTTCGGGGTGTGGCCGCCCTGATAGCCCACCGCCGTCGTCACGACTCCGGGCAGGTTCCAGAACGCGCGCTCGGCCCCCCAGAAGCAGCCGAGGGCGAGGTAGGCGACAGCAGTGCCTTCGGGCCAGGGTCCGTGCAACGTGGTGCCGAGAACCGTGTGACGGTCCGCCGTTCGGAACGCGGGTGCCGCGCGGCCGGCAAGGGCCGCCTCGGCGCCCACCATCGTCGTCTTCAACCGTCCACCGAACATGTCCTGACACCCCTCTCGAGACCCGACGCCCGTTCGCACCGAGGCCGTTCACGAGCGGCAACACCGGGGCCTGCCGATTTCGTCCCGCCGAACAACTAGCCTGAGGTGGTGAGCACCGACCTCGGCATCGACGACGTCCGTGCGGCCGCGCGCCTGCTCGACGGGGTGGCGCAGCGCACCCCGATACACGCGAGCCGCGCGCTGACCGAGCTGATCGGGGTGCCGGTCCACCTCAAGTGCGAGAACCTGCAACGCACCGGCTCCTTCAAGATCCGTGGCGCGTACGTGCGGATGGCGCGGTTGAGCGCAGCCGAGAAGGCGCGTGGCGTCGTGGCGGCCAGTGCCGGGAACCACGCCCAGGGCGTCGCGCTCGCGGCCGACCTGCTCGGTCTGTCCGCGACGGTCTACATGCCCGTCGACGCCGCGCTGCCGAAGATCGCGGCGACCCGTGGCTACGGCGCGACGGTCCACCTCGTCGGCGAGACGCTGGAGGAGGCGCTCGATGCCGCGCGCGCGGCCGCCGAGAGCACCGGTGCGACCCTGATCCACCCGTTCGATCACCGGGACATCGTCCTCGGCCAGGCGACCGTCGGCCTCGAGATCGTCGAGCAGCTCCCCGACGTGGCCACCATCGTGGTCCCGGTCGGTGGCGGCGGGCTCGCTGCAGGCATCGCGCTTGCTGCCACCAGCGTGCGACCGGGGATCCGGGTCATCGGCGTCCAGGCGGAGCGAGCCGCCGCATACCCGCGATCACTTGCCGAGCACCACCCGGTTCACGCCGGCGAGCTCGTGACGATGGCGGACGGGATCGCCGTCGGGTTGCCGGGCGACGTCCCGTTCTCGATCATCCAAGAGCGCTGCGCTGGGGTGGTGACGGTCAGCGAGGAGGATCTCTCGCGCGCTCTGCTGCTGCTGGCCGAACGCTCCAAGCTGATCGTCGAACCGGCCGGCGCGGCCGGGGTCGCAGCGCTGATGTCCCGGCCGCAGGACTGGGAGGGACCCGTCGTCGCGGTGCTCTCGGGCGGGAACATCGACCCGAACGTGCTGTTCCGAGTGCTGCGGCACGGTCTGGCCTCAGCCGGACGCTACCTCCAGCTCAGGGTGCGGCTGTCCGACCGGCCGGGCTCGCTCGCGCTCCTGATGGCGCGGTTGGCCCAGAGCGGGGCGAATGTGATGCACGTCGGCCACGTGCGGACCGGCGTCGGCCTCGCGATCGACGAGGTGGAGATCGACGTGCAGGCCGAGACGAAGGGGCCCGAGCACGCAGCGCAGGTCCTCGAGGACCTCCGCGCGGGCGGTTTCCAGATCCTCGAGGCCTGAGCGCGGCGGTCCATCGCCTCAGCTCGGCCGATCCGCTGGGTGCGGCGGTTGGGCGTGCGAACTCAGTGCTGGAACGGCTTCGCGTCGAGAACCGTGACCTTGATGACGGCGCCGTTCGGTGCCGTGTAGCTCGTCTTCTGGCCACGCGACTTGCCGAGGATGGCGGCGCCCAGCGGTGACTTCTCGGAGTAGACGTCGAGGTCCGTGCCGCCGGCGACCTCGCGCGAGCCGACCAGGAACGTCATCTCGTCACCGGCCACCTTGGCGGTGACCACCATCCCGGACTCCACCACACCGTCGTCGGCGGCCGCCGCTCCGACGGTCGCGTCATGCAGCAAAGAGCGCAGCTGCCGGATCCGGGCCTCCTGCTTGGCCTGCTCCTCGCGTGCTGCGTGGTAGCCGCCGTTCTCCTTGAGGTCGCCCTCGGAACGCGCGGCCTCGATCTTCTTGATGATCTCGGTGCGCCCCGGGCCCTCGAGGTGGTCGAGCTCGCTCTTCAGGCGGTCGTAGGCCTCCTGGGTCAGCCAGGTGGTGCTTGTGTTCTCGGTCATTCTGCGTCTCTCCCCTCCTCGTTCACCGGCGCGTACGAATACCGCACACATGTGGTATCCACGCCGTCGCAACCGGTCGGCCGGACCGCAGAGCGGTAGTCGACCAGGGCGGCGTACGAAGCATCCACGATACCAATCCAGGGCGGTGATGCGGGTGCCCACGGATCAGCCGGTCCCCTTGTCCACGCGTGCGCAGGTGTTCACCACGCCGGTCACCGCGCGTTCCGCCGTCGCGACGGACTCCGTGAGGCGTTGTCCGCGCGTCGTCGCCGGCTCGATCATCACGGTGCGGACCCCCACTTCCGCGAACTGCGAGTTCAGCGCATGGAGGATGCACTGTGCGCGGGTCCCGGGCGCCATGAACACGTCGAAGGTGACCTCGACCTGGTCCGAACCCCGCACGTGGTAGCCGACGTCCGTCCACTGCACCGGGTCACGAGCGAGGCCGATGCCGATCCAGGTCGCCACGGCGAGGCCGAGGACGCCGAGCACTGCCACGAGAGTCACCAGCAGACGCCGTCGGGTCGGGCCGATCGGCGCGCCATACCGGTCGCCGAGCAGGTCCGGGACCGCCTGCTGAGTCATCGCGATCTCCCCTTCCGGTGCCGCGCCGGGTAGCGTGCAGTGCACATTGTCCTCCCGGCCGCTCGGTGCCGGTAGCTGGCGCGACGTCGTCGGGCGTCCGCCTGTAGTGGTGAAAGGGAGGCCCGCGGTGACGACGGAACCCCTGCGGCTGATGGCCGTGCATGCCCACCCGGACGACGAGGCCAGCAAGGGCGCAGCCACCACCGCGCGCTATGCGGCCGAGGGTGTCGATGTCCTCATCGTCACGTGCACGGGCGGCGAGCGCGGCGACGTGCTCAACCCCGCGTTCGGCGACGCGCTCGCGACGCTCGAGGCGATGTCGGTGGTTCGTCGCGACGAGATGGCCGCGGCGGCGCGCGCGCTCGGGGTCCGGCAGCACTGGCTGGGTTTCGTCGACTCCGGGCTGCCTCAGGGCGACCCGCTGCCACCGGTGCCGGAGGGATCCTTCGCCGCGGTGCCGCTCGAGGAGGCGGCCGCCCCGCTGGTCCAGCTGGTCCGGGAGTTCCGACCGCACGTGATGACCACGTACGACCCCTCCGGCGGGTACCTGCACCCGGACCACGTCATGTGCAACAAGGTCTCGGTCGAGGCCTTCGCGTCCGCGGCGGACCCGAACCGGTACCCGAGCCTCGGCCCGGCCTGGACGACGAAAAAGCTCTACTACAACCACGACTTCTCGATGAACCGGATCCGCACGATGCACGAGGCGATCCTGGCCGCGGGCCTCGAGTCGCCCTACGGCGACTGGGTCGAGAGCCGGCAGGCGAGAGAGATTCCGCACCGGCCGGTCACCACCCGGATCCAGTGCGCCCAGTACTTCCCAGCCCGCGATGCGGCGCTCCGCGCGCACGCCACCCAGATCGACCCGAACGGATTCTTCTTCGCGGTGCCGCGCGACCTCGAGGCGAGCGTCTGGCCGATCGAGGAGTACGAGCTGGCGGTGTCGCTCGTGCCGACGGCCATCCCGGAGGACGATCTCTTCGCCGGGATCCGTCCGGAGGTGGCGCCGTGATCCTCGCGAAGGAGCTCGATCCGACTCAGGTCTCGCCCGGCGTGATCGGATTCATCGTGACATTCGCGCTCGCGCTGGTCTGCTGGCTGCTGTTCCGATCGCTGACGACGCACTTGCGGAGGGTGAGTCACTCGCCCGAGCCCACCGAGCCGGGCGGTGCCGTCGACGACGTCGACGCGGAACCGGTCGAGGACGCCGCGAGCCCGGTCGACGTCGAGGACGCCGCGAGCCCGGTCGACGTCGCCACCACCGAACCCGCGTCGAGAACGCGTGGCGCCGCGAGGCCGAAGCCCTGACGGCAGCTCAGCGCAGCGCGTACGTAGCGAGGCTCACCGAGACGTAGGTGCAGCCGAAACCAACGACCGTGAGCGCGTGGAACACCTCATGGAAGCCGAACCAGCGCGGGCTCGGGTTGGGACGCTTCAGCGCGTAGACGACGGCGCCGAGGGTGTAGGCCGCTCCGCCGGCGGCGAGGTACAAGACGACGGCCGGGCCGCCGGTGCGCCAGAACTGCGGCATGTATGCGACCGCGATCCAACCCAGGGCGAGGTAGATGGGCACGTACAGCCACCGCGGCGCGTGCAGCCACAGCACCCGGGTGAGCACGCCCGCCACGGCGCCGGACCACACCACCCAGAGCAGGACTCGGGCGCGGGACTCCTCCAGGAGCAGCGCGGACAGCGGCGTGTAGGTTCCCGCGATGATCAAGAAGATGTTCGTGTGGTCGAGCCGCCGCAGGACCCGCGTGGTTCGCGGCGACCAGTGCCCGCGGTGATAGACCGCGCTGTTCCCGAAGAGGAGCACGGCCGAGAGCGAGAAGATCGTGTTGGTCACGCGCGCCGTCGTCGTGGGGGACAGCGCGATCAGCACGATCCCGGCCGCGACAACGAGCGGGAACATGCCCGTGTGGATCCAGCCGCGCAGCTTCGGCTTGACCGCGGTCGCGACCTGGGCGACGCCCTCAGTGAGGCGCTCGCCCACGGATTCGATGGGATGTCGGACCATCACCGTCCCCTTGAGATCGTCGTGTGCAACATCCGGCCGCGGCCACGCTACCCTACGGCCGCGTAAGTTACTGAACCGTAAGTTCGGACCGCCAACCTCGAACAGCCACCCCGGGGTAGCGTGATCCCGTCCCACCCGCCCGCCGCCGAAGGACCTCACCGATGCGCCTGCCGCACCTGTTGTACGGCTTGTACGAGCGCCGGCTGGCAGCGTCTCTCCGCGGCGGCGACATGCCCCGGCACATCGGTGTGATCCTGGACGGCAACCGGCGTTGGGCGAAGTCCTTCGGCGAGCCGGCGGCCACGGGGCACCAGCGCGGCGCCGACAAGATTGCCGAGCTACTCGAATGGTCCGAAGCGGTCGGGGTGGAGGTCGTCACTCTCTGGATGCTCTCCACGGACAACCTCGCCCGGTCCCAACGCGAGCTCGACGAGCTCCTCACCATCATCGAGGACGCGGTTCGCACCCTTGCCGCCACTCGGCGCTGGCACCTGCAGGTGATGGGAGCCCTCGACCTGCTTCCGGCGCGGGCCGCTGCGGCGCTGGTCGACGCGGTCGCCTCGACCGCCGACGTCGTCGGCCTGCACGTGAACATCGCCGTCGGCTACGGGGGGCGGCAGGAGATCGCCGACGCCGTCCGGGACCTGCTCCGGGAGAACGCGGCCGCGGGCAAGTCCATCGACGACCTGGCCGAGGACTTCGACGTCACCCACATCGCCGACCACCTCTACACCAAGGGCCAACCGGACCCCGACCTGGTCATCCGCACCTCGGGAGAGCAGCGGCTCTCCGGCTTCCTGCTCTGGCAGAGCGCGCACTCCGAGTTCTACTTCTGCGAGGCTTACTGGCCGGACTTCCGCCGCATCGACTTCTTGCGGGCCCTGCGCTCCTACGCCGCACGCGAGCGCCGACTCGGGCGCTGACGTCCCGCGCGGGACCGGTGGACGGCCACCACCTGAACCTCTGACGGCCGTTCGGGGGAAGCAACGCGCGGCCGGGCGTGTCGTTCTTTGGGCGCTGAACCTCGGGCGTAGCGTCGCCAGTGTGATCCGCATCCCGCGGACCGCCGGGAGGCCAGCCGATGGAGCACTCGTTGCTCCGGCGGGAGGGCCGGCACCGGCCCGAACGTGAGGGCCGGTCGACCGCTCAGCCGCCGCACGACCACTGCGGTCGTGCCGACGTGATGGCGCGGCAGCGCCACTAGGGAGCCCCCCCGTGCGCGATCTCGAGACGACGGAGTCCACGGCCGCAGGCGCGCCCGGCACCGGTGACGGTGCGGACGACGGCCGCCGGACCTACGTGCTCGACACCTCGGTCCTGCTGTCCGATCCGCGCGCGATGCTGCGGTTCGCCGAGCACGACGTCGTTCTCCCGGTCGTCGTCATCACCGAGCTCGAGGGCAAGAGGCACCACGCGGAGCTCGGGTACTTCGCCCGCGCCGCGCTCCGGCTCCTCGACGATTTCCGGATCAGCCACGGCCGACTCGACGAACCGATCGAGATCGGCGATCTGGGCGGCACGCTGCGGGTGGAGCTGAACCACACCGACAACGCAGCGCTTCCGGCGGGCTTGCGCCTGGGCGACAACGACACCCGGATCCTGGCTGTCGCCGCGAACCTCGCGCACGAGGGCCACGACGTCACGCTCGTCTCCAAGGACCTGCCGATGCGCGTGAAGGCGTCCGCCGTCGGGCTCAAGGCTGAGGAGTACCGCGCCGAGCTCGCGGTCGACTCGGGCTGGACCGGCATGGCCGAGATCCACCTGAGCGAGGAGCAGATGGCCGCGCTCTGGGAGAACGAGGAGCTCGAGCACCTCGAGGCCGGCGAGCTGCCCTGCCACACCGGGCTCGTGCTGCACTCACCGCGCGGTTCGGCCCTCGGCCGCGTTCGCCCGGACAAGCACATCAAGCTGGTTCGTGGCGACCTCGACGTGTTCGGCGTGCATGGCCGGAGCGCCGAGCAGCGGATCGCGATCGACCTGCTGCGGGACGAGGAGATCGGGATCGTCTCCCTCGGTGGACGGGCCGGCACCGGCAAGTCGGCGCTCGCGCTGTGCGCGGGCCTCGAGGCCGTGCTCGAGCGCCGCCAGCACAAGAAGGTGATGGTGTTCCGCCCGCTGTACGCCGTCGGCGGCCAAGAGCTCGGCTACCTGCCCGGAACCGAGGTCGAGAAGATGAATCCGTGGGCCGAGGCGGTGTTCGACACCCTCGGGTCGGTGGTCTCCTCGGAGGTCGTCGACGAGGTGATGGCCCGCGGCATCCTCGAGGTGCTGCCGCTCACCCACATCCGGGGCCGTTCGCTGCACGACGCGTTCGTGATCGTGGACGAGGCCCAGTCGCTCGAGCGCAACGTGCTGCTCACCGTGCTGTCCCGGATCGGGCAGAACTCGCGGGTCATCCTCACCCACGACATCGCGCAGCGCGACAACCTGCGGGTCGGCCGATACGACGGGGTCGCCGCGGTCGCCGAGGCGCTCAAGGGCCACCCGCTGTTCGCACACGTCACCCTGACCCGGTCGGAGCGTTCGCCGGTGGCGGCGCTGGTCACCGAGATGCTCGAGGGGATCGAGGTCTAGGCCTGCGGCGGCCGCGTCATCTTCATCACGTCGAGAGCCACGTCGAGCTGCGCCTCGGTGATCTCGCCGCGCTCGACGTGGCCGAGGGCTATCACTGCTTCGCGTACCGTCACGCCCTGCGCGACCGCGTACTTCGCGACCTTCGCGGCAGCTTCGTAGCCGATCACCGGGTTCAGCGGGGTGACGATCGACGGTGAGGACTCGGCGTAGGCGCGGGCGCGCGCCTCGTTCGCCTCGATCCCGTCGATCGTGCGGTCGGCGAGGAGCCGCGAGGCGCTCGCGAGCAGTCGGATCGACTCGAGCACACCGAGGGCCATCACCGGGATCTGGACGTTGAGCTCGAACGCGCCGCTCGCGCCGGCCCACGCCACCGTGGCGTCGTTGCCGATCACCCGGGCCGCGACCATCAGCACGGCCTCGGGCACGACCGGGTTCACCTTGCCGGGCATGATCGAGGACCCGGGCTGCAGATCCGGGAGCCGGATCTCGGCCAGACCCGTGTTGGGGCCGGAGCCCATCCAGCGCAGGTCGTTGCAGATCTTGGTCAGGCTCACCGCGATGGTGCGGAGCACCCCGGACAGCTCCACCAGGCCGTCGCGCGCCGCCTGCGCCTCGAAGTGGTTGCGGGCCTCGGTGAGCGGCAGGCCGGTGTCCTCGACGAGGAGTGCGATCACCCGCCGTGGGAAGCCTGCCGGGGTATTGATGCCGGTCCCGACGGCGGTCCCACCGAGAGGCACCTCCGCGACCCGCGGTAGCGTGGCGATGAGTCGCTCGACCCCATGCCGGATGGCCGCGGCATAACCACCGAACTCCTGCCCGAGGGTGACCGGCGTCGCGTCCATCAGGTGGGTGCGGCCGGCCTTCACGACGCCGGCGAAGTCCCGGGCCCGGGTCTCCAGTGACGCCGCGAGGTGTTTGAGCGCCGGGACGAGGTCGCGCACGACGCCCGCGGTCGCGGCGAGGTGGACCGACGTCGGGAAGACGTCGTTGGAGGACTGCGAGGCGTTCACGTCGTCGTTCGGGTGCACCGGTCGGCCGAGGCGCGTCGTAGCGAGAGCGGCGAGCACCTCGTTCATGTTCATGTTCGACGACGTCCCGGACCCGGTCTGGAAGATGTCCACCGGGAACTGCGCGTCGTGGGCGCCGGTCGCGACCTCGTCCGCGGCACTCACGATCGCGTCGGCAACATCCGGGTCCAGTACGCCGAGCTCGGTGTTCGCGCGCGCCGCGGCTTTCTTGATCCGGGCCAGCGCCTCGATGTGCCCCCGCTCGAGCCGGGTACCGGAGATCGGGAAGTTTTCCACCGCCCGCTGGGTCTGGGCGCCGTAAAGGGCGTTCGCGGGCACCTGCACGTCGCCCATCGTGTCGTGCTCGGTGCGGAATCCGGGTGTCGGACTGCTCGCGACGTCGTCGGTCATGTGCTCATCGTGCCGCTCGGTCGGCGTCGGGCGAAACCGACGCGTCGGGACGACGGGTTCGGCTCCGCCCGGGTGGGCGCCCTCGGCCGTCACCTCAGCCGATCGAACCGACCGTCTCGACCACGGAAACGGTGCCGTCGGCCAGGGCGTACTCGGCGCCGACGATCGCGCACCGGCCCTCGACAGCCGCCGTGGCCAGTGAGATCGAGTAGTCCTGCAGCATCCGCACCGTCGCGCGGACGTGCTCGCGACGCAGTACCTCCGGGTCGAGGTCCCCGTCCAGCTCGGCGATCGCACCGACGCCGACGATGGACGGGATGACCCGGTCGACGATGGCGCGCACGAAGCCACGCGGCATCACCCCGGTGCTGAGCTGGGTGCGCCGGTCGACGTCCTGGGACGGGTGCGCCATCTCGCCGCGGGTGAAGCGGGCGTTGCCGTCGAGCAGCGTCTGCCACGCCTCTGCGGGACTTGGTCGATTCGCCACGTCGTTGGTCCTCTCCGTGCAGCGCAGCGTCAGGCGTGCGCCGCGTCGAAGGCGTCGAGCTCGGCTCGGCTCGGCGGGTTGGCGCCGGGTCGGGACACCGTGATCGCGGCGATCCGGACGCACGACGCGAGGACCTCCGCGATGGTGGCGGCGTCGATCGCGTGCAGGGCGTCGCGCCGGTCCGCTCCGAGCAGCCCGGCGGTCCACAGGCCGTCGATCAGCCCGCCCATGAACGAGTCGCCGGCGCCGACCGTGTCCGCCACCACGACCTTCGGGGCGAGCATCTCGACCTCGAGGCCGCGGCTCGTGATCGCCACGGCGCCACTGCCGCCCCGTGTCATGACGACGACGGCGGGGCCCCACTGAGCCCACTCGCGTGCGACCTCGATCGGCCTGCGACCGGTGTACAGCCACTCGAGGTCCTCGTCGCTCACCTTGACGACGTCGGCCAGCTCGACCAGGGGTTCGATGATCGAGCCGGCATGCGCCGGGTCGCCCATCAGGGCCGGTCGGGCGTTGGGGTCGTAGGTGATCGTCGCGTCCGGGCGAGCGACGGCGACGAGGGTTGCGACGTCGGCGGCGCCGGGTGGCAGCACCGCGGCGATCGAGCCGGTGTGCACCACGAGCGGCGCCGGCTCGAGGACGTTCGTGGTGGGGAGCCGCCATTCGAGCCGGAAGTCGTAGCTCGCGGCGCCGGTCGAGTCGAGCGTCGCCGTCGCGACCGAGGTGTGCTCAGCGCCGTCGCTGCCCGGGACGAGGTGCACGCCTGACTCGGCGAGGTGCTCGGACACCATCGCGCCGTAGGCGTCCCGGCCGAACCAGGTCAGCAGATCGACCTTGCGCCCGAGCCGGCTCAGCCCGAGGGCGACATTCGCGGGGCTGCCACCCGGGTGCTCGTCGACCGTCCCGTCCAGCCGGTGCACGACGTCGACGAGCGCCTCACCGACGACGAGCGCATGCCCGGTCACGCGCCCGTGCCGTTCTCGTCGGCGGGTTCGCCCGGACCGACCGCGGTCGGTCCGGCGCCGGCGTCGCTCGGGTCGGTCCCACGCGCTTTGCTCAGCCGCTCCCGCGCGCCGTCGAGCCACTCCTGGCACCGGGCGGCGAGCGCCTCGCCGCGCTCCCACAGGCTCAGCGACTCCTCGAGAGTCGCACCCCCCTGCTCGAGTCGGGTGACCACGTCGATCAGCTGGTCGCGTGCTTGCTCATAGCTGAGCGCGGACAGGTCCTCGGTCGTCTTCTTGGCAGCCACAGCGACAAGTAAACCAAGGCCTAGCGGATCCGGGTCGCCGCGAACTCACCGCGGGCCACCCGGACCCGGAGCGGGTCACCTTCACGGACCTCGTCCGGTGCCCGCACGACCGTCCCGGCAGCGACCTGCACGACGGCGTAACCCCGGTCGAGCGTCGCCTGCGGGGAGAGAGCCCGCACCTGCGCGGCGAGCCGCACGACGTCGGACTCGGCCCGCTCGAGCGCAGTCACCAGGGCGCGTCCGGCGCTCACCCGCCACCGCGCCAGGTCCTCGGCGCGCTCGGTGACCAGCGTCTCCGGCGCCGCGAGCACCGGCCGCGACCGGAGCGCGTTCACCAGGGTGCGCTCGCGTTCCACCAAGTGGGTGACGGCGGTCCGGATCCGGGTCCGGGCTTGGGCCAGGCGGGCTCGCTCCTCGGTGACGTCGGGGACGATCCGCTTGCCGGCGTCGGTGGGGGTCGAGGCGCGCAGGTCCGCGACCAGGTCCAGCAGCGGTGCGTCCTTCTCGTGCCCGATCGCACTGACCAGCGGCGTGCGGCACGCGGCCGCGGCGCGCACCAGGGTCTCGTTGCTGAATGCCAGGAGGTCCTCGAACGAGCCTCCGCCGCGCGCCACCACGATCACGTCGACCCGTGGGTCCGCATCCAGCTCGGCGATCGCGGCGGTGACCTCGGGGACGGCCCGCGCCCCCTGGACGGTCACCCGTCGGATCTCGAACGCCACCTCCGGCCAGCGGGCCCGGGCGTTCGTCACGACGTCGTGCTCGGCGTCGCCCTGTTGCGCGCAGACCAGGCCGACGAGGGTCGGCAGGAAGGGCAACGGCGTCTTGCGGTCGAGGTCGAACAAGCCCTCGGCCGCGAGCACGCCGCGCAGGTGCTCTATGCGGGCCAGCAGCTCGCCGACGCCGACCGGCCGCAGCTCGTCCCCGCGCATCCGGAGCGATCCGTTCTTGAGCCAGAACTCGGGGCGGGCGTGCACGACGACGTGCGAGCCCTCCTCGATCTTCGTCGCGGCGCCGTCGATCATCGCGGTGGAGAGCGTGACGCCGAGCGACATGTCCACGTCGGTGTCCCGCAGGGTGAGGAACACCATCTGGTTCCACCGCTTGAGGTTGAGCACCTGGCCCTCGACCCACACCGGCGGCATCTTCGCGACGTAGTCGGCGATCTTGCGCGACAGGTGCCGCACCGGCCACGGATGTTCGGCCGTCGTGTCCAGCGCCTTGTCCGGCAGCTCGGTGGTCTCCACCCGAACAGCGTGCCACGTACCATGACGTGGTGACCGAACAGCGCAAGCGCGTCCTGCTGGCCGCGCCCCGCGGCTACTGCGCGGGGGTGGACCGCGCGGTGATCGCCGTCGAGAAGGCGCTCGACCACTACGGGGCGCCGGTCTACGTGCGCAAGGAGATCGTCCACAACAAGTACGTCGTCGAGACGCTGCGCGAGCGCGGCGCGATCTTCGTCACCGAGACGGACGAGGTGCCCGAGGGCGCCCGGGTCGTGTTCTCCGCTCACGGCATCTCGCCCGCGGTCCGGGTCGCCGCCGAGGCGCGATCGCTGCGGACCATCGACGCGACCTGCCCCCTGGTCACGAAGGTGCACAAGGAGGCCGTCCGGTTCGCCAAGGACGACTGCGAGATCCTGCTGATCGGTCACGCCCGGCACGAAGAGGTCGAGGGGACCGCGGGGGAGGCGCCCGGGCACATCCAGGTTGTCAACTCGCCCGAGGAGGCCGACCGGGTCGTCGTCAAGGACCCCGACAAGGTCGTCTGGTTGTCCCAGACCACGCTCTCGGTCGACGAGACGATGGAGACGGTGCGTCGGCTGCGGGAGCGGTTCCCGAAGTTGCAGGACCCGCCGAGCGATGACATCTGCTACGCGACCCAGAACCGTCAGGTGGCGGTCAAGAAGCTCGCCCCGGACTGCGACCTGGTGATCGTGGTCGGTTCCGCGAACTCCTCGAACTCGGTGCGACTGGTCGAGGTCGCGCTCGGCGCCGGGGCGCGCGCCGCGTTCCGCATCGACCGCGCCAACGAGCTCCGGCCGGAATGGTTCGAGGGTGTGACGACGGTGGGTGTGACCTCGGGTGCCTCGGTGCCGGAGATCCTGGTCAACGACCTGCTCGCGGACCTCGCGATGCGCGGTTACGAGGACGTCGAGGAGGTCCGCACCGCCAACGAGGACCTGATGTTCTCGCTACCACAAGAGCTCCGCGCCGACCTCAAGAGGTCGGCCGCCGGCGTCTGACCGGTCACATCCCGTCGAGCGTCCGGTCCTCGCCGTCGAGCGTCCGGTCACATCCCGTCGAGCGTCCGGTCCTCGGCGGTCCCGTCGGCCGCCTCGAGCTCCAGCGGTTCGTTCAGGTGGACCGGTTCGTCGAGATCGAGCGTGACCAGTTCCGGGGCGCCGATGGCGCGGATCTGCAGCTCGGCGTTCTTGGTGACCGGCAGCTCGTTCGCGAGGTGCTGCAGCTCCCCGAACCTGCGGGCGCTGACCAGGACCCTCGACTCGAGTGACGCGACGGTCTTGTTGTACGCACTTCCCGCGGCTTCGAGGGCCTTCCCGACGGAACTCAGGTGCGACCCCATGGTGACCAGTCGGTCGTAGAGCTCCTTGCCGGTGGACAGGACCTGCTGGGCGTTCTTGGCCAGTGCGTCCTGCTTCCAGGCGTGCGCCACGGTGCGCAGCATCGCGACGAGCGTCGTGGGGGTCGCGATGAACACCCTCTTCGCGAAGGCGTACTCCTGCAGCGCAGGGTCCTGCTCGAGCGCCGACTGATAGAACGCCTCGGACGGGACGAACATGATGACGAAGTCCGGCGCATCGGGGAACTGCTCCCAGTACTTCTTGCTCGCGAGGTCGTCCACGTGCTTCTTGACCTGCCGGGCGTGCGCCAGCAGCCGCTCCTTGCGGATGACGTCGTCGTCGGTCTCGAACGCCTCGAGCAGCGCGGACAGCGCCACCTTCGAGTCCACCACGATCGTCTTCCCGCCGGCGAGCTTGATGGTGAGGTCGGGACGCATGTTCTTGCCCTCGGCGTCCTTGACGTTCTCCTGCTCCTCGAAGTCGACGTGATCGACCATCCCGGACAGCTCGACCACCCGGCGCAGCTGGACCTCGCCCCAGTTGCCGCGGACGTCGGAGCGGCGCAGCGTGTTGATGAAGTCGGTGGTCTTGCGGTCGAGCTTGTCCGACGACGCGAGCATCTGACGGACCTGCTCGGTCATCTGGGCCTGCGACATGGCTCTCGCCTTGTCCGCTTCGGCGGTCTGCCGCTTCACCTCGTCGAGGGCGATCTTCATCGGCTCGACCAGCTGCTTCACGGACGCCTCGCGCTTGGCGAGCTCCTCGACGTTCGCTTGCTGACTGCGCCGGAACCGCTG
>Ga0209538_1001133_pt1 | contig 14289 bp, 10 predicted proteins | sample BarGraNGADG00211_2_FD_184492 | JGI IMG/M metagenome (GOLD analysis project Ga0209538, IMG submission 184492) | Arctic peat soil microbial communities from Barrow, Alaska - Barrow Graham LP Ref core NGADG0004-211 (SPAdes) (version 2) | ecosystem: Environmental > Terrestrial > Soil > Wetlands >... | reverse complement strand
GCCGTTCCAAGATTTACTGCAGCTGGACCGGCCGCCCTTGCCTCAGGCACAGATGCGAAGACACCGGTGAACATGGACATAAGCAAGGATAGTGCAACAAGTGTTGCGAAAAGTCTCCTCATGCGTTGCTCCTCTCTAGCGTGTGCTGTCGGGGTCTATGACAATGACGGTGGCAGCGCCGTGGAACCCAGTCCACGCGAGCTTTGAAATGACCGGAACGTGCAAATCACTTGTCTTCGATGTGGACCTGCTGCGCAGTGTACGTCGTACCCGAGAGACGCACGTGGACCTGAACGGTCTGCCCGACTTTGATGGCAGCAATGTTCGCAGTCCCAGCGCCAACCTGTTCTACTTTCGTGTCAGCATTGCAATGACAACAGCTCCGAGAGATGTATTGCGGCGGCGCATATGCACGGCATTCCGCGCGATCCCGGCTCGCACTTTGCTGTGCAGTCCGGCGCCCGGCTCGATATCTTTGAGTTCGTTGTTCAGCATGTCTGTATACTCTCTGTCGTTATGTTCCATGGTCGATTACCTCCCGCAGCCGTTCCCGTGCTCGTGAGAGCCGAGACTTGACTGTTCCTTCCTTCTCACCCGTCATCCATAGGGCTATCCCTTCACGTCGATGCTCTTGCCTTTCAATAGTGATATCCCAGTTGGTTCCAGAAGGTTGCAGAGGCCCCGAATAAGAAAGGCCCCAGTCCTCGGACTGGGGCCGCGTTACCGTGCATGCAAGGTTATCGGTCAGCTCGCAGGACCTTGTCCTTGAGGAACTGCCCCGTCAGCGATTCTGGGTTTCGCGCGATCTGCTCGGGCGTGCCGGTCGCTATAATGCGCCCGCCCTTGTCACCACCCTCGGGACCCAGGTCGATGACCCAGTCGGCGTTCTTGATGACGTCCAGGTTGTGTTCGATGACGATGACCGTGTTTCCCTTGTTGGTCAGCTCCTGGAGAACCCCCACGAGCTTTTCGACGTCGGCGAAGTGCAAACCGGTCGTCGGTTCGTCGAGGATATACAAAGTCCTTCCCGCGGTCCGCTTACCCAGTTCGGCAGCCAGCTTGATGCGCTGGGCCTCGCCACCCGACAGGGTCACGGCGCTCTGGCCAAGACGGATATACCCGAGCCCGACGGCGTCCAGCAGCTTCAGCATGTGCTTCAGGCGTGCGTGCGCCTCGAAGAAGTGCAGGGCCTCCTCGACCGACATCTCCAGCACGTCGGCGATGGACTTGCCCTTGTAGCGGACCTCGAGCGTCTCGGAGTTGAAGCGCGCCCCGTGGCACACCTCGCAGGGCACATAGACGTCCGGCAGAAACTGCATCTCGACCTTGGTGAACCCGTTGCCCTCGCAGGCCTCGCAACGCCCGCCCTTCACGTTGAAGCTGAACCGGCCCGGCTGGTACCCGCGCACCTTTGCCTCGGGCATGCGCGCGTAGACCTCGCGGATGGGCGTGAACAGCCCCGTATACGTGGCCGGGTTGCTGCGCGGTGTGCGCCCGATGGCCCCCTGGTCAACCACAATGACGCGGTCGATGTATGCGACACCCGTCAGCTTCTCATAGCGGCCCGGCTGGTCCTTGGCGTGGTACAGTTCCCGCGCCAGCCCCTTGTACAGGCAGTCGTTGATCAGCGTCGACTTGCCCGAGCCGGAGACGCCCGTGATACAGGTAAACATGTGCAGCGGGATGTCCGCGTCGATGTTCTTGAGGTTGTGCTCCGTCGCGCCCGTGATGAGCAGGTGCTCGCCGTTGGGTGTGCGCCTGGTTGTCGGCAGCGGGACGGACAGCTTGCCCGTCAGGTACTGTCCCGTCAGCGACGTCGGCTCGGCGATGATGTCTGCCAGGCTGCCCGCAGCCACGATGCGCCCGCCGTGTTCGCCGGCCCCCGGGCCCACGTCGACAAGGTAGTCCGCGGTACGGATGGTCTCCTCGTCATGTTCCACGATGACCAGCGTGTTCCCCAGGTCGCGCAGTTCACGCAGGGTACTCAGGAGGCGCTCGTTGTCACGCGGATGCAGGCCGATGGACGGCTCGTCCAGCACATAGAGGACGCCGACCAGCTTGCTGCCCACCTGAGTCGCGAGGCGCAGGCGCTGGGCCTCGCCTCCGGCGAGTGTCGCCGACGCGCGCGAGAGCGTCAGGTACCCGAGGCCCACGTCCAGGATGAACTTCAGCCTCTCGTTGATCTCGCGCAGGACCTGCTTGGCAATGGTGCGCTGCGTCTCCGTCATGGTTGCCGGCAACTCTGCAGCAAACTGCGACGCCTGGTCGACCGACATGTCGGTGATCTCGGTGATGTTACGGCCGGCCAGCTTGACGGCCAGCGCCTCGGGCTTCAGGCGCCTGCCGTGACAGGTCGGGCAGTCCTTCTGCACCATGAAGCGCTCGTACTCCTCTTTCATTGCTTCCGAGGTCGTCTCTTCATACCTGCGTGCCAGGAGGTTGATGAGCCCTTCCCAGTGGAATTTATAGACGTGATCGAGCCCTGCGCCGTCCTCCCAGTGCACCGGGATGCGTTCCTTATCGCCATGCAGGACGATGTCCATGGCGCCCGGCGGCAGGTCGCGCACCTTCTGGTCCGGGTCGTACCCACGGAAGCGGAGCGCCTGCACGACGAAGTCCTTGCTGAACGTGGATGCGGCAAGGAAGCCGGGGATCTGGATGGCCCCCTCGGCCAGCGACTTGTCGCGGTCGACGATCATGTCGATGTCCGGCTCCAACTGGAAGCCCAGTCCGGTACACGTCGGGCACGCGCCGTAGGGGGAGTTGAACGAGAAGAGACGCGGCTCGATCTCCTGGATGCTGTAGCCACAGATGGGGCAGGCGAACGTGCTCGAGAAGAAATCGAGCTTGCCCGTCGCCAGGTCCATGACCTTGAGCACGCTGTTCCCTTCCTTGAGCGCCAGTTCCACCGAGTCGAACAGGCGCGTGCGCTCGTCCGTGGTGACCAGAAGCTTGTCCACGATGAGCTCGATCGTGTGCTTGCGCTTCTTGTCGATGTTCGGGACCGGGTCGTCGACGCTGTACTCCGTGCCGTCGACACGGTAACTCTCGAACCCCTTGCGCTGGACGTCCTCGATGAGCTTGTGGTACTCGCCCTTGCGCCCTTCCACCGCAGGCGCCAGCAGGGCAACCGTGCGTCCAGTGTAGTCAGCCAGCACGTGCTCGACGATCTCCTGGGGCGACTGCTTCGTGATCGGGATATCGTGGTTGGGACAGTACGGAACGCCGGCGCGGGCAAACAGCAGGCGCAGGTAATCATAGATCTCGGTCAGCGTCCCGACCGTGGACCGGGGGTTCTTGCTGGCCGACTTCTGGTCGATGGCGATGGCGGGCGACAGCCCTTCGATGAGGTCGACGTCAGGTTTCTGCATCAGGCCGATGAATTGCCGGGCATAGGCAGAGAGCGACTCGACATACCGGCGCTGCCCCTCGGCGTACAGGGTGTCGAACGCCAGCGAGGACTTGCCCGAGCCGGAGACGCCGGTGATGACGATGATCTTGTTGCGCGGGAGACGCACGCTCACGTCTTTCAGGTTGTGGACGCGTGCACCCTTGATGAAAATGCTTTCTTCAGCCATTCATCGACCTCTCATTTCGAATTGTGAATCCTTTGGGGTCTGACCCCAAGGGCTTGACCCCAAGGGCTTCACATTTGCAGGCTACTGCTTGTGGAAGACAACACGGTCCGCTTCGTAGTCGGCCAGAACCTTGTCGCCAGGCTTGACCTCGCCAGACAGCAGAGCATCGGCCAGGCGGTCTTCCAGGACCTTCTGGACCGTGCGCTTGAGCGGCCTTGCGCCATAAACCGGGTCGTAGCCGATGGTCACGAGATGTCTGCGCAGTTCGTCGGACACCGTCAGCTCGATGTCACGCTCGCGCACCTTGGCCACGGTCCGTTCGATGACCAGGCTCAGGATCTCCGCCAGTTCGCTCTGTCCCAGCGGGTTGAAGACGACCACCTCGTCCACCCGGTTCAGGAACTCCGGACGGAACACCGTCTTCATGTGCTCAAGCACCACGGTGGTGACGCGCGAGTATTCCTCTTCATATGCGAGCGTTCCGGGCGTTGCCTCGATACGACTGATGATGTCGCTGCCGATGTTGCTGGTCATGATGATGACCGTGTTGCGGAAGTTGACCGTACGGCCCTTGCCGTCTGTCAGGCGCCCATCGTCCAGGACCTGCAGCAGGATGTCGAACACGTCCGGGTTGGCCTTCTCGATCTCGTCGAGCAGGACGACCGAGTACGGATGCCGACGCACGGCCTCTGTCAGCTGCCCGCCCTCTTCGTAGCCCACATAGCCGGGAGGCGCGCCGACGAGGCGGCTGACACTGAATTTCTCCATGTATTCACTCATGTCGATGCGGACCATGCGGTTCTCGTCGTCGAACAGCACCTCGGCCAGGGCCTTGGACAGCTCGGTCTTGCCGACGCCCGTGGGGCCCAGGAAGATGAAGCTGCCGATGGGTCGGTTGGGGTCCGACATGCCTGCGCGCGACCGCTTGATGGCCGAGGCGACGGCATGGATCGCCTGCTCCTGGCCAATGACGCGCTTCGCAAGACGTTCCTCGAGGTTGACCAGCTTGGTCACCTCGGTTTCCATCATGCGGGACACGGGGATGCCGGTCCAGCGGCTGACGACCTGCGCGATCTCCTCTTCGGTCACCGACTGCTTGAGTTCGACGCCGCCCTTCTCCTGCGACTCGAACTGGGCGTGCTGCGCCTCGACTTTCTTCTCCAGTTCGGGAATCACACCGTACTTGAGCTGTGCCGCCTTCTCGAGGTCTCCCTCGCGCGTCGCCTTTGTGAACTCGCCTTTCTTCTCTTCGAGCTCCTTGCCAAGCCGCGCGGCTTCCTCGATGACGTCCTTCTGCTTGCCCCAGGACAGCTTCAGCCGGTCCGCCTTCTCCTTCAGCTGCGCGATCTCCGCCTGGACGTCGGCACTACGCTTCCTGGACTTGTCGTCGGTCTCGGCAACCAGCGCCTTGCGCTCCATCTCCAGGATGATCAGTTTGCGGTCCAGTTCGTCGATCTCGACGGGCATGCTCTCGAGCTGCATCTTGACCATCGATGCCGCCTCGTCCATGAGGTCGATAGCCTTGTCGGGCAGGAAACGGTCGGTGATGTAGCGTGCCGACAGCTTGGCCGCCATGACCAGGGCCCCGTCCGCGATGCGCACGCCGTGGTGGGTCTCATACCGTTCCTTGAGGCCGCGCAGGATAGCGATCGTATCCTCGATCGACGGCTCACCGACCATGACCGGCTGGAAGCGGCGCTGGAGAGCGGCGTCCTTCTCGATGATTTTGCGGTACTCGTCGACCGTCGTGGCGCCGATCGTCCGCAGTTCACCTCTCGCGAGCGCAGGCTTCAGCATGTTGGAAGCATCCATGGCTCCCTCGGCTGCGCCCGCCCCGACGACCGTGTGCAGTTCGTCGATGAACATGATGATGCGGCCGCTGCTGGCCGTGACGGCCTTGAGTACGGACTTCAGCCGGTCCTCGAACTCACCGCGAAACTTGGCGCCCGCGATCATCGCACCCAGGTCGAGCGCGAAGATCGTCTTGTCCTTGAGCCCCTCGGGGACGTCCCGCGCCACGATACGCTGCGCAAGGCCTTCGACGACCGCCGTCTTGCCGACGCCGGCATCGCCGATAAGCACCGGGTTGTTCTTGGTCCGACGCATGAGGATCTGCATGACGCGCCGGATCTCCTCGTCGCGACCGATGACGGGGTCCAGCTTGCCCTGACGCGCCTGCTCCGTCAGGTCGCGGCCGTATTTCTTGAGTGCTTCATACTTGTCTTCGGGCTCCTGATCCGTCACGCGTTCCGTGCCGCGCACCTTCACCAGCGCAGTCAGGATAGCCTGCTTCGTCACGCCGGCCTGCTTCAGCAATGGTCCGCATGAACGGCTGTTCTCGGCCAGCGCGATGAGCAGGTGCTCAACGCTGATATATTCGTCCTTGAGCGCCGTCATCTCCTCCTCGGCCTTGCGGATGACCATGTTCAGGTCCTCGGAGATGACCAGCTGACCAACGGGGACACTGCCCGAAACCCTGGGAAGCCGTTCGATTTCCTGTTCGACTTGCGACGACAGCGCTTCGACCGCAACGTTGAGATATGGGAAGAGGGAAGCCGCAAGCCCCTCCTTCTGATCGAGAATAGCCCGGAGCAGATGTAACGAATCGGTGGCCTGGTTGCCATGGCGTTCGCTGGAGCGCGCCGCCTGCTGTAATGCTTCAGCTGACTTTGTCGTGAACTTGTCGAGTGTCATATCATCCGCCCTTGGGGCGTCACCACCTCCTTTATGCAGAGCACGTTTGTGCCCGTCTGAGACTGTCACAGTATACGGTGGGCTTGAAAAAATGCCAAGCACTCATATGATGAAGAAGCATTGCCGCGTTGAGAGCGCGGAACTTGTCCAGGACTGACATACGGGAGGGTCGACCTTGTTCGTTCTCCTGACGGGGACACGGAAGTGAACCCTGAGTTGCTGCTCGAACAGACACTCAGCGGCGGCATGAGAGAAGGCATTGTGGGAGCACTGCTGGAGGTGCTCGAGCGTACCGATAACTTTACGCTCACACACTCCTATCGTGTTGCCCGGCTTGCCGTCCCCATGGGAGTTGCCCTCCATCTGTCCGAGGACAGCCTCGAAACCCTCCGCGTCGCAGCGTTGCTTCATGATCTGGGCAAAGCCTTCATTCCCGCACAGATCCTGCTCAAACAGGACTTCCTCACCGAAGAGGAGTTCGCTATCATGCGCAAGCACCCCGAGTACGGTTCTGCCGTCATCGGGCGTGTCCCCGGCTTTTCCGACGTCTGCGAGATCATCGCGTCTCATCATGAACGGTATGACGGTGCGGGCTATCCTCATGGGACAGCCGGCACGGACATCCCTCTTGGTGGACGCATCCTGGCGGTGGCTGATTCGTTCGACGCCATGGTGACTGCGCGCGTGTATCGACATGGTACGCAGCCCGACATGGCTGCCGCGGAAGTGGCGCGGTGCGCCGGATCACAGTTCGATCCGGTTGTCGTGGAAGCCTTTCTGGCCACAACACACTTCAGAGGAGTCCATCATGGTGAGAAGAGCACGGCGCAGCGAGAATGACCAGCTGACCGGCCTCAAGACCGGCAGCAGCGTCACCAAAGGGTTCGCCGAAGGAGTCAGGCGCGGCGAGACCCATCCGGAAGAGTTCGTCATCGCCGAGGAAATCCAGGAGGCTCTCCGCAAGGGAACACCCGTCGTCGCCCTCGAGTCTGCCATCATTACCCATGGCATGCCGTACCCGATCAACCTCGAACTGGCACAGGAGCTCGAAGACATCGTCCGCAAGGGTGGAGCCGTTCCGGCCACGACTGCCCTGGTTTCGGGCAAGATCCGCGTGGGCCTCTCCAAATCTGAGCTCGAGATGCTCGCTCGAGCCAAGTGGGTCAAGAAGATCGGACCCCGCGACATCCCCGTCGCCGTCGCCATGGGATTCAGTGGGGGCACAACCGTCGCTGCGTCCTTGCACATCGCCGACGCCGCAGGTATTCGCGTCTTTGTCACCGGTGGCATCGGGGGTGTGCACCGCGGCGTGAGCGAGGTCCTCGACATCTCACAGGACCTGCCCGTGATCGGGCGAGCTCGCTGCATCACCGTGTGCGCGGGCGCAAAGTCCATCCTCGACCTGCGGAACACGCTGGAGTACCTCGAAACGATGTCCGTCCTCGTCCTGGGCTACCGGACCGACACCCTGCCCGCCTTCTACGTGCGCGACTCCGGCATCCCGATCGAGTACCGTGTCGAGAGCGCATCAGACATCGCAGCCATCGTGGAGGCACGCGACCGCCTGAAGCTTGACACCGGGATCCTTGTCACGAACCCGATCGCCGAGACAGACCAGGTCGACCCAGCAAAGCACGAGAAGGTGCTCCAGGCAGCGCTCAAAAAGGCTGCAGAAGAGAAGATCGAGGGCAAGGCGATGACACCATACATTCTTGCCTATATGCAGAAAAACCTGCCCGGCGTCATCGAGGCCAACATCGCCCTCATCAAGAGCAACGTCGCGCTGGGAACACAGATCGCCACCCTGCTGAAGCAACGCTGATCGCTGGCCCCATGTTCTTCGTCACGGGCGACCTCAACATCGACACCATGACGGTGGCGCCCACCCTGTCGCTTTCCGGAAAGGAAGCACAGGCGGACATCATGCTGTCCTGCGGAGGACAGGGAGGCAACGTCGCCTTCTTCCTGCGATGCCTGAGCCGGCCGGTACAGCTGTTCGGTACCCTGGGGACCGACGTCGCAGGAGATCTGTACGTGTCCCACGTGACGCGCCTCGGCATCGCATACACCGGGGATCTTGTCGACGAACCAACGGGCATGGTCAGCGTCGTCCAGGAAGCCGGCTCGTACCACATGTACCGTCAGCGGGGCGCCAACGCAGCGGTGGATCCAGCAGCATTCACACGCTTCGTGCGCAGTGCCTGCGAAGCCGCTGGAGACTTCCTGTTCGTCTCGGGATACAGCCTGCTTGAAGAGGGTTGCCGGGCGGCACTCGGGGCAGTGCTGACAAGTTCGACTCCCGCTCGACCGATCGTCGTTATGGATCCCGCCAGCATCGACGCCATGAACTCCATGGGCCGCGACACAGTCCTTGCTGCTGCACGAGTCTGCGACTACCTGCTGCCCAACGAAGAGGAAGCCTGCTGGCTTGCACAGAAGGCAGATGCCAGGGAGGCAGCCCGAGTACTCCACCGATCGACGAGGGCAACCATCGTTGTCAAGCTCGGCGCACGAGGCGCCCTCCTGTGTAGCAACGCTGGCATCATTACATCACCTGGCGTCACGCTCACACCCATCGACGTTACCGGGGCCGGAGACTCCTTCGCAGCCGCTCTTCTGTCAGCGCTTGCGACCGGGGCAGGCCCTCAGGCCGCGCTTGACGCAGCTGTGCGCTTCAGCACGGCCAAGGTGCGCCTTCAGGGAACACAGCCCGAGGAACTGCTCGGCTACAGCGGCTGACCCTCAGCGCCCGCGGGTTCTTCCGGAGCAGAGCGGCGGCTGGAAGCGATCCCCAGCGCCAGCCCGGCCAAGATAACGACACCTCCTGCAAGCTCGGCCGGACCCGGCCGGTCACCCAGCACCAGGAACGCCAGCAGACTGCCCAGAATTGGCTCCCACAGCAGCATCAGGGCCACAAACTGCGGCTGAAACCACGCCAGCGAAGCATTGATGAGGCCGTGGCCGACAGTCTGGCCCAGGACGGCGGTCACCGCAAGCCACAGGAACGACGTGCCCGACAGCGGCAGGAGAGGCCTTCCAGCAACCACGCACACGATCCCCGTCAGGACAGCGGCCCAGCCGAACACGCCCACATTGTAGGAGACAGGATCCATCTCCCGGGACGCCCTGCGCCCGACGATGAGATATAGCGACGCCGCCAGGGCCCCGCCGAGCGCCAGCAGGTTTCCGAGGTTAGCGCCCGTGCCGGACCGCAGCCCAATGAAGAGACCGCCAGCGGTCACAACTGCAACAGCCACCCACAGCAGCGGGCTGGTACGTTCCCGAAACAGGACGAGGTCCAACACAGCCACAAACAGCGGGCTCATAGTGACGAAGACCAGCGAGGACAGCACCGAGGTCATCGACAGCGACGTCACCCATAGAGCGAAGTGCACAGCCAGCAGTGCGCCCGCCAGCATTGTAACAGGGGACAGACGTAGTTGTTGTAACAGTGTTACACTTCGGGACACAACCACCCCTCGTCTTGAACAGAAAGGCTCGGGGGGTTCCGTTTCTGTAACAGTGTTACACTTTGGGACAGGTCCATTACCGGCGAGCGTGTTATACCTGCGCCACATCTGCAACGGAAGGAGCAGAAGCGTCGACAGCGCCAACCGCCAGAACGCTGTCACGAGAGGGTCCATGCTCGCCAGCTTCATGAACGTCGACGTGCCCGACACACCCAGGACGGCCAGAACGAGCCCTGCCCAGGCCCGGCCTCCGGGTCGACCTCCGCTCTTCTGTCGCGTTGCTGCTCTCATGCCATCTAGTATAGTCACACTTCGACGTGCTCGCTGCGTTCAGGGGGTTCAGGGCTTCCAGGTGATGGTGACCGTCCTGGTGGTATCGGACCATTGCACATCCAATCCCAGCGATTCCGCAACGAAGCGAAGAGGCAGAAGGGTCCTGGAGTTCACCATAATCGGGACAACGCGGTAGTCGTCCGTATCGATGTTCATCGACTTGCCATTCACGCGGGCAATGTTCTTGCCGATCCACAGCTCTACCATCCGGTCCTTGCGCTTCACCGTGACCTTCCGTGTCCTGGCGTCCCACGAGACGACACTCCCGGTCACCTCCGCGATGGCGCGAACCGGCAGGAGCGTGCGCGAGTTCCGGATGATGGGTGCCGCATCGAGCTTGACGGCCACGCCGTCCAGGTACATCCAGTACTTGCCGATGATCAGCTTGAGAATCCTGGTGGTGTCATGGCCGAAGGTCGCCGTGACGCCGAGGGCGAACTCGTTGTCCTCAACGGTGGCGGTGACCGTGCCGACTGCGATGGCATTGTAGCCGGTATCGGTCGAGGTGACCATGTGCGCAATTCTTCCAGTGTGGGCCCCTTCCGCGATAGCATCGTCCACAGCGGTCACGGTCACCGTCTGAGGAGAGATCCAATTGGCGGGCGTGAACCTGAGGACAGCCGGGGATACCTTGACCTTCGTGTCGGGACTGGCGACGATGATGACGTCGGCCGTCGGAGGATTCTTAAGTGCGATGGTGTACGTATCAGTGGCCCCGCCCTCCGCAACCGACACGCTGGTCTTTCCGAGTTTGACACCGGGAGGCGTCACGGTGATGGTATACGTGGCGGATCCTACTGCAGCCAAAACATTGGTATAGTCCGAGACACGCATGACCATGCTCTCGGCCAGGACTAGCTCGACCGTCACAGTGCCAGCGACCTTGCCGCGGAAGATGATGGAGGAAACCGGACCCGTGCCGTCAAACGTCTCCCCGCCCATGCAGGTCCGGTTGATGTCGACGGTGCCGGCCGCATTGTCGAACGTGGTCGGCCACTGCATCGGGAACTTGGAGTCGGTTGCATCGATGCGGACAACTTCGAGCTTCGCCGGGTCAAACTTCACATAGGCACGGACTGCGTTGACGACCTCGCCCGCGGTGATGATGCTGACAGCCACGGAAAGGTCGCCGTCGCCCGTGGCGAATGTCCCGGTGGCTGGCGCAAGTGACAGCGTCGTCCCGCTTGCGGCAGAGGCCGCAGGGCCACAGAATGCACTGCTCAGGGCGCTGCATGCCAGGATCATGGCAAGGACGACGGACAGGATCCTTCTCTTCATATGTTCTTCCATTTCCCCAGGGCAGTCAGGACCAGTGCGCTATCGGCACACGGGCCAGGGACCCCGATCAGTCCCCGGAATGTCAAGGTGTTCGTTTGTACGTCAGGATGACGCTGCGTGCAACCGCGTTCCAGACGACGCCCAGTCCCAGGTTCTCGCTCAGGAACCGCAGAGGAAGGAGGGTGCGGCCTTCGATGATAACGGGAACGACCTTCTTGTCGGCAGCGTCAATGGCGATCTGCTTGCCGTTCACGGCGGCGGTGCTCTTGCCTATCCACAGCTGCACCATCCTGTTGCCCAGCTTGACCGTGACCTTGTGGGCCACGGCGTCCCACCCTGCCGTCCCGCCCAGGGTCTCGATGAGCACCCGGACAGGGAGGAGTGTTCGGCCGTTCTGGATCACGGGAGCCACCTTGCCCGAAGGGTCTACTGCAACCTTCTTGCCGTCCACGGTCATCGTCGTCCGACCAATGACGAGGACGATAGTCATGGTACGGGCGGCAGTGCCGGAAATGGTGAACTGACCCGGGCTTGTGCCGGCAAGGACGTTGATGTTGTCATCATTGCGCATGAGCTTCGAGGTACCCTCGAACGTGACCGTGGCCAAACCTGCAGTCTTGGCGCGGAAGGTGATAGTAGCGACCTTGCCGGCGCCACCGGTGAAACCGGGGGTCGGTACGCCGCCCGCGATGCGGATACGGCCCGACGTGTTGTTGAAGCTCTTCTCGACCACGACGGGGAGGAAGCTGCCGGCTGTGGCGTCAACCCCGGTGACTTCCAGCATTGCCGGCGGGAACCTGAGGTCGGCTTCGACGGCATTGATTGCCTCACCGCGCGTGTCGACAAGGATGGAGACGCGAAATGACTGACCGACGCCACAGGTGCCTGTCCGCAGGTCAAGCCTGAGGGAAGCCCCTCCTGCCGCATGGACGGCAGCCCCCTGGCGAACCAGGGGGCTGCCCAGCATGAGGACAAGTGTGCAGGCGAGAGCGACGACGTGCAGTCTGCTTCGAGTTCTGCTGCCCAGAATATTCATTCTGCTACCGTGTTCTCGTCCGAATGCACTGTCAGCGACGGCCTAGTTGCCGCCCTGCCACAGCGACATCATCATGCTGAGGTCGACGACGTCCACCTTCGTGTTGTTGTCGAGATCCGCCACAAGCAGAGGGATCTGGCCCGTTCCGGTGCCCTGTGTCTTGCGCCATTGGTTGATGAGAACGGTCGCATCGTACATGCCAACATTACCGTCCGGGAAGAGACCACCGCCACTACCGTTGATGTCACCACGGCGGAAGAGGTTGACGACGATGGTGGTGGGTCCAGTGATGTTGGTGAACACCAGATCCTGAGCCTGTCCAACGTTGCGAGTGGTGAAGAAGGAGGCGCCGCCCTGGGCCAGCGGGACGGGATCTGCACTATTGCGGCTCGTGCTGTAGATGTACGAGTAGTCAGTCGTCGGCGTGACACGGAACGTGGCGATTCCGCCCTTCGTCACGTTCTGTGACCAGGGCGTAGTATGAACAATGCGGCTGTTCGCCGCGATGGTGACGATCCAGAAGTTGGCGTCGAAGCTCGCTGCCATGGTGTGGTTCGCAGTGACGTTCGTGAACGTATAGGTGGTAACTGCGCCCACGGAGACCCCGTCCACCAGGACGTCCAGGACGTGGTAGTCGGCGACGGCCTCGATGGTGAATGTCTGATCGGTACCGTAGGGTACTGGCACATCACCGGACGGCGAGACGGCACCGTTCGCGCCCGCTGATGCGGTGATCGTACGGTCGTTCTTCACGGTGACGTTGGCGTCGGTGGTGAGGGTCGGGACAGCGACACCGTCCACGAAGGTCGCGCCCTGCTCCCATACGCCCGAAGCCGCCCGACCGCTGTAGGTATCGGCGTCCGTGTCGAACGAGACGGTGGTGCATGTCGGCGTCTCTGCCGCGGCGGTGAACGTGATGGTGGCAATGTCGCCCGCAGGAGCGAAGCCAAGGCTGTTGTCTCGGCCACCTGCAATCCGCACGGTGCCGGATGCCTGCGTGACTTCCACCTGCGTGGGGAAGGGATAGCCGGTGGTGTTGCAGGTGCAGCTCACATATGTCAGGTAGGTCGTGTCATAGTCGATGGTGGCGATGAACGCGTTGGCCCTGACGCCGCTGGTCACGTCGAAGTGCAGAGTCAGGGTGACCGTCTCATCGACCCTCTTGACCGGGCCGGCAGACGGCGTGAGCGACAGCAGCGTAAAGGTTGCGGTTGGATATCCATACCACGGATTGGTCCAACCAGTCTTGTCACTAAGATGGTATACTGTAAATCCGCTGCCACAACTCGTAAACATAGTATCAGTGCCTGATGGTGCGTTGCCCAAGAAGTATGCTGCGGTCAGATTCGAGCAAAGCTGGAACGCATTACTGCCAATGCCGGTCACGCTGTTGGGGATGGTCACGCCGGTCAGTATCGTTTTACTGGCGAATGCACTGGCGCCAATGCTGGTCACTGAATGCCCGCCCAGTGTGTCGGGGATGACGACAGCACCTCCCGACCCTGTATAGCCGGTAATCGTGGCGTTGCCGCCATCAACCGAATACGCCCAAACCCCTTCAGTCTCCGCCCTTGCCTCGGACACCAGGGCGAAGACACCGGTGAACAGTGACAGGACGAGACACATCGCGATGGAAACTGACAGAGCCTTTCTCATTTCGTATTCCTCCCCTTTAGGATTAGCTGTCAGTGTCATGGACGTCGACAGCTAGCGTACGTCTACCATTTTCAAGCACACACGACAATAAAGTTGAGTATCCACCGCACCTCCACTGTGTCAAGCCTGAGGGGGAACGCCTCCTGCGGCATGGTGGGCAGACAAGAGCGACAGCCTAGTTGTCCTGCCACAGCGACATCATCATGCTGAGGTCGACGACGTCCACCTTCGTGTTGTTGTCGAG
>Ga0209538_1001132_pt1 | contig 14289 bp, 12 predicted proteins | sample BarGraNGADG00211_2_FD_184492 | JGI IMG/M metagenome (GOLD analysis project Ga0209538, IMG submission 184492) | Arctic peat soil microbial communities from Barrow, Alaska - Barrow Graham LP Ref core NGADG0004-211 (SPAdes) (version 2) | ecosystem: Environmental > Terrestrial > Soil > Wetlands >... | reverse complement strand
ATATTTTCTTAAAATGTTTGACAATCTATTGTTTTCATAAGACATTATTTCAGTATGCTTTATAAAATAATGCCAATATTTAATATATAATTAACATTCAATTTACTTTGACTTTGCCTGAAATAAACTTTTGTATTTTAATTTTTAAAAGCAAAAAATAGCTCCTTTTTTGATTAAAAGTTCAAATTTTTATTGTTAAAGGTAAAAATGGTCTGTCAACCAGCCGTTTCAATGGCAGCAAGTGCATTCCTGAATCTTTCTTCCCCTAAACCTTTAACTACCTGCCAATTGGCTCCATAGTTTTTAAGTTGTTGGCGATATACTTCAAAGAGTTCTTCCCTGATATCAGGGTTTTCACGCAAGGGATCATAAACCCAGGGTATATCAAAATAAGTCAGCAGGTAAAGATCGTAATGATGATCCTGTAATCGGTCCAGAATCCATTGGTGACAAGTATTCCATTTGTGTTCACACCATACCTTATTGATGATCAGCTCTGTATCAACAAACAAATAGTTCTCGGCAAACAGAGCCAACCGGTTTTCATTACCAAGCTGTCCCTGTGCGATATTCAACACATCGTCATAATTGTATTCACGGTCTATTTTAGCAAGATATTCCCTGGAATATTCAGGAACCCATGTTGTATTAAAATGGTTGGCAAGATCACAAGCCAGAGTGCTTTTACCTGTTGATTCAGGGCCTATAATGGCGATTCTTTTAAGCAAGGGTTTGTGCATTTTTGATTTTTTTATTCCATTCTATCCATCCTGAAACGGCCAATCCAAAGAAAACCAGATATTGGATACTGGTAAAGGCAAGATGCTGTGATATCGATAGGGGTATCAAAATCAGATCACCAATAATCCATCCAATCCAGTTTTCAACCTTCTTAATCGCCATCAACCACATCGTTACAAAAAAGATCGATGTAGTGAAGCTATCCAGGAAAGGAACCTGACTGTCAGTATATTTACTCAGTGCAAAATAGAGAATCAATGTCCCGATTAAAGTTAATCCGATTGCAATTAACCATCCTTTTTTGTCAAGACAGGTTATTGCAGTGTTCCCATCTTCCGAAGGATGATGTACCCAGTTATACCACCCGTAAATACTGATGCCCAGATAATATACCTGAACCAGTGACTGGGCATATAACTTTGCAGTGATAAACAGATAAACATACAACGCAACGTTGATGATTCCTGTCGGGTAGACCCAGATATTCTCGCGACTGGCATACCAGACACTCAGAATTCCAAATATTACAGCAAAATACTCAAGCAGAGTCGTTGCGGCCAGATCATGCCAAATGGTTTGAAGGAATTCTTGCATAAAAAATGATTAACAGGATTTTTAAGGTGGTGCAAAAATAATCAGAATTGGTATTACCTTTGGCTTATCAATGCAATGATTTATGAAAAGATTGAAAATCCACCACCTGCTTATCATTTTATTGGCAATGGTGATGAGTAGTTGTCTTACTACAGAGAAAAAAGAGTATGTCTTTAAATTTACAGGAAAGAACTCGGGTACACTGACAATCCGTTATATAAACCTAATGTCGGCAAGTGAAGACAGTACCGATCGTTCGAAAGGAGACTTCCAGGAATTGGTGAATAAATACATCAATGGTGATCTGATCAATAAAGAATATCCGACTGCGACCAACATCAAAAAGCAGATATACGAATTAAACGGACAATTATATGCTGAAGTTGTCATGGATTTCCCTAATCTCGAGGCTGCAAAACTCTATCAATATGATCCAAATAGTCCTTTCATGCTTTGCCTGACCACTGAAACAAATACAGAACATTTTGTTGAGTCAAACGGGGTTTATGGAGGAACATCAATGCCGGTAGTACTTTGGCATAAGGATATGAAAGAATTGCATGTCACTACTTCCATCACACAACCTGATCAATCAACACATAGTCTGACTGATGCCTATAAGGAATGGAAAAAGAAATAGAATGATTAAATATTTATTTTTCCAGGACTGCTTTAGCCAGTTGTGCGAAATCAATACCATGAAAGTTTCCTGAACTCATCATCAACAGGTTGGCATTGTGCCAGTCCATCCCAAGTAGGTCCTTGTATAAAACATCTGAATCAGTATATACCCTGATGTTTTTATTACCGAATGCCTCCAAAACCATCTCCTCTGTGATTGCAGGCAGGCGTTTTAATTCTATCGCATGCGGACTGAAGAAGACAATCGGGACATCGGCTTCATCCATGGCCCCTTTATATTGCATCAGAAACTCTTTGGTCAGACTGCTGAATGTATGCAACTCCATACAGGCTACCAGTTTTCGTTCAGGGAATTGTTCCTTTACAGCTCTGGTAGTCGCCATGAGTTTTGACGGCGAATGGGCAAAGTCCTTATACACAGCTGTCGACCCATTCCGATCTACCAGCTCCAATCGTTTTGCAGCTCCTTTAAAGTCCTGAATAGCTGCATAAAACTGATCATCTGTAATGCCTAATTCCTTGCAAACCAGTCGGGCGCCATTCATATTCTGAAGGTTATGTTTGCCAAAAACCATCAATGGTGTCTTCTTCCCATCGTGATAGATGGTTGTATTGCCATTTTCAACACTAAATTCAGGGAGTGTATAAGGAACGATCCGCACTTTATCAGAAACAGATTCAGCGACTTTCTTCACTTCGACATCCTCTGCACAATAGATCAAAACACCCGTCGGGGGTACCATTGCTACAAAGATCCTGAACTGCTCAACATAATTATCAAAGGTTGGAAACACATTGATATGATCCCATGCAATGCCACTGATCAATGCTATGTCGGGTTTGTAGAGATGAAACTTGGGTCTGCGGTCGATGGGTGAAGTCAGATACTCGTCTCCTTCAAACACCATGATCTTTGCAGATTCACTCAACTTCACCATTACTTCAAACCCCTCGAGCTGGGCGCCAACCATATAATCACAATCAACGTTATGAAATTGAAGCACATGCAAGATCATAGCAGTAATGGTGGTCTTGCCATGACTGCCTCCAATGACGACCCGTTTTTTTTCTTTAGCCTGTTCATACAGATATTCAGGATAGGAAAAAATCTTCAATCCTAACTCCTGCGCCCTCAATAATTCAGGGTTATCGGCCCGTGCATGCATGCCGAGAATCACTGCATCGAGACTCAAATCTAATTTCTCAGGATGCCAACCCTCTTCAGCCGGCAGTATACCATATCGTTTCAACCGTTCTTTTGCAGGATCAAAGATCTCATCGTCAGACCCTGTTACCAAAACGCCTTTTTTATGTAAGGCTATGGCTAGATTATGCATGGCACTTCCGCCAATGGCAATAAAATGAACTTTCATACGCTATGGTTTTATATCAAATAGAAAGCAAAATTAACAAATTCGCTGTAGTTATTGGTGAATGAAGTACCTTTGTTTCGGATTAAAATGAATCTTTTAAAACCCTGCTTTAAGTCTTCATTAAATGATTCATTTTATTCAATTTTTTTCACATTGAACAGCATACCATGAACTTAAAGTTACAAAATAAGATCAAAGAATGGAATGACCGCTTCCGTGATTCAGCTCCGGAAGAAGTAATTAAATTTTTTCTTTCACATTATGGAAAAAAAATAGCTTTTTCTTCAAGCCTTGGTGCCGAAGATCAGGTCATCTCTCATATGATTGCCAACATAGATCAGTCGACCACTATTTTCACCCTCGACACCGGAAGGCTTTTTCCTGAAACCTATGATCTGATCCATGCAACCTCGAGCCGTTACAACATCAATATCCAGATCTATTTCCCCGATGCTGAACTGGTTCAGCAGATGGTCAATAAAAAAGGGATCAACCTTTTCTATGAAAGTGTCGAAAATCGTAAGCTTTGCTGTTCAGTCCGGAAAATGGAACCGCTGAAAAGAGCTTTTACAGGACTGGATGCCTGGATCTGCGGACTTAGGAGAGATCAGAGTGTTACTCGTCACGATGTGCAAATGATCGAATGGGATGAAGCAAATAAACTGGTTAAAATCAACCCGCTCATCAACTGGACCGAAGAAGAGGTCTGGGCATTTATCCGCGCCAACAGCGTTCCATTCAACCGTTTACACGACAAAGGATTTCCAAGTATAGGCTGTCAACCCTGTACCCGTGCCATATTACCCGGCGAAGATGTCAGAGCCGGTCGTTGGTGGTGGGAAAACCCTGATACCAAAGAATGTGGCCTTCATGCCAGAAAGAAATAACTTATAATCATTATTATGAACATTAATACTTCCCGTCGTATTCGTTTAAAAAACGGATTGATATCCACATTACTCATTATCCTGATGTTGTTCGGTCTGAACACGTCTGCACAAATACTTAATAAACCGGTTGAAAGTCTTGATGAATATTATGCCAAGTCACTTACAGACTGGGAAGTACCGGGAATGGCTATTGCAATAGTCAGAAACGACAGCATCCTTCTCTCAAAAGGATATGGCGTTCTGGAAGTCAATAAACCCGAAAAAGTCAATGATAAAACCCTCTTTGCCATAGCATCCAACACCAAAGCCTTTACTGCTGCTGCAATGGCCATTTTGGTTGATGAGGGCAAGATCAAATGGGACGATCAGGTCATCAAATACATCCCCTGGTTTCAACTCTACGATCCTTTTGTCACCCAAAACATGAAGATCCGCGATCTGCTGAGTCACCGAAGCGGTCTGGAGACCTTTAGCGGTGACCTTTTGTGGTATGGCTCCAACTATTCCCGCGAAGAAGTTATCAGGCGTGCCCGCTTCCTAAAGCCCAAATATGGCTTTAGAGAGCGCTTTGGATACTCCAATATCATGTTCCTGACTGCCGGGGAGATCGTTCATGCAGTGAGTGGCATCAGTTGGGATCAGTTTCTCAGTGATCGTATTTTAAAACCGCTTGGAATGGTCAGGACCAATACAAGCGTAAAAGCATTAAAAGGAATGACCAATGTAGCTGCCTGTCATACAGACTCATCGGGGAAAGTCATTTCGATACCCTATCTGGACTGGGACAATATTGGCCCTGCAGGTTCGATCAATTCATGTGTGAATGATCTTACCAAATGGCTGAAACTCCAGTTGAACAATGGGACTTTTGAAAATAAAATCATTTTTTCAAAAGCTACCAATCGCGAGATGTGGTCGCCACAAACCATCCAGACTGTATCTGCAGGTTCATCGAGGATGTTTCCCTCCACACATTTCAAAGCCTATGCATTGGGTTGGGGTGTAAACGATTATCTGGGATACCAGATCGTTTCACACAGTGGTGGTTATGATGGAATGACCTCATACACCTGTCTGGTTCCTGAAAAGAAACTCGGTTTTGTGATTTTAACAAACAAGAATTCTTCTTTATTCCTTCCCCTGGTTTACCGGACCCTTGATGCCTTGCTGGGTGGAAAAGAGACCGACTGGAGCCAGATGTTTTTAGACAATTCAAAGAAAGGGACTGAAAACAGTGCGCTACAGAAAAAGGAAGAGGAAAAGGCACGGGTACTGAACACCAAACCATCCCTCGATCTGAGTGCATATGCCGGGAAGTATGATGGAGAACTCTATGGCGCAGCGACTGTTGAAATAAAGAATGGCGAGCTTGTGCTCACGTTTGTACCTTCCCCAAAATTCACTTCAGCCCTTAAACATTGGCATTACGACACTTTCACTGTTCAATTCAAACAGTTTCCTTCGCTTCCCGAAGGCAAAGTCAACTTTGTCATCAATGCCGCTGGAAAAGTTGAAGAGATGAGAGTCAATGTTCCCAATCCCGACTTTGACTTCACCGAATTAAAATTTAAAAAGGTCCAGTAATCGAATTCAGAAATGTTTCAAGTATTGCTTGAAACTATGTTGCGTTATTTCTGTTATTATGATATAATTTTAAAAAAGCCAATAGTATTCTGAATATTATTTTTAAACATTAGTTTATGCGCATCTCCCCTTTTCTCATATTCTTCAGTATAGTACTGACAATCTATGGATTTTTAAATTATTATATCTTTCGGCACGCCATTCATGCATTCCCTTCACCCTCAAAATATACGGGATTGTTTACGACATTGTTTGTATTTCTTGTCGTTTCATATCCTGTTGGGCGAATTTTAGAACGTTTCTGGCAATCATGGATCAGCGATGTAGTCACCTGGGTAGGCGCCTTTTGGTTAGCGGCGATGTTCTATTTCTTCCTGATCGTACTTGTGGTTGACATCATCAGTCTGTTGGGCTGGATGATTCCTTCGCTTCCCTCCTTCCTCATTCACCCCACGGCTGAACTCAAAGCAATTTATTTATATACTTCAATGGGTTTCGTCGGATTGCTTTTAATATTGGGACACATCAATGCCCTCAATCCACGAATCCGCACCATAGAAATCAATACCGGTAAAAAAGCTGTTGGAATGAAGGAGGTCACAATTGTGATGGCTTCCGACATTCATCTTGGAACTATCATTGGCCCCCGCAGAGTTGGCAAACTGGTCAATACGATCAACAGCCTGAAACCGGATATCGTTTTGCTTGCCGGAGATGTGGTTGATGAAGATCTTAAACCCGTCATCCGTCAGAATCTGGGAGAATCACTCCGCAAGATTTCTGCACCTCTTGGTGTTTATGGGATAATGGGAAATCATGAATATATCGGAGGAGCTGAGGCGGCAAGCAAATATCTTGAGGAACATGGCATCACGATGCTCCGCGATAAAGTTGTGAATATCAAAGGAATGTTCTATCTGGCCGGAAGAGAGGATCGTTCGAGTAACAGCTTTGCCGGAAGAAAAAGATTGACACTGGATTCATTGTTAAGCGGGCTTGATCGCTCAAGACCAATCGTAATGATGGATCATCAACCTTTTAAACTGGAAGAGGCTGAAAAGCAGCAAGTGACACTACAGCTTTCAGGACACACCCACAACGGACAATTATGGCCACTCAACTACCTCATCGATGCAATCTATGAACTGGGAATGGGTTATAAAACGATCGGCAATACCCATTTTTATGTCTCTCCCGGTTACGGCTCATGGGGACCGCCAGTCAGAATAGGTCACCATCCTGAAATAGCTTTAATAAAATTAAAATTTGATTAAACATACCATTATTCCCAGCGAATTGCTTTGACCGGTTGGATCCGCGCGATGATATAAGATGGCACAACCAGCATGACGGTACAAATCAACAATGTTCCTGCGTTGATAAGCAAAACATGTATCGGGTTCAGATTGATGGGGACAAAAGCCATATAGTAAGTCTCCTGAGGAAGCGTCAGAAAATGCAGTTTTATCTGAAGTATACAGATGGTGAGGGCAATCACATTTCCCCAGAGCATTCCTTTTAAAGTTAGCCAGGCAGCCTTCATCAGGAAGATACGCCGGATACTCCAGTTTGGAGCACCCATTGCTTTGAGTAAGCCAATCAATGTGGTTTGTTCAAGGATGAGGATCAACAATGTTGAGATCATAGTGATGACAGCAACGATGACCATCAAAATGAGTATTATCAAAACATTCATATCCATCAGTTCAAGCCAGTCGAAGATCTGGGGATAGAGTTGTTTTATGGTACGGGCATTCAGATTGTAGCTGACCTGATTAAATACTTTGTGACCCATCTCATCAATGTCATTGAAATCGGAAATAAGTATCTCGAACCCTGCAATTTGATTCGACTTCCAGTTATTGAGCTTTTGAATATGACGTATGTCACCAATGATGTAGATCTTATCAAACTCGGCCAGTTCGGTTTCATAAATGCCACAAATATTAAACCTTCGCGCTCTGACTTCACCGCTGTTGATAAAAAACACCCTTAGTGGTCCGCCAACTTTCAGGCCAAGGAGCATAGAAAGTGTTCGGCTGACCAGAATATCCTGAGAAGTAACTGTATCTTTTAAAATTGGCATCCGACCTTTAATCAATCGTTTGGCAAAGAAAGCAGTGTCGAAGTCACGGTCTATACCTTTCATGACAACCCCCTGAATCTGCTTTCCTGTTGATACAATACCAGCTTTGATGCCAAAAACCTGAATGTGTTTAATTCCGGGCAGCGCTTTCAGTTTGGGCATGAAAGGAGGATTCCGGTCTACGGGAGGGTATTCATAAGAAGAATTCGTGTTGTATTCGGTGATTTGAATATGTCCACCAAAACCTACTACCTTTTCGCGGATCTGTTTCTGAAAACCAGTTACAATTGCTACGGCAATGATCATTACCGACAGTCCAAGTGCTATACTAATCACAGCAACCCGGGCGATTGGACGGGCCAATCCCTCGGGTTTTAGTGTCTTTACTGCTATAAATCTTTCAAAATTCACTTTTTCTGCCTTTTGAAGCAAAGTTACAGAAATAAGTTAAGTGCAACAAAATGATTACTTCTCCCAATCATCTGTTCTGAACGATGAAGCTGGTAATCCTTCTATGTTAAATAGATTTGGAGTTGCAGTATTGCTCCAGCAATAACGCACTGCTACAGGGTTTGGAACTTTTAAGCTACTGACTACAATGGTGTTATTTTCGATGACGGCCAAAGCAGGTACAAAGATCCGGTCTCTTCCGGCAATCTCAAAATTGGTTAATTCACCTCCTCTTGCCTCGAGACCATTTTTGGCATAGTCGAAAGAGAGCCTGATTTCATCCTCTTCAAGCATCATTGACTTATACAAAGGACCGCTGAATGCAACATCTTTAAAGCCGTAATTTTTAGCAAAAGCCCAGTAAGCCAATCGCTTTCCGACATTTTCCTTATCAGGAGGATGGATATTACTGATAGTTGCAATATCCATCGTGATCGCCATTCCACTATTGGGAATTGTCTTGAGTGAATGTAATTGTGCCTCGCGCAATAATTCGGATTTAGTGTTCGTACCATAATCATAAGGCGCTATCTGAACATAATAGAATGGGAAATCGCCCTGATTCCAGTTTGCCCTCCAGCATTTGACCATTTCGGGAAAGATCTGTCCATAGAGCTTTGCATCATAGACATTGCTTTCGCCCTGATACCAGATGGCTCCTTTTATTGCAAAAGGAATCAGGGGGTTGATCATTCCATTGTATAAAGAAGATGGATAATTGGCATTAAAAACAGCTTTGTTAGTTGGAAAAGCAGGCAGTTTAGCTAAGTCTGCATCCATTTTATATTTCCACTCTCCGGCAAGCGATATGGCCTTATCATCACCATTCTGGACAGGATAGATCTTTAGTTGTGAACGAGTTCCGTTAATACCTCCCGGACCCATAATATTGATCATACGGACAACTATAACATTCGGACCCGCTTTGACTTTGTTAGCAGGAAGCGTATATTTTCTGGGAATCAGATATTGATCGGCAGCCATGTGCTCGCCAAGCCTGTAATCGTTGATCCAGCTTATATCCATATCATCAATCGGACCAAATTCAACGGAGAGATCTTTGCCCTCCCACTCCTTCGGAATCTCAACAGTTTTTCTGAACCATACTATTCCTCCAAAGCCATTCAGTTTGGGATCTGCGAGCCAGTCTTCCGGAATCATAGTCTTATTCCAATCTGAATCATTCAGACTGTTTGACATCCACTTTTGTGCGCTTCCGGGGAGATCCATGTTGTCGGGGCCAACCTTCAACTGCCAGTCTGCCATTGCCTTTACCTGATTCAAACTGTCATTTTTATGCGAATCCTTGTTTACAAGTCTTTCCATTTGCGGTTTGAAATATTCGTATTTGCCAATGTAATCGGCAGAGGTCCATGACTCAGAAGGAGTTCCACCCCAGGCCGTCATGATCAGGCCTACTGGGATATTCAAACGTTTGTATAATTCAAGTCCGAAAAAATATCCTGTAGCACTGAATTTTGCAACGGACTCTGGTGAACTATTGACCCAATGACCAACACAATCAGACTGTGGAGTTTCGGCTATCTTTTTTTGAAGGTTAAATAAACGAATGTTCGGATAATTGGAAGCCTCTTTAATGGTTGATTCTGATTTGAATATAGGTGTATTTGGCCATCCGGTCATGGGCATTTCCATGTTGGACTGGCCGGAACATACCCAAACCTCTCCGATCATTACATTTTGGAGAGAAATGGTTTTATCGCTTTTAATTGAAAGCGTGTAAGGTCCACCGGCAGCAGGTGTACTCAGCTTCAACATCCATTTTCCGGATTTATCTGTAACGGTATTAACTGTTCTGTTGTTCCAGCTCCCGGTGACTTGAACAGCCTGTCCGGGTCTTTCCCACCCCCAAACAGGGGCACTTGATTTTTGTTGAAGCACCATGTTGTCAGAAAATATAGCAGGAAGTTTAAGCTCCTGAGCATTGCTAATCTGAGCAACAAAAAGTAATAGTATAACAAGCAATCTACTTTTCATTTTATTCATAATAAGATCAATTTGAAATGTAATATTTTATAAGTTTTTACTTTATGACTCTACTGATTGCTTTTCCCCAGAACAGGCCTAATGTGGCTGCACCCTTCCTGTTGGGATGGAGATAGAAAATTCCCTCTTGCCCTTGTTCCGGAATCAGTTCAGTCTGGAAGTTTTTCATGAAATAAGAAAAGGCTGATTTGTCACCCACAAAAACATGTCCTTTGTTGCTTATTGCATAACCTGCTACCAAGGCATCAATCTGTGGAAAATAGGATTGCAACCTGTCAAGCCCTTCCTGAAGATATTTTGAAGTATTATATGTATTGGGGCTGTACCAGACAGGATAATTAATAATGATTTTGCATTCGGGATAGGCTATTAGAAGAGAGTCGGAAATGGTTTTAAGGTTTGCCTGATAAGCTGATGGGGCTACCGGCGCTCCATGGGGACCTTTAATAGCACTGTCATTGGTTCCCAACATGATAGAAAACACAAGGGTTCCTTCTTTATCTTTATAAAACTGATCGGCGGCTTTGATAACATTATTGAAATATTTACCGGAGGAAGGAAGAAAATCCAAAGTCGTTTTTCCACTCAAGCCTTGGTTAGAAAATTCTACATCGCGGTATTTAGACAGTTGTAAAAGATATGAACATTCATGTACCGGAGGTGCATAAGAAACGGGAGTAACCAGACCGGAACCAAATGTAATGCTGTCACCAATAAATACAATATTCAGTTTTGTTTTTGGTGGTAATGAAAATGAATACAGTAGCAAGATCAGTAATAAACTGATTGAATATTTTTTCTTATTTATCATTATACTTCTTGTTTCTATATGGTTGCCCAAAGATATATTTTTTGAGCATACTATTTTAACTGTTTTCAGGAAAAAAATAGAATTTCACACGAAAGAATTATTAAAAACTCCCTATATTTGTAGCGTTGTAGGGCACCAAACCTCCAACCGGATCATCAATGCGGAAATAGCTCAGTTGGTAGAGCATTAGCTTCCCAAGCTGAGGGTCGCGAGTTCGAGTCTCGTTTTCCGCTCCAGCCAGTCAAATGACTGGCTTTTTTTATGTTACCTTCAATTCGATAACATACTGACATATAATTATTAATAAATCAAAATATCCGTTTTCGTGCTGACTTCCGTTCATTCGTGCCCGATGCTTTTATTAATTCGTTTTCGTTCGTTTTCGTTCTTTATGGCATTATTGTTGCACTTGTTGGTCAAAATGTTGGTCAAAATGAGACTGTACTTCTTTTTGAAACATATATAAGACAAATAAATACTTAAAACTTGAAAACCTCAGTAAAATTAACCCTTGCAAAGACAGAGAACAAAGAAAAACTTAAACGTATTTGCCTTCGCCTGACAATAGACCGTGAATACCGCCTGACTGCCTTAAACTATGCTGTACTACCCGAAAATTGGGACAACAAGGCCGAAAAGATACTCAAGGGCAAAGACGAAACTGCTTCAGTTGTTAAAACGGCCCAGAGCATGATAGACAAGAAAAAAGTAGAAATGGAGGATTTAATCGTCCACCTTGAACGAACTGGTGAACTTGAGGGCATGTCACCAATGGACTTGATTGAACGTTTTACCGGAAAAAAATCTAAACTGGATTTCCAAGGTTTCACCAATGTTTTAATGACAAGGCTTCAAGAAACCCATCACTTTGGCAACTATACGATCTATAAATCCTGCCTTTCATTTGTGAACACCCAAGTAAAAGATAAATCACTGCCTTTTGAGGCAATCACCTACAAATGGCTGGTTGAGGTCGAGACGGCTTTTATTAAAGCGGGCAATTCATATACTACCCTATCAATCTACTTACGCACTTTGCGTGCCATTTTCAATCTGGCAATTAAGGAAAAGCTGGTTCACAAGGATAATTACCCATTTGATCTATATACAATAAAGAGTGGTAAGGCAAAGCACCGTGCTATTGATAAGATCTCAATGGAACTCATAGAGTCAGTTTGCTGCATCGACAAGAAAGAGGAACTATCCAGAAAAATATTCTTGCTCATGTTTTACTTGCGTGGGATTAACTTCTGGGACTTATGCCTGCTCACTCCCGAAAACATCACTGAAGGACGTATAAACTATACCAGAGCCAAGACACACAAGGACTATTCGGTCAATACCGGCACAAAGGCACTGGCTATACTTGCACCCTTTGTTAAGGACAAGGATTTTGGAGAGTACCTGTTTCCCTTTGTTACAAGAACAGACGACATGGAAATACGCATGGACATCGAAAACGCCCGTCATACCTTTAACAAGTGGCTCAAGTTTGTAGGCACTGGTTTGGAAATAAAGACGAAACTGACTGGATATGTTTCAAGGCACTCTTATGCCACCATTGCCAAGAAAGCAGGGTTATCAATGGCTGTCATATCAGAATCTTTAGGTCATGCAGAATTAAAAACAACTCAGATATATATGGATAGCTTCGAAAGTAATGTTCTGGATGATGCAAATAAACTAATTACAGGTTAGGGATTGATGAAGTAGTTTTCAAATTGCTATTTAGTGAAAAGTTCCTCCCATATATTGCATCACAAACTTGCAAAATATAAAAAACTTTTGATGATTTGTTTAAGTAATAAGATTATTTTTGTTGAACTATGAATACCAAAAGGTTTGGATTGATATACGGAATAAAATCAATGTAATACATTACCTTTGGTAATGGTAAAAACAAGTTATGTGTAATCATTAAAAAAATAAAAATGTACAAAGGTGAACCGACAGAAGGTTTAGAGTTTTTCAAACTTCTATTTGAAAGTGATGAGTTTTGTTCAGAGTTAGGTAAAGTCACGTTGGCCGCTGGAAAATTGGAAGCTGAAATGATTCTTCTATTAAATCGACATGGTGTAAATGAAAGAATAAATCAACCGACTCTTGGAAAATTAATTGACATTGGGAAAAAGCAAAAGTTATTTGATCCTAATTTAATAATAGAACTCGAAAGGATTAAAAAGCAGAGAAATTACCTTATGCACAATATTTATTCATTGCTGATTGATATACTCGATGAGACGTTTTTCGAAAAAAAGGATTTATTAGATAGTGACGTTCATGCCTATATAGAAAAAGCTTTGCAATTGAAGGACAATTTGATAGACCTAACCAATATAATAAGCAAGAAAATATGATTACACATAACATGCCGCTAAAACGCAATAAAACCAGCAATAACGATGCTTTTCAGAGGTTTGACCGTTGCTGCGTTTAGCCTCAGCCATTACCAGCAAGCGTAGGGCGACAAAACAGACCATTGATTATAAGAACAATAAACCAAACGATTAAAAATATGGCAAACCATAATCTCTCAAATGCAAAAAATGCAAAAAGTGATGAATTTTATACACAATATAGTGATATTCAGAAAGAGATCGAAGCATATTTAGAATACAATCCAAATGTATTTCGTAGCAGAGTGGTCTATTGTAACTGTGATGATCCATTCGAGAGCAATTTTTTTCGTTATTTCGTTTTAAACTTTAAACGAATTGGGTTGAAGCAGCTTATTACTACCAGTTACAAACCTTCTCCCGTAGCTAATACACAACTTGAATTATTTGGAGATGACAAAACTCTCACAGAAGCAAAAGGTCGTCCGAAGATAACCGCCAACAAATTTATTATAAATGAAGTTGGAGATATAGATGGTGATGGAGAGTTTAGCTTAAAAGATGTGGCATTACAGTTAAAGGGAAATAAGCATAATGAATGGGCGCCTTTAGATGGTGATGGCGATTTTCGCAGTGATGAGTCAGTATCTTTATTAAAACAAGCAGATATTGTAATAACTAATCCGCCTTTTAGTCTGTTTCGAGATTATATAAAACAACTTGTTGACTATGATAAAAAATTCTTAATCATCGCAAACATTAATGCTATTACTTA
>Ga0209538_1001129_pt1 | contig 14296 bp, 9 predicted proteins | sample BarGraNGADG00211_2_FD_184492 | JGI IMG/M metagenome (GOLD analysis project Ga0209538, IMG submission 184492) | Arctic peat soil microbial communities from Barrow, Alaska - Barrow Graham LP Ref core NGADG0004-211 (SPAdes) (version 2) | ecosystem: Environmental > Terrestrial > Soil > Wetlands >... | reverse complement strand
TGGGGCTCGGCGCAAGTTAATAAATCAGTTTTGGGGGCCACGTTACAAGTGGCAGGCATAAAATATCAACGTGGTATTGGTACTCATTCGGTCAGTCGGTTTCTGGTAAATCTTGGTGAAAATGCAACATCTTTTTCCGGATTAGTAGGTGCTGACGATGCCAACGACTTTATAGGGAATATGGAGTTTCGGTTGATTGCCGATAAAAAGCTTATTTGGTCAAGTGGTATCCTACATAAAGGAATGCCGACTGTTCCATTCAATGTGAATTTAAAAGGGGTGCAAAAATTAGCACTACTGGTAGTAGAAGGTGGTGATGGCATTATGTACGATCATGCAGATTGGCTTGAGGCAAAGTTTGAAACATCAGGAAATGTGATACCTGAATCTGTATTGCCTCAACAACTAAAAGAAGAAAAATATATTTTAACGCCGAAAGTTTCAAATAAACCAAAAATTAATGGGGCAAAAGTATTAGGCATTCGCCCTAAAAGTCCTGTTTTATTTACAATTCCAACTACCGGTACGAAACCTTTATTTTTTTCTTCCATTCATTTGCCAAATGGATTGAACTTAGATAAAAAAAAAGGTATCATTACTGGTTCTATTGACCAGGAAGGTACATATAATGTTTTTCTTAAAGCGGAAAACGATTTTGGTAATGATACACGAATACTTCGAATAGAAGTTGGTAACCGTATTAGCCTTACCCCGCCAATGGGATGGAATAGCTGGAACTGTTGGGGCTTACAGGTGAATGAGCAAAAAGTAAAAGATGCCGCTGATTTTATGAGTGAAAATCTCATCAATCATGGATGGACTTACATAAATATTGACGATGGTTGGGAAGCGAAAGAACGTGCTTCAGATGGACAATTGCAAGGAAACGAAAAGTTTCCGGATTTCAAAGGATTATGTGATTATGTTCATTCAAAAGGATTAAAGTTTGGAATTTATTCTTCTCCCGGGCCTCTTACATGTGGAGGACATTTGGGAAGTTACAACAACGAAGAGACGGATGCAAAAACATGGGCAGGATGGGGAGTGGATTATTTGAAATATGATTATTGTTATTATTCTCAAATAGCACCTGTTCCTACCGAGGAATTAATCAAAAAGCCTTATATTGTTATGCGTAAAGCATTGGATAAAGTACAACGTGATATTGTTTATTGTGTTGGATTCGGAGCCCCCAATGTTTGGAACTGGGGTAGAGATGCAGGTGGTAATCAATGGCGTACCACAAGAGATATTACAGACGAATGGAATATTGTTTCAAGTATTGGCTTTTTTCAGGATGTATGTGCACCTATGGTAAAACCAGGAAATTATAATGATCCTGACATGTTAGTAGTTGGCAAATTGGGATTGGGTTGGGGAAACAAAGTGCATGATTCATATTTAACTGCCAATGAACAATATGCACACATCAGTCTTTGGTGCTTACAATCTGCTCCCTTGCTTATTGGTTGCGACATGGCAAATATGGATTCATTTACTTTAAATTTATTGACAAATGATGAAGTAATAGCGGTTGATCAGGATCAATTGGTTTTTCCATCCAAAAAGATCTTAACCGATAATGGACAAATATGGTACAAATATTTGGAAGACGGTTCTGTGGCTGTCGGATTTTTCAATGCCAACCCATATTTCATTCTTTGGGATAAAAAGGAAAGCGAAAAAGTGCAAAGGGAAAAACACCAAATGTCTATCGTTTTCTCTGATTTGAGTTTGAAAGGAAAATTCAAAGTTCGGGATTTGTGGCGACAGAAAGATTTAGGTGATTTTGAAAATGAATTCACAACAGATGTGGCTTATCATGGAGTAACATTTGTGAAACTAACGCCTGTGAATTAATGTGATGTGAAACTAACGTTATAACATTATTGTGTAATAAATAAATACAAGGAAAATGGATAGAAGAAATTTTTTACAATTTGGAGGATTAGGTGCGGCAGGTTTATTGATGACAGGGAAATTGCAGTCTCAGGTAATAAAAACTGCTACAAAGAATCCAAAAATAAAACCAATATCAGGTTCATGGTTCGAGTTTCAGCATTTACTACCTTCAGAAGGGAAATATTGGGACCCTGCATTGAAGAATTTTACCGAAGTTCAATGGAAAGAAAAAGTAAAAGAAATAAGTGAAATAGGGTTTGAATATTTGGTGTTACAAGAAATCGCTTTGGATGGTAAAGCAATTTATAATTCCAGACTAGCCCCACATTACCAACTGGGTTGTGAAGATCCGCTGGAAGCTGTGCTATCTGCTGCAGATGAAGTAGGCATAAGGTTTTTTGTTGGTAACGATTTTTGGGATGATTGTCAAAAAGGTGAATTTCTGATGAAAGACCCCGGCATCCGGAAATTCAGAGCCAAAGCAATGGAAGAAGTTGCTGAAAAGTATAGTCATCATCCAAGTTTCTATGGTTGGTATTTCCCAAACGAATCTTATTTAAACCCATACTTTGACGAAGGTTTTATAGAATATATGAATGATTGTGCAAGGGTGGCAAAAATGTTGACACCTGCGTGCGTCAATTTAATTGCTCCATATAATATTAAAGTTGAGAAATGCGATGATAAATTCGTGAAGCAACTGGAAAGGATGAATATCGAAATCATCGCTTATCAAGATGGTATCGGTGTAAATTCCACAAAATTAGGTGAACCTGCCAAATATTTTGAAGATTTGTATAATGCGCATCAGAAAGCTTCACGGGCAAGAATTTGGGCAGATATGGAACTTTTTTATTTCGAAGATAAAACAAAAGGCAACTTGCTCCCAGCTGATTTCACGAGAATATTAAAGCAAATGGAAGATCTTTCGCCATTTGTCGATAAAATTTTATGTTATCAATATATCGGTCAAATGAACAAACCCGGTTCAACGGCTTATGCAGGGAATACCAATCAGGAATCAGTAAGGCTCTATGAGCAATATAAGCATTGGTTGGATTCACAGAAAGTTTAATTTTTTTACCCCTTTATCTTTTCCCTATTGAAAAAAATTCTGGTTTTTGTATTATTCATGGTTGTTGTCAAGGGTTATGGTCAGTTACCATTGCGTTTACCTTCTGTAATTGGTAATCATGCTGTTTTGCAGCAATCATCGGATATAAAGCTATGGGGTTGGGGGCCGGGTTCTTTTAAACTGGCTATTGTCTGCAGTTGGAATCCTGCCGATACTGTTTTTTTAAATATCGGACCGGATTGTATGTGGGAAACCACTGTAAAAACAACAAAAGCAGGCGGCCCCTATACGATTCAATTTTTATGCGGGAAACAAAAAGTTGAGATAACCGACATTCTTATCGGTGAAGTGTGGTTGTGTTCAGGACAATCCAACATGGAATTTAATTTTAATTGGGGTGTTTCTGATGCAGGGGAATCGTTAAAAACTTGCGACAATAATGCAATACGCTTCTTTCAGGTAGCTCAATCATATGATAAATATCCGCGAAGCGATTGCAAAGGAGAATGGAAATTATGCAATACAGGTTCAGCTACTGAGTTCAGTGCAATAGGCTATTTTTTCGGCAGAAACATTAATGAAAAAGTTAAAGTACCTGTAGGCTTAATCGGCTCTTATTGGGGGGGCACTGATATACAGGCATGGATATCAAAGGATGTTTTTGACAAAGATACCACGCTTCAACAAATGACAAAAGACATTGAGCCCTACGGTTGGGCTGCAAAAGGTGCATCTCTTTTGTATAACGCAATGGTTCAACCCCTTGTCCCATATCGTCTTGCTGGTGTGATTTGGTACCAAGGAGAAGCCAATGTTGCGAGTGAATCAACCACCTACAGCAAGCTTTTTTCAGCAATGATTAAAAGTTGGCGCAGAGCCTTCAATAATGAATTTCCTTTTTATTATGTTCAGATTGCTCCGTGGAATGGTTATTCTGGAATCAAAGCAGCTTTGTTGAGGGAACAACAGGAAGCAGTTTTGTCGGTTTCAGGGACAGGAATGATTTCCATTGGTGATTTGATCAATAATATTGCAGACATTCATCCTAAAGCAAAGTGCGAAACAGGTAACCGACTGTCAAATCTAGCTTTGAAAGAACAATACGGATTTCAAAACCTTAAACCCTATTTTCCCCGGCTTAAGGAATATACTTTCGATCATAATATTGCGATAATAAAAGTTTCTTCAGTAGGGAAACTAATTGTAAACGACAAAGAAATAAAAAACTTCCAGATTGCCGGAACTGATAAAATTTTCTATCCGGCAAATGCAGTTATCGTACAGGATGGAACCATAAAACTAACAGCTAAGCAGGTTAAACTACCGATTGCGATTCGTTATTGTTTTACCAATGACCAAATCCCAAATTTGTTTGATGTGAATGGTTTACCATTGTTGCCTTTCAGAACGGATGTTGGAAATCCTTAAATAGGATCAACTGGCCTTACACTACTGTAACATTATTCTTATAACTGAAACTGGGCGGGAAATGGAATTGAAAGTAGATAATAAAACAGTATTAAAACACCAGTATTTGAATTTTTAAAATTGAAAGTAAATGAAAAGTATAAAGATTCTCATCATATTATTGGTTGTATTCATTACCAATGTTTGGGCTCAAACCCCGTTATTAAAATTTAATAACGGAAAATTCAAAATAGTTCAATTCACCGATTTACATTGGATCGCAGATGCCAAACATGCAATAGTCAATGACAGTACAATTCAATTAATGAAGTATGTTATTAGAACCGAGAAACCAGATTTGGTTGTTTTTACAGGTGATGTTGTTGTTTCGGGTGGTGCAGCCAAAGCATGGAAAGATGTAACGCAGCCATTGGCTGAATTAAAAGTTCCCTTTGCCGTAGCTTTTGGAAACCATGATACAGAAACAGATATTACCAAACAAAAAGCATTAGAAATTATTCAAACCAATCCCTATAATGTCACCTACAATGCTGATAACACCATTGACGGTGTGGGAAATTGTTCATTGCCAATAAAAGGTTCGGATAATAAAAAAAATAAATGGGTGATATATATGTTCGATTCTCACGCCTATGCTCATGAACCAGATACCATTATTAAAGGATATGATTGGATTAAAAACAGTCAGATTCAATGGTATAGGAAACAAAGTGCCACTTTTACAAAAGCCAATAATAATATTGCTTTGCCTTCTCTTGCTTTTTTTCACATTCCTACGCCGGAGTTTGAATATGTACGTCATTTAAAAGCTACTGTTGGGAATGGATCAGAATCTATCGGTGCTCCTTATTTCAATAGTGGTTTATTTACTTCTTTTGTGGAAATGAGAGATGTATTGGGCGTATTCGTAGGGCATGACCACAACGATGATTTTGTAGGTGTTGCAGCAAATATCTGTTTGGGTTACGGTCGTAAGACAGGCTATAATGCGGCTTATAAAGAGATATTGGAGAGGGGGGCAAGAGTGATTATCCTTGATGAAAACGATAAAAAATTCGAAACCTATATCACAACATTATCTGGAACATATTTTAAATATCATTTTGAACGTCAATAGAATCATATGAAAAAGAATGTCTTATTTTTATTTTTTTTGTTTTGCTGTCTGTTTTTAAAAACAACCGTTTTTGCACAGGTTTTAAAATCCTATCCTATTGCAGACGGAACTTTTATTCAGGATGATCTTATCGCTAATTGGAATGATGACCGTTGGCAAAAGGAATTTACTGCTTTGAAAGACGCAGGTATGCACTATGTAATTTTTGCACCTACACTTAATACCAATGAAAAAGGCATTAACGAAACCATGTATCCCAGTGAATTAAAAGATGTTAAACAAAAATATAAATCTGATCTTGTCGATATTTGTTTACGTAATGCGTCAAAAGCAGGGTTCAAAGTTTTCCTTGGGCTTAATTTAAACGCTGAATGGTGGAAAGCAGATTTTACCTACGAATGGTTGAAAAATCAAATGGAAACAGGAAATAGGGTTGCTGACGAACTTATTTATAAATATAAAAACAAATATGGGGATGTGATGTATGGTTGGTATTGGGTATGGGAAGTTGATAATGTTCATTGCAATACCCCGCTCTTACAAGATGCACTTGCTAATATATTAAATATAAATCTGGATCATTTACATGCAGTTACTCCATCAATGCCATTTATGCTTTGTCCGTTTATGAATTATCGAAAGGGCACTGCTGAAGAAAACAGGATAATGTGGGAACATGTATTTTCGAAATCACATTTTAATCGTGGCGATATATTTGCACCTCAGGACTGTATAGGTGCTGGAGGATTGAAACTTGATATATTAGACGTTTGGTTCAGGGAGATGAAGAAAGCAGTAGATACAAAACCTGGATTATTGTTTTGGTCCGATGCTGAAACTTTTGATCAGCGTTTTTGGACTATCGCTCCGCTCAATCGATTCATAAAGCAAATGGAAATTGTAAAACCTTATGTGAGTAATATTATCTCATTTGCATACAGCCATTATTACAGCCCTTTTTATGTGAATAAAAAATATCACGAGGCATATTTGGAATATGTCAGAACTGGAAAAATGTCCAATATGCCTGTGCCAGGTCCCCCTCTTGATCTTCAATGGAAGAAAACCAATGACAATAAGGTGATATTGACATGGCACTCACCTGCAGATAGCATTGAAATTGCTGGATATTATATTTTCAAAAACACAGAATTGGTGGCCAATATCCAATATGAGAAAAGAAGAAGAAATATGCAAAAAAATACCTTTATTGAAAAGATACCTTTGAATAAAGGAACATATAAATATGAAGTATGCTCTTATTCGTTTTCAGGAACACCTTCAGAAAAAAGATATATAAACTGTGAATTAAATTAAAAAGCATTAAATTCTTCACAAATTAATAAGATTAAAAAAGATGAAAAATATAATTTTAATTATTTTGTGCCTGTTTTGTACCGTTACCCTACATGCGCAAACAGTAACTGCTTTATCGTGTTTGGACAAGTATACCATACCCGTAAATATCAAAGGTGCGGTTGTTGGTAAAATTATTTATCCGGAAACGAAGAATCACGATAAGATTATTTTGGTAAAAGACACATCCGGCTTTTTCAGAATAGACAATAAAGGTTCTGTTTGTTTGAAAGCAAAAGTGAAATTGTCACCTTCTTCGGTTGTCTTTCGTTACGGCATTACCCTGAATATTCATGACAAAAAAGTTGAGTTAGAATTAGTAAAAGACAATTTTATTCATAACAAAGTGGTTGCTCATCGTGGGGCCTGGAAAAACCATCACGTAACTGAAAATACTGTTAGCTCTTTAAAAAATTCAATTGCATTAGGTTGTGAGGGTTCTGAATTTGATGTATGGCTTTCATCAAATAATATACCTGTAATATGTCACGACGGATCTGTTAAAGGAAAGCAAATCGAAAAAACGACAGCTGAAGAATTACAAAAGGTTGATTTACAAAATGGCGATGTTGTCCCTACGCTTAAGCAATATTTACTTACAATAAAATCACAAAACAAAACCCGTCTTTTTTTAGAAGTAAAATCTTCAGAAGTCAACCAGGAAAGGTCTTTGGCGGTAGCAGATTCTGCAGTAAGGATGGTACATGAGTTAAAAGCACAAGCTTGGGTGAAATATATTAGTTTTAACTATGGAGTATTACAACGCATTCATCAATTAGATCCTACAGCCCCGACTGCTTATTTGAATGGCGACAAAAAAGTTGTCGAACTCAATAATGATAACGTATCCGGATTGGATTATCCTTTTTATTCATTCCATTCTGATAAGTCACTTACTTCAGATGCGCACCGTTTGGGACTTAGTGTGAATGTCTGGACTGTTGACAATAAAGAGGAAATGAAGTTTTTATTAAAGGAAGGGGTTGATCAGATCACGACTAATGAGCCTGAAATGTTATTGGAATTGATCAGATCAGACAATCAATCATCATCAAAATAATAAGTACTATGAAATCATATGATCGTCGGAATTTTCTAATAAAAGCCTCCCTATCAGGAGTAGCAGCATTGAGTATTCCTGCATTGGGATTAGGTAACATTCACAAAAAGAATTTAAGCAATATTGTTGATCTACAGAACTTAAATATTTCTACTGGTAACTTAAATAATGAGGGTTTACGCATTACAGGAACCTTTCTGGATGAGATATCAATGGATATTCCTCACCAGAACTGGGGCGAAAAGGAGTGGGATAATGACTTTCGCAACATGAAAGCTATTGGAATAGATACTGTAATCATGATTCGTTCAGGTTACCGGAAGTTTATCACTTATCCTTCCAATTATCTGATGAAAAAGGGTTGTTATAAACCATCTATGGATTTACTGGATTTGTATTTACGTTTGGCTGAAAAATACCACATGAGTTTTTACTTTGGCTTATATGATTCAGGAAAATATTGGGATACAGGAGATTTGACCTGGGAAATAGAAGACAATAAATGGGTAATTGATGAAGTATGGAAGAACTATGGTAATAAATACAAAAGTTTTAAGGGGTGGTATATCAGTGCTGAGATAAGCCGAAAAACAAAAGGTGCAATAGGTGCTTTTCATGAATTAGGAAAGCAATGCAAAGCAATTTCGGGTGGGTTACCTACATTTATTTCGCCCTGGATAGATGGTAAAAAAGCAGTAGAAGCCGCCTCTGGTAATTTAACCAAAGGAAATGCCATTTCTGTTCAGGAACATGAAAAAGAATGGGACGAAATCTTTTATGGAATTCATGATGTGGTGGATGCTTGTGCTTTTCAGGACGGACATATTGATTATGATGAGTTGGACGCTTTTTTTAGTGTGAATAAGAAATTGGCAGATAAATACGGAATGAAATGTTGGACAAATGCAGAAACATTTGATCGCGATATGCCCATCCGGTTTTTTCCAATTAAGTTTGACAAACTTCGTTTAAAATTAGAAGCAGCAAAGCGGGCTGGGTATGACAAAGCAATCACTTTTGAATTTTCACATTTTATGAGTCCGCAATCTGCATATTTACAGGCAGGACATTTGTATAACAGGTATAAAGAGTATTTTAATCTATAACAGTATGAAAAATAATAATAAACAAAACACAGGGTATGTAGTATTCCTTTCGGTAGTCGCTGCCTTGGGAGGTTTCTTATTCGGTTATGACGCAGCCGTAATATCCGGCACAATTGATCAGGTATCCATACAGTTCCATCTCAATTCATTGCAACAGGGTTGGTTTGTAGGATGCGCACTGGTTGGCTCCATTTTCGGAGTACTGATTGTGGGTGTATTGAGCGATAGATTTGGACGTAAAAGAACCATGATGATGTCAGCTATTTTATTCCTGGCCTCTGGAATTGGTTGTGCTATCTCAGGAAGTTTTGATCAGCTTGTGATATACAGGATTATGGGAGGAATCGGCATAGGTATGGTGTCTATTATTTCTCCACTTTATATTTCAGAGGTAGCCATCACCCAATACCGTGGTCGTTTAGTATCACTTTACCAGTTAGCGATCACCATTGGCTTTTTAGGAGCCTATCTGGTAAATTATAAATTACTACAGATTGCAGGAAGCGGAATTTCTTTGGGTAATGGTCTATTGTCAAAAATATTTGTTTTTGAAGTTTGGAGAAGTATGTTGGGAATGGAATCATTAGCAGCATTGATCTTCTTTATTATCATATTTTTCATACCTGAAAGTCCACGTTGGCTGATCACCAGACAAGATGAAAATAAGGCACTTTTTATTCTGTCCGATATATACAATGATAAGATTGAAGCAAAAAGGCAGATCAATGAAGTTAAACAGCAGCTGGCAAGTGAAAAACAATCTAATTGGAGATTATTGCTTCACCGACCATTTTTAAAAGCATTATTGATTGGGATGGCAATAGCTATTTTGGGTCAGTTTATGGGTGTAAATGCAGTATTGTATTATGGTCCAACGATTTTTAAAAACAGCGGTCTGTCAAACGGAGATTCTTTGTTTTACCAGGTACTCGTTGGGCTTGTCAATGCCTTGACTACAGTTTTGGCTCTTGTAATCATTGATAAGGTAGGACGCAAAAAACTGGTGTATTATGGTGTATCAGGTATGATAGTATCGCTATTACTGATAGGAATTTATTTTTTGAAAGGAGAACAATGGGCTATCCCTAATGTGGCATTACTTGTCTTTTTCTTGTTTTATATCTTCTGTTGTGCCATTTCCATCTGTGCAGTTATCTGGGTATTGCTTTCGGAAATGTATCCAACAGTAGTACGAGGTGTAGCCATGTCAATTGCAGGATTTGCTTTATGGGTTGGTACGTTCCTCATTGGTCAATTTACCCCATGGTTGTTATCCAATCTTACCCCGGCAGGAACCTTTTTTCTGTTCGCATTGATGTGTATTCCATACATGTTGATAATATGGAAATTAGTTCCTGAAACGGCAGGTAAATCTTTAGAAGAGATAGAACGTATGTGGGTGAATTCAGCTACTGATCAGAGTAAATCAGTTGAAGCGAAAACAGCAGAAGTTATAGTAAAATAATGTTGATATGCTTTATTTATATTTGATATGAAAAAAGATGGTTTGATTTTATTGGGGATGTTATGGGTCCTTTTAAGTCCCGCTTATTCCCAAAAACCGAAATATCAGGGTGATCTCAAGGAATTATTTAAGGGACCTTCTACATCTTCAGAATATGAATCTTGGGAAAACACAATGACAAAATGGAGATCTGACGAAAAGAAAACTTTAAACTATCAGGATTCAGGGTATTTGAAAACAGGAGTACTTTGGGCAAAGAAATGTTTTATTTTTGCACAGATGATGGTAGAGGACCGGTATTTCTATGATCCCATACAAAGGAAATATACCGTACGTCGATACCTTGAAGATTTAAAAAAGCGTTATGGTGGTTTAGATGCTGTACTTATCTGGCCCACGTATCCCAATATTGGTATCGATAACCGCAATCAATTTGACCTATTAGCAGATATGCCCGGGGGAATAGCCGGCATAAAACAAATGGTACAGGATTTTAAAAAACAGGGAGTAAAGGTTTTATTTCCTATCATGATTTGGGATAAAGGAACCAGAAATGTCGGTACAACCATCCCTCATGCACTTGTAAATGAAATGAAGCTTATTGGTGCCGATGGATTGAATGGAGATACGATGTTTGGAGTAACCGAAGATTTTCTCAAGGCAGCAGATAGCCTGGATTATTCTCTTGTTTTACAACCCGAAGTAGCCATCAATGATTTGAAGATGGTAGAATGGAATCAAATGAGTTGGGGCTATTTTTGGAACTATGAATATGTGCCGGGTGTAAGCGTGTACAAATGGCTTGAACCTAAGCATCAGATACAAGTGACCAATCGTTGGATTGTAGATAAAACTAATGATCTGCAATATGCTTTTTTTAACGGCATCGGCTATAACGCATGGGAAAATATCTGGGGAATATGGAACCAGGTACCTGATCGCTACGCTGCTGAAATTAAAAGAATAGCCTCTATTTATCGACAGTTTCCACAATTATGGAGTAGTCCCGAATGGGAGCCCCATATCCCAACGCTTCAAAAAGGAATTTTTGCTTCTGTATTTCCGGAAGCAGGCCAAAGGGTATATAACCTTGTTAACAGGGATAGTGTGGACATCTCAGGAAGACAAATAAAACTCCCGTACGAAGAAGGGATAATCTACTTTGATATTTGGAATGGGAAAGCCCTTCATCCGCAAAAAGAGGGAGATCATATCTTTTTGGAATTCCCGATAGAAGGCAACGGCTTTGGGTCTGTTTTGTCTGTCAGGCAGGATAAAATGAATAAAGCGTTTAAGCGTTTTCTGACGGAGATGAATATCCTTGCCAGGAAGTCGCTAAAATCATATTCTACAGCTTGGGCTCCTTTACAACAACAGCTTGTGTCGATTCAAAAGACAGTACTATACCCGAATATCCCGGAAGGAATGGTATTGATACCTGGGACGTCAGCCTATATTTTTAAATCAATTGGAGTTATGATTGAAGGTAATGATCTTCCTTCGGCAATAGGTGTACAACATCCCTGGGAAGAACATCCATCCCGTTCGCAAACGCATACAATTAATATTCCTTCCTTTTATATTGACAGATACCCGATTACCAATAAACAATTTAAACAATTTGTCGATGATACGAAATATCATCCAAAGGATGATCATAATTTTCTAAAAGATTGGCAAAATGACATATATCCAACCGGATGGGATGAAAAGCCCGTTACCTGGGTCTCAATTGAAGATGCCAGGGCTTATGCGGCCTGGGCTGGTAAAAGATTACCTCATGAATGGGAGTGGGAGTATTCAGGACAGGGCAGTGATGGTAGAATTTATCCATGGGGAAATAAGATGGACAGCACCAGGATACCCAAACCTGATACCAATCGAAACATGCATTGTCCTTCCAATATTAACGCCTTTCCCAATGGGAAAAGTCCTTTTGGTGTAATGGATATGACAGGTAATGTGTGGCAATGGACAGATGAGTATACCGATTTACATACACGATCTGCTGTTTTAAAAGGAGGCAGCTATTTTCATCCGCAAACATCTGCGTGGTATTTCCCACAGGCTTATGAATTAAATAAATACGGAAAATATCTTTTAATGGCGCCAGGAAAAGACAGGTCAGAGACTATCGGATTTCGTTGTGTCGCTGATGGGCCGTTACAAAAATAATGATAGAATCTTATTTTTAAAATTACTTTGATTAAATCATTTCATACTTTCTAAAGATTAAACAGGCCGCCCCTTTGGGACCTGCCTGATCAGTAAGTTCAGAGGTTACAATTTTGCATGCATTGGCCGAGTTAATCAAAGCTGTTTTCTTTAAGCCCATCTTTACAGGATCAGTAAAAATATCTTTTACTATGGCAAATTTTCCACCAATGACAATCAAGCTTGGATTTAACAGGTTAATAATGTTGCCTAATGCTGAACCCAATTTTTCTCCCTGTTTTTGAATAAGTTCGATGGCAAGTGAATCTCCATTTATTGCCGCTTCCAAAATAGTCTCATATACTATAGGTTCATCAGTCTTATTCGAAAAATTGATCGATGATTCACCTCTGGCTAATGCATTTTTTAGGTCCTCTTCAAGTGCATATCCGGATACTTCGGTACCTAAACATCCTTGTTTTCCACAAAGGCATTGCCTATTTCCTATACCAAAATGCATATGTCCAAACTCACCAGCAAACCCCATCTCACCTCTTACCATCTTTTTATTCAGCACTATGCTCATTCCAAGTCCATGACTTGTATTTACAATCAAGGTGTTCTGTGAATTTTTCCCTTTGCCGAGTATCTTTTCTGCAACTCCATGTACTCTTGTATCATTATCGATTACCACAGGCAATAACAGTTGCTCTTCTATATAGTCGGCTAATGGCTTTTGTAAAAAATTAAAATACGTTATAGACTCACCTGTATTTGTATTTACTCTACCAGTAATACCAATTCCTACGCCCATTATACTATCTTTCGGTCTGCCTGATTTCTCAATGACGCTGGAGATAAAAGCAATCACTCTGTCGATGCAGGCTTGTGTATTTTCTAAAATAAAGCTTTTATCTTGTTCGCTTAGCAATTCATCGAAACCAATCTTTAGAATGGTAACATGAATTCGTTTCAAAAGAACTACCACCCCTACAGCGCACATCCTCTCTTTATTCAACGTATATAAAGTTGGGCGACGTCCTAATTCGGTCTCCTTTTTGCCTTCTTCAATTAACCACTTACTTTCAATTAATTCGTTTATTAACTTATTAGTGGTCGGCAAACTAATTCTAACAACAGCAGCAATTTCGGGACTTGTAAGTGCTTCTTCTGATTTTGAAAGACATTTAATTATTCGGGTGCTTTGTTTTTGTTGGCGACTTTCATTGCTCGAAACGAATAAGTCATAATTAAGGTTTGAAAAATTCATTAGCATTTGTGGTTTATTTTGTGCAATATTGATAAGTATTTCATTTAAAGCAAAACACTTTTTGAAAATGAAATAAATAATTGATTTTAAAACAATTAATGTTGCATTAAATTAAGTTAATTAAATATATTTCAATCATTTAAATAGTGATTTATGAATTCTTTTCAATATGTCACTTAAAACAAATCAAAAATATTTAATCACTTAATATCAGCATATTGCAAGATAATGTTTTTAAAAGAGTTAAATAGTCCAAAATCATCCTTTACTCAGATTTATTTGGCTTATTTTAAATATCAAAGATAGGATTAATTTAATGAAATTTGGTAGCTTTAGTCCTTATTATAAGCATCATTAACGAAT
>Ga0209538_1001128_pt1 | contig 14297 bp, 18 predicted proteins | sample BarGraNGADG00211_2_FD_184492 | JGI IMG/M metagenome (GOLD analysis project Ga0209538, IMG submission 184492) | Arctic peat soil microbial communities from Barrow, Alaska - Barrow Graham LP Ref core NGADG0004-211 (SPAdes) (version 2) | ecosystem: Environmental > Terrestrial > Soil > Wetlands >... | reverse complement strand
GGCTTTGAGACTGAGGTTCATTCTGGCCTGCTCCAGATCTTTGGCGGTCACGGCCAGTTGTTTGGCTTTGAGACTGAGGTTCTCCGCCGTTACCGCCAACTTGCGCCTGACACTTTCTTTTTCCTTGGCGGTCACGGCCAGTTGTTTGGCTTTGAGACTGAGGTTCATTCTGGCCTGCTCCAGATCTTTGGCAGTCACGGCCAGTTGTTTGGCTTTGAGGCGGAGGTTCTCCGCCGTTACCGCCAACTTGCGCCTGACACTCTCTTTTTCCTTAGCGGTCACGGCCAGTTGTTTGGCTTTGAGACTGAGGTTCTCGGCCGTCACCGCCAACTTGCGCCTGACACTTTCCTTTTTCTTAGCGGTCACGGCCAGTTGTTTGGCTTTGAGACTGAGGTTCTCGGCCGTCACCGCCAACTTGCGCCTGACACTTTCCTTTTTCTTAGCCAAAACTTTGAGCTTGAGGGCTGTGTTAGCTGTGTTATTGGATGCGGAAATAATAAGTTTTTTGCTCACAGATTACAATGTTAAAAATTAAATAAATAATTTTTTATTGACTATAATAACTAAAATTTTTGACTTCCCCCTTATCTGTTCCCATTAACTCTTAGACTCCTTCAATAGTATTGTATTGTAATTATAAAATACCATAAAATTCCTAAAAAATCAAAAATTTGTTAATAATAAGTTAAAACCAAAGAACCCAGTAAATACTGGGCTCTCGAGTCGCTCCGATACTAAATTGTTTCTGCGGAGAGGGTGGGACGTAGTGATAATATGGATTTAAGAAGAATATAATTGACTATGTGTGCCAATAGCCACAAAATAAATGATTAGACCGTCGTCTATTTCTTCAAAAATAGCCCGCCAATCGCCAGTAATATTAATACTTCGATAATTCTTTAATTCACCAACCAAAGGATGATTGTTTAAAGTGGAGCTATACTGATCATTAATAAAGATTTCTAATCTTTTCTTAAAGTTATTTTTTATATTAACAGGGCACTTTCTGAACTCCTTAATAAATTTTTTAGAATACTCAATCCGCATAGATTATTTACTGTCCAAAAAACTAATAGCGGCCTGGTAATTTTTAAAAGAATGAAAATTACCCGCCCTTCTTTCATCTCTTGATTCTTTTATGGAAGATAATAAATAATCACTCGGCGTATCCTCATTTAAAGTAAACAAAACCGCTTTGTTACGAATAAGTTGTTTTAAAAAACCATTAATTGCCCCACTTAAACTTAAACCTAGATCAGCGGCTATTTTTTGAGCCTCCTTTTTCACTTTAATATCTGTTTTTATATTGATAACCGTTGAGTTCATATTTTTGTTATTTAGGCATTAATATATACATTGTATATACTTAGTATATACGATATTAAAAGCCTTGTCAAGACATATTAATTAAACTTTGGAACACTACTGTTTTATTTATATATTAGATGAAATATTTAAATATCTACAAAATAATTATCATGCTCCCCAATCTACTCTGGAACTAAAAAATAAGGCGTTAACCTTATTTTTGACTTACTGCGGAGAGGGTGGGACGTAGTTGGAACTGAAATTTATAAAAATACCAATAAATTAATATTCTGAAAGCCAATATTTGCATTTACCGGAATTTTCAGACCTACCTAAAGAATCAAGCACGGATTCATCATTTTCATGGTCTTTGATATATTGATAAATTTTTTCTTTACCAAATCTATATACTTCAACTTGTTCATCCAAAGGAAGCGAAGGAAGTTTTTCTAACTTTTCTTTCAATTCAGTTGGCACAAAGCCAGGAATCTCTCCCTCTATGCCAGAAGGAATCTCTGATTTCTTTATTAAGTATAGAATTTTTTCATCCACTGGAATTCTTACCAAAGCATCTATTACTAACTCTCCTCCGAATGGTTCAGTATAATCTTCTTTAGAGGTGTAGTCTTTTCTGACATTGAGCTCTTTAATCTCTTCATCCTCCGCTAAATAATAAATAGACTCTTCTATCGGAGACGCCCTGATAGACGGACGTCTTTACTTAAAACTGTCGAAAAAGAGAGATCAAAAAGATCTTCCGGTTTAGGGTCTTTTTCAAAATTAAAATCTTTCCCAAACATTTGAGTTATTTTTTCAATATATTGATTTTTATTAACTTCGTAGGGCGAAGCGGTTTCATTTTCAATACTCATATAAAAGTATTAGTATTTTATAAAATTTTAACTGCGGAGAGGGTGGGACGTAGTTGGAATGATAATATAAGTATTTTATTCCAACAAACCATCCTTTATGACTCCAGCAATCGTATTAAGTTTATCGCGAGAAGAAGCGGGTAAATTATCTGCAGTAAAAATAATCCTTCCATCTTCAATTTTAGCCATTTTACCAGCAGTAATATCATCTTCATGATGTTGCGGCACCACAACCATATGAGCATGAGGAACACCATAGCCATGAACCACTAAGCCCATTCTTTCTGGGTGTAGTTTTTCTTTTATAACTCTAGAAATTTGATGTGATTTCAAAAATATCTTTACTGCTAATTCATCTGGGATATCAGAAAAATGATCAATATGTTTTTTAGGAATAACGAGCAATTGGCCATCACGAACGGGGTGAAGGTCCAAAAAAGCCAAGATTTGATCATCTTCATAAACCTTGCTCGACTCAACTTCGCCAGTAACAATTCTGCAAAAAATACAACTCATATAATTTAAACTATAAATAAAATCTCGCAAACTTATTATATCATACCGTTTCAAGGTGATAAACTCCCCATCAAAAAATAGCCCCGATTTAGGGCTATTTTGCAATCTGCGGAGAGGGTGGGACGTAGTTGGAACGGTTTTAAACATTCTTCCTATAAAATTTGTCTAATATTTATTAATCTATTAGCTTTCAGATATTTCCTATGCCTGGTATTTTTTTCTAATTTTAGTAACCAGCGGTGCATACTTAGGTTTGTCATCTAATCTAGTAAGTTGTTCTTCGACTCTTGTTATCAATTCTCCCTCTAAAGAGATATCTCCTATTTCTTGAAACAAATCATCTAATGAGCCTTCTATGCGCCAACTATTCTCATTTATTGCATCTTCTAGTAAATCTATTGAACCATAGATTGCCCCCATCTGTCCTTTTTGTGAATATTTATAAACTTCTAATTCTCGCGTTCTTCTTTTTAAATCTTTAAAATCTTCCTGTAACAAGACGAGCTTTCCCTTTAAAGAAGTGATTTCTTTTTCCAATTCTACTTTAGTCTTATCAATATAAGAACTAAGAGATTTTTCTAGCACTCTTTCCTTATCACTAACATTTGCTAATATGACAGTTTTAAGATTTTCATCCTTTTCTTCGGCAAAGGAATTGAATTTCTGTGTAAAGTCTTTTTCGAAATTTGATAGCTTGGCTTGAATGTCTGATAATAATTTCTCACTATTTTGTTCAATAAAATTAGATGTATTTTCTTCCTGCTCTTTTTTAAAATTAACCAAATCTTCTTTGATTTCTATTTTTGATAAAGTTAAATTTTCTTTAACTTCTTTTCCAAGTTCTATTAGTATCTTCTCATAACGTTCAGAGGAGTCTTTTAAAGGCTTAAAATTAAAAAGATAAAATGCCCCACCAAGTAATACTAAGATTGTTACGGCTATGCCTAAATAAGCAAGATTAAGTGTGGCCAGATTTTGCATTAAACTTGCAATTTCTATTATTGTTATGGTAGTTGTTGTCATAATTATTTTTATGAATTATAAATATTATAAAATATACTTAGCGGAGGGGTGGGACGTAGTTGGAACGGTTATAAACGCCTCTCTATCTAAAATTGCAACAAATACTTAATGCTTTTAAAATAAAAACATATTATTATAAGTTCTCATTGCAGACTGGACACTTATATCCACTTAAGCCTCCTATAGCATTATATTCGTCATCAACATTTATCAAGGAGTTTTTTAAATAAATAAGCCCCTCATGACCCTTAGAGCATTTATAACTTAGTTTCCTTGAAGTATTAAGGGGGGAAATATTTATAGGTTTTATCATATTACTGTTTAATGGGTCACTAGTTATTATTTTTCTTTAACATAGCAACTATAAACTCTAATAGTTTATTTCTGTCCTCATTGTATTTAGCAATCAGCTCTTCCCAAAAATAATCTTTATTTGTTTCAAAATAATCTGAAAAATTATTCATATTTAAACCAAATTGTCTTATTTTTGTAATGATACCCACAACACCAAGTGCATACCCAATCATTAGACTGATAAATGCGCCATCCAAAAAATAGATATAAAAGAGTGATGTTATTGCAAGAATAATAGTAACCTGAATAAATAATTTTATGATGTAACTACGAATTATGTGATTATTTTTTAATAAGAAAATTTGTTCTAACTTTTGAGTAAACGGAATAGCAAAAAATGTTATTAGAATGATGTTACTAATAGTAAATAAAAATATTACAACTCCTAAAATTATTACTACGGTGGCAATTACGAATGTCATGTTTTTAGAAAAATATCAATCTTATTACCAAGGCTATTAAACCGACAACACCAATATAAATTACTGGAGTTACTAACATTAAACCAGCGCCAAACGAGATATTTTTGATTCGTTTTTTTGTTCTTTGGAATGCAGTTATAGGAGCAACGAATAACAAACTAAGAAAGAGCGCTGCAATTGCACCATATAGACCAAATGTAAGGAAGCTTTTTTTAAAGACTAATCCCCACACTCCCAATGTAATTCCGTAAGTTATCATTAATTGTATGGTATTCATAACTGCGGTCATTACTGCCTCGCTTCTATGAATTGGCTTACCTAATGCGTTTATTTCTTCGCCTAACTCTCTCATCACATTTTGATCAGTCGTATTTTTACCTTGTGTTTCAGCCTCAGCGATTATTCTGTCAGCTGAATCAGCTCTTACTTTTAATGTTTCCAGAAAGAAAATATCGCTATCTTTAATTCCCGATAAATCATCCAGCCCGATTTGAGCGGCTCTATATTTTCCGTTCATGGCATTTGGTCTTGAATATAAATCAGCCATGATTTGCTCGCCTTTATTCAAATCTTCAATTTCTTTCATATTTTTACAGTTATAATTATTCTGGTATTTTTAGGAGTGGTTTCTTCATCTTATCAAATACGTTGAATTCTTTTGCCAAAATTTTCTTACACGCTTCCACAAAATCCATATAAAAGTATTCAATAACTAAGGTCAATTTTCCATTCTCCTCCTTTGGATGTTTTTCATTTGTTATTTCTCCTTTTTTATCATGTTTAATTTGTGTTAGTCCAATCCCAGCTTTTGGAGTATACATGTGAACCATGCCGTTCCTCAGTTGATGTCTTAAATTATATTTAGCCAATAATTTTTTGTATTTTGGCTTAAATAGTTTATTTATTGCAGTATCAAATGGTGGATGTTCTCTGTTATATTTTTGATATTTTTTATCATACCAGTCCCACTCCTGAACATTCGTATCAAAACATTTTCCTAAAAATTCAATCCCAGAAGCTATTAATAAAAACGCTAAATAGGGGTGTTTAATTACAACATCCGCCATTTCATCTATTAAAACTAACTTAATAAAATCTTTTGGATATAAGACTCTCATATCAACAAAATACCATAAAATCCCCAAAAAATCAACAAAATTGACTAATTTGACTATCGCCCTGCTGAGTGCCAAAATAGACTTATGACTCCTGACAAAATCAAACACAAATTGGAATCTCTTGTTACCGAATACCAAGAAAAACTGGGTACTTTTAATGGTAGTCTGGTTATTTATGAGTTTATTGAGTTTATTCAAAATACTCCTCCAATTAAGGCAATAATGAAAGACCAGTTTGTTTATTTTGAAAGTCAGAGGGATATTATTCTAAAAATGACTGATGACGAATTAGAATCTCGACTAACACAAAAAACTCCTTTTGACCCAGGAGACCCAGCTACTTGGCCAGACAAAGATATTTTTACAAAAGAGCATGACATTGCCTCCGCTGTTATTAAAGATTCTCGACCATTTAGCCCAATAGAATTAAATCTGCCAGTTAGTCTAACTAATCTTATGGGTATTCATGAATTAGTCCGTAAAGCTAAAGAAGAATTAAAAGATAATCCCGAAAAATCAGAAGAAACTACTCAGGTTATAAAAGAACTCGCCAGCACTTCAATGCCTTTTAGATTTAAGGACAAAAATGAGGAAAAATCTTATTCTTTAGTACTCCCTAATTATCATCTCAAATGTCTGACTGATGTCTGCTCTTATATTTTTAGCGAATTAGATGCTATAGAGTTTTTAAAAGGTAATAAACCTACTCCGCTGATTACCTTTGATAAAGACGAAAGCCTTTTAACTATTTATGGGACAAAAATAAAAATATCTCGCAGTGCCGATTTATCCATAGATCATCATATTCTTGAGGCTATCTTTGCTAATGAAGATATTTCCGAAGAAGTTTATTTTAAAGATGTTGCTAAAAGAATGGATGAATATGGCGATTACGATAAAACTAAAGACTGGCGCCAATTTTATCGGGCGTGCCAGCATCTGAATCAGAAAATCCAAACCGACACTGACGATAAAGTCATTAACTTTATAGAGTCACACACTGGCAAGACCGCTTGGTGTAAAATCAACCCTAAATATTTGAAATCTTAGCCAGGCTAGTACAACTTAATACTCCTTACCCGTAAATCGGGGTAATGCCATTTCCGTAAACTATTAGTAGCGAATACTAATAGTTTTTTTATGGCTAAATATGACCAACAATTGATAATGGAAGCCCAAGAATATTTTAGTGAACGGTCTGGGCGAGAAATTACTTCCGATGAAGCGGAATCCTTTTTAATTTCCTTGGTTAATTTATATAATACTTTTTTTGAATAATGGATTAGCTCTTTTTTTCTTCCCGCGCCGGCTCGCCGTTAGGCGAGGCGCGGGAAGAAAAGGTTATCCTTGATAAGAAGAACACTTAATGAGATAAATATGAAAAATTATATAGATAAAAATGGCGTGGAAATACTGCCGTTCTATCCGACTCAATATAAACTGGTTAAATCTGGCTGTTTAATTGAAGTCTATCAATTCGGAAAAGATATTTTAATTAATAGGCGGTTGGGAAAAATCAGAAAAATGGAAGAAAATCTGCCAAAGGCTGAAGTTGATAAAGAGGCCTCACTCAAATCCTCGGCTAGGCGAGCCAAGAGAATGATTAAACGCCTGATCTACACTAATAGTTTTAATTGGTTCAAGGCTAAGGGCGAGGCATATTTGCCTATTACTATAACCCTAACTTTTAGAGAAAATCTTCAAAACTTAAGGCAGGCTAACAATGAATTTACTAAATTCATAAAACGACTCAATTATGAAACCAATCGAATCGAGGGGAAAGAACTAAAACAGAGCAATCTTAAATATCTGGCCGTTTTTGAACTTCAGCAAAGAGGAGCTATTCATTATCATTGTATCTTTTTTAATCTGCCCTATATCAACAGAATCTATGATCGGCTAAAAGATATTTGGAGAAACGGTATGGTTAATATCGGCGGAACTAAAAAGGGCTTGAATAAGATTAAAAACCAAACTAAATTAAAAAAGATTATCGATTACTTTATTAAATATATTCAGAAGTCTATATTTGAAAATTCTTTTCCGAATCAAAAGAAATACATTACGAGTAAGGGTTTGATAAAACCAAGACAACAATATTTTGAAGAAGTTATTAAATTAATTAGGGATAAGTTGCCTATCGAGGCTTTAGTTTTTAAACACGACGGCGAGCAAGACTACTATGACGGGAAAGCCGAGAACAATTTCTTAAAGTGGTTTAATTATTGGCAATATGACCTGGCTAAATTTCCGAGTCTAAATAAATTGATTGATGAGATAATGAATGAGTATTCTTGATTTTTAATAGATAATTTGGTACATTAAAAGCGTTGCTTCAATTCAATACTGTGTTGCCGAAAAGCCTTTTTTATAGACATTTATTTTGTCGCTCGAAATGGGCAGTTCTGCTTAGCGATAAATTAGCTTTTTGGCTAGTTTTGAGTTGAGGCAACACAGGACTGCCCTTTTTGATTATTAAAAACAAGTAATTTTTTAATTTTACTTGTTTCAATTATTTTTATTTTATTTATTTATGATAGATTCAACAACAAGTTCTTCAATGACTTTTAATATATAGAGAATTATTCCTCCAATTATAACTCCTATAGCGATATTAATAATAAGAGGCCAGTCAAAAAAACTCATATTTTTATAATTAAAATTAATATATTTATATTATAGCTAAAAATCAATAATATGACCACAACCGACCAATCAACTAAATATGCCCTCTATTGTCGCAAGTCTACCGAGGACAGCAGTCGGCAGATTTTGAGTTTAGATTCCCAAGAGAAAGAAATGACTAGGTTAGCCGAAAGTTTAGAGCTGAATATAGTTAAAACTTTTAGAGAAAGCAAATCAGCCAAGAAGCCTGACAACCGGCCGCAATTTACAGAGCTTATCAATTTGATCAAGCGAGGGCAGATAGAGGGCATTATCTGTTGGAAGATAGACAGGATTTCTCGTAATCCCATAGACTCGGCTACTATCCAATGGCTACTACAACAGAACGAACTAAAGATAATTCAAACTATGGAACGGCAATATTTGCCAGGCGATAATGCTTTGCTTTTTAATGTGGAAAGCGGAATGGCCAATCAATATATTTTAGATTTAAGTAAAAATGTTAAACGTGGCATTAGGGCAAAACTGGAAAAAGGCGGTTGGCCAAATCTGGCACCGCTCGGCTATCTGAATAAAGACAGCAAAATTATTATTGATAAGGCGAGAGGAAAATATATCGTTAAAATATTTGAGATGTATAAGACAGGAAAATATAGCGTCAAAGAAATCGCCGATACTTTATTTAAAGAGGGTTTTAGAAGTCGGGCATATAATAAATACCATAAGAGCAAGATTCATAAAATGTTGTCCGATTCTTTCTATTGCGGAATAATGGCCAAAGACGGAAATATTTATCAGGGAAAATATGAGCCATTAATCTCTAAAAAGTTATTTGACGAGGTGCAAGAAATGCTAAATAAAAAAGCCCATATTAAACGTCAGGTCATTCCTTTTGCTTTTAGGGGTATACTTAAATGCGCTCGGTGCGGTTGCCAGTTAACCGCCACTAAAAAGAAAGGTCGGCTCATCTATTACTACTGCACTAATGGCAAGGGTGGCTGTGATGAGCATAAAGTCTATTTTAAGGAAGAGAGCTTGTCTAAGGAATTAGGTCGGGTTTTTAATAGATTGGTTTTTGATGAAAGGCTTGTTAACCTCGTCTACAAGGCCAAACTTGAAGAAAGCAAAAACTCTCTGTTCTATTTAGAGGAAGCTATTTCTGGCCTGCGTAGCAGGCTAAAAACCCTTGCTGAGCGTAAAAAAGCCCTGTTAGACGGCTACCTCGATAAAATCGTTTTAGAGGGCGATTATAAGGCCAAGAATCAGGGTCTAGATAACGAGATTGTCTTGGTTAAAACGGATTTGCAGGAGTTGGAAGTTAAAAAACAGACTGGGGATAATTCTACTTTGGAACGGATAAAAAACTTCTTTTTAGAGCCTAAAAGAATGAAAAAAGAGTTTTTATCATCTAATCCTGAAAAGCAAAGAGATACTCTAATAACTCTACTTTGGAACGCTGAGATTGAGAATAAAAAAATCGCCAATATTTCATTTAAACAACCTTATGATGCGCTGTCTAAAATTGAAAATAAGAGCGATTTTTCTTCAATGCGGAGAGGGGGAGATTCGAACTCCCGATAGAGTTTTAACGCCCTATAACAGGTTAGCAACCTGCCGCTTTCAGCCGCTCAGCCACCTCTCCCAAGAAAGCCCCTAGGGCTCTCCAATATTTTTATTTTTTATGGTATAATTACTATATAAAATCTAAGCTTCAATGTCAAACCAATATGCCTCACAACGACTCTAAATACATCCACTGGTCCGTGCCGGAATACCGTCAGCCGGATCGCGACCGCCGCTGGTATATGCTCGCCGGTTTCATCGGCCTGCTCTGTTTATTCTTCTCTTTTTTTTCCTTAAACCACTGGCATTTAGTCTTTTTAGGAGCCGGCGCTAACTTCCTCTTCATCCTGATCATCATCGTGGCCGCGATTATTATGATTTTCAATGAAAGCCAGCCGACAATCATGGTTGAGGTGGAGCTGGGCCCGGAAGGGGTGAAAATCGGCCAAACCTTCTACGACTACGACGAACTAAAGAACTTCTGTGTACTGTATAAGCCGAAAATGAGTATAAAAAATCTCTATCTGGAATTTAAAAATACCATGCGCCCTCGCCTTTCCCTGCCCTTGCGCCGTTTGGATGCCCTCACAGTCCGTAATTTCCTGGTGCGCTTTTTAGACGAAGACTTAGACCGCGCCAACCCGCCCCTATCCGAACAATTGACTAAACTGCTTAAACTGTAATAGAATTAAAGCAGTTTTCGGCCCCTGGGGGCTAAAAGCCTTCGTCGTTCAAAGGATAGGACGCAAGATTGCGGATCTTGTAATCCAGGTTCGATTCCTGGCGGAGGCACCAGAATTATATGGTCGACTTGCATTCAAATATAACTGAATTATACCGCGTCGGCAAAACTACATCTCAACTGCTTAAAAAGCTAGGTCTGGAAAGCGTCCAAGACCTGCTTTTTTATTTCCCCTTCCGCTACGATGATTTCCAGACCAGCCTGGCGATTGAGGATTTAAAGCCGGAGACGGTCGCTAACGTCGTGGGCACGATTGATCTGATTCAGAATAAGCGCAGTCCCCGAAAAAAGATGTATATCACCGAAGCCCTGATTAGCGATGAGACGGATACCTTAAAAGTCATCTGGTTCAACCAGCCTTTTTTGACTCGGACCTTTAAGAACGGCGACAAGATTTCGCTGGCCGGTCGGGTCACAGATAATCACGGGCAGATTGCCATGATTTCGCCCCGCTATGAAAAAGTTTATGACGACGCCCTAGTTCACACCCAAGGCCTGATTCCCAACTACCACTTGACCGCCAAGCTGACGCAGAAACAAATCCGTTATCTCCTGAAAGAGGTCCTGCCCTTAGCCAGCCAGCTTCAAGACTGGCTGCCCGCGGAGATAAAAAATCGCCTGGGGCTGTTGGATCTCAGCGCAGCTTTAAACGGAATCCATTTTCCCCAAAGCCGGGAAGAAATTACCGCCGCTCAGGAGCGCCTGAGTTTTTCCGAGTTATTTCTGCGCCAGATAAAAGCCCAGCTGATTAAAAGAGAATTAAAAAGCCGGCGGGCAATTAGCATTAAATTCCAGGAAGAAGCGACCAAGAATTTCTTGGCCAGTCTGCCCTTCTCCCTGACGGTCGAACAAAAAAAAGCGGCCTGGGAAATCCTCTTGGACATGGAAAAGAACCAACCTATGAGCCGCCTCTTGGAAGGCGAAGTCGGCAGCGGCAAAACTCTGGTCGCGGTTATGGCGATTCTCAATGTCGCTTTAAACAAGCGCCAAGCAGTCTTGATGGTTCCCACGGAAATCCTGGCGGAACAACATTACGCGACCTTAACGCGCCTTTTAGAGGGCTACAATTTTAAAATTTCTCTGCGCACCGGCAGCCACAAGACAGATGATATCAGCCAAGCGGACATCATCATCGGCACGCATGCTCTCATCCAAGAAAATATCCACTTTAACAATCTCGCCCTAGCCATCGTGGACGAACAGCATCATTTCGGCGTTAACCAGCGCCAGAAATTATTGGATTTTAACAGCGATAAAGACCGGACCCCGCATTTTCTTTCTCTGACCGCCACGCCGATTCCCCGCTCCTTAGCGCTGGCGATTTACGGCGACCTGGATTTATCCCTAATCAAAGAATTGCCGGTCGGCCGAAAACCGATTATCACGAAGATTATTACCGAAGACCGCCGCAGCGAAGCCTATGACTTTATCCGCCAAGAAATTATCGCCGGCCGCCAAGCTTTCGTGATCTGCCCCTTGATTGATGAATCGGACAAACTGGGCGTGAAATCGGTCAAGCAGGAGTATGAAAAATTATCGCAAGAGATATTTCCCGAGCTGCGCGTCGGTCTGCTGCACGGGCGTTTGAAAAGCGCGGAAAAAACCAAAGTGATGGCTGACTTTATCAACAACAAAACACCGCTGCTTGTTTCCACTTCGGTTATTGAAGCGGGAGTGGATGTACCCAATGCCACACTGATGTTAATTGAGGGCGCCGATCGCTTCGGCTTATCCCAGCTCCACCAATTCCGCGGCCGCGTCGGGCGCGGCGACCAGCAATCATATTGTTTTCTCTTCCCCTCCAGTGAAGAAATCAGCAACCCGACGACCATTGAACGTCTGAACGCCCTGACTAAATATCATGACGGCTATTTATTGGCCAAAGTCGATTTGAAATTACGGGGCGCCGGCGAACTCTATGGTTTGTCCCAAAGCGGCTTCACTGATTTACAAATCGCTTCCCTGTTTGATTATGAACTGATAAAAAAAGCGCAGACTGAAGCCGGCGCTTTGGTGGATCAGGATCCAGAACTGAACAGCTGCCCGCTCATCAAAGAAAAATTAGGCGAGTGGGACAAGCTGGCCCATTTGGAATAATAAAGATTAAAAAAAGAGACCCGTGCCACATCGATGATTTGATGGGCACGGGTCTTTTTCGAAATGTTCGGTTCCTTATATCCGCTCATAATTGAAGTGCAACCAGACTAGAGCCGCAATTGAGCAGAGTCCCATTGGAATAATGGCGACGGGCCAGAGGCTGAAATACCAGGTGGCAAAATTCTCTATTGATGAGGTGCCAGACTGATGAGCGGTGAAGGTCGACGCATGGGATGCATTAAGAATGGCCGGCAACCAAGTAAAGATTATTTTCGATACTAAGGCCAAACCTGCCATGGCTATATTGAGAAAGCCAACGGCAATAAAAAATCTTTTAAGGTACAGTGCTTTCATTTGGGTGGTTTTTGGGGGTTTCTAATCTTTTTTTACTTATTTCAATTATAGCACATTTCATAAACCCTGTCAACACTAATAACAAAGCTTATCAATTCTTTCGGTTTTTACCCAATATTGACATAATTTTATCAAAGTACTAATATTTACTTATCACTTCGCTTTCTTTTTTCAATATATATAATCTCCTAATTTTCGTAGTAATCACCAAAAAAAACCCTAAGTATGTGTACAGTTTTTAGCGCTCATTGGAACAAGACGCCGATAGAATTCTCCCATGAGAATTGTAAATTATTGGCAATCGGAAACAAAATTGAAGTGGCAGTCGATGGAATGACAATTCCGTTTGACGCCTTGGCCTTCTCTAACGTTTCAAGGTCAAAAATTGAGGCTTCAATCAGAAAAAAACTCACCAAACCAACCGGTGTCACAAAAGCAAAAAAAGACGGCAAAAAAATAAGATATGCCGTCCTTTCCAACTAAAACATTACAGGGTTAAAAAGAAGACAAGCCGTTTACCGCTTGTCTTTTTTCTTATCCAAAAATATTATTTTATTATCTCCACTAGTTCGTTCAGGTTCTTGATTTTAATCAGGGTCATCTTCCCGGCCTTCACTTCCACGTTGGGAATAATAGCAGTCGAAAAGCCCAAGCGCTCCGCTTCGCCCAAACGCTGTTCCAAACGAAAGACGTTCCGGACTTCCCCGCCCAAACCGACTTCGCCCAGAACAAGCGTGCGGCGGTCAAAATTCTTGTTCAAACTGGAAGAAATAATCGCTGTGCAGGCCGCCAAGTCCAGGGCCGGATCGCTGATCTTCAGTCCGCCGACGACATTCAATATAATATCCTGAGTCGTTAAGTTTATTTTTGTCCGTTTGGAAATTACCGCGCTCAAAACTTGCAAACGGTTTAAATCAAAACCGCTGGTCTTGCGCTGCGGATAGCCAAAGGATGTTCTTGTGGCCAAGGCCTGCAGATCAACCAGAAAGGGCCGCGTCCCCTCAATCACACAGCCGATAACCGAGCCGGAGACATTGTCCAGCGTGTTTTCGATAAAGACTTGGCTGGGATTTTTCACTTCTTTGAACCCCTGGCCGGTCATTTCCAGAACACCGAGTTCGTTGACCGAACCGAAACGATTTTTGGTAGCGCGGAGCAAACAATAATTATTATTCGTCTCATTTTCCAAATATAAAACCGTATCCACGATATGTTCTAAAGATTTCGGCCCAGCCACTTGGCCGTCCTTGGTAATATGGCCGACTAAAAATATGGCGATGTCATTCTCCTTAGCCAATTCCAA
>Ga0209538_1001125_pt1 | contig 14350 bp, 16 predicted proteins | sample BarGraNGADG00211_2_FD_184492 | JGI IMG/M metagenome (GOLD analysis project Ga0209538, IMG submission 184492) | Arctic peat soil microbial communities from Barrow, Alaska - Barrow Graham LP Ref core NGADG0004-211 (SPAdes) (version 2) | ecosystem: Environmental > Terrestrial > Soil > Wetlands >... | reverse complement strand
CGGGATCGATGACGAGCGGCAACGCCACGATGCACGCAGTGTCGGCGACGGCGACCTGCGCGAGCGTGGGCAGCAGCTGGCTCCCGCCGAGCCCGAGCTGGTCGACGGCGGGGAGCACCAAAGCGGCCGAGGACGACGCCATGAGGACCGCGTAGAGCGCGCCGTGTCCCGTACCGAACGCCGCCGCGACGCCGAACCCCGCGGCCGCTGAGAGCACACCGACCGCGACCGCTCGGAGGATCCCGGTCAGCAGGGCCGGTCGCAGGCGCGCGTCACGGACCGGTACGTGCGTGCCCGCGACGAACATCGTCACCGCGAAGCCGACCTCCCCGAGGAACGTGAAGGTCGCGTCGTGAGAGTCCACGAGCCGGAGCCCGGAGCCGCCGATGAGGATGCCCGCCAAGAGCTGTCCGGTGACGACCGGCATCCGCCAACGGGCGACCCCGGAGAGCAAAGGACCGGCGAGCGCCGCGAGGCCGACGAGAGCGAGGAGGGGAAGGCTCACCGGCTCACGCGTCCCACGCCACGATCCGGCAGGGGATCTCCGTGTTCTCGTCGACGTGATAGCTCGCACAGATCCGGTGGTAGCCGTCGGCGATCTGCGCCGGAACCCCCTTCACCAGGTCCCCTTGGATGACCAGCACCGGCGACAGCGCCTGACCCTTATGGACCTTGCTGAGATCGTCGGCGACGTGCGCGTTGTCGTCCGCCAGCAGCGGGAGCCGGGCCGCGCGCAGCAGGTCCTTGGCCTTCTTCGTCACGACCGGGGCCGCCTGCAGCGCAGCCACCATGGACTCGACCCGCGCCGGTGAGGCGACCAGTGCCAAGAAGTCCGCTGCCGCGGGGTAGTCGTGGGCGTCCGGCTCGTGCTTCCAGGTCACCTTCGTCATGAGAGCATCTTGCTCCCCTCACGCAACGTGTATCCGATCAGGCGCCGACGTCGTGGAGCGTCGCGGCAGCCAGCTCCGCCGCCGTGGCGATCTCGTCGGCGACGGTTGCTGGATCCTGCGACCAGTACCGGTCCTCGATCGCCGCAGCGTCCTGATCCCAGTTCTGGAAGCTCGTCCCGTCGACGGCGAGCATCAGCTCGATGCGCCGGCCCATGATGCGGCAGACGTCGCGGACATGACAGCCGTATTCGAGTGGCGACCACACGAGCGGTGCCGGACGGGTCGTCGCCGATGCTTCGGCGAGCGCAGCGCGCCACCGCGGTACGGTCTCGCGCAGCCGAGCGGCTGCGAGCGTGTGCTCGAACGGTGCGAAGCCGCATTCGGGACATCCCTGGGTGATGACGTACGTCCAGTCCCGGTCCTCGGGAGGCGGTGCGGAAGGCTCAGACATGGGCGGCAGCGTATGACAGAGTGCTTCGTGCCGGCTCGTTCATTGCCGGCTGACCCCAGTGAGAGTCTCCCCATTTCAACGGTGCCAGGGATCGCTGAATGCCAGCATCTGCCCCGAGAGCTAGAGACAACTACCCCCCTGGCCTCGTACAGTTCGGCAAAAGTGGTGCGCCGAGCTGGGGATTGGGGAGTCTTCACGGCGCGAAGCGGTGGGACCCGCTTCAGGAGAGGAAGCATGTCTGACCTGTTGACCGTCCGCGGCGTCACGAAGGCCCATGCTGAAATGCCGGTCCTTCGTGGCATCGACCTCGACATCCGTCCCGGCGAGGTCCTCGGTCTCATCGGCGCGAACGGGACCGGCAAGTCGACCCTCATGAGCATCATCTCGGGCGCCTACCGTGCGGACTCGGGGTCGATGCTGATCGAGGATGAGGCGTACCACCCGATCGACAAGGCCGAGGCGCGCGGTCTCGGCATCGGCATCATCGAGCAGAACTTCCAGATCGACGGCTCCCTCACGGTGGCTCAGGCGATCTACCGCAACACCTATCAGGCCGACCGCCCGCACGAGTCCCTCCGCCGCCAGGCGCAGTGGCTGCTCAACGAGGCCGGCGTCCACATCTCGCCCGATGCCCGCATCGGTCACCTGCTCCGCCCCGAGATGGGTCTCGTCGAGGCCGTACGGCTCCTAGCCGACGACGCCCAGATCGTGCTCGTCGACGAAGTCGCTGCGACGTTCAACGTACGAGAGATCGCTGATCTCCACTTCATCACGAGCCGTCTGACTCGGCAGGGCCGCAGCGTCGTGTACATCTCGCACCGCCTGCACGAGGTCAAGGACATCACCAACCGCATCGCGATCCTGCGCGAGGGCGTCATCGTCGACATCCAGAAGTCGGCACAGACGACGACCGAGCGGATGGCCGAGGCGATGTTCGGCCGCATCGTCTCCCGCGACAAGCGCCTCACGACGCACAGCCCCGAGATCGTCCTGCGCGCCACGAACCTGCGCGGCGAGACGCTCAAGGGCGTCGATTTCGAGCTTCACCGCGGCGAGGTGCTCGCGTTCGTGGGCCCGCGCCATTCCGGTATCCCCGACATCGTCGGCGCCATCACCGGCGACCGGCCCGGCACGTTCGACGAGTTCGAGGTGTTCGGCCAGCAGCGCAGGATCACCCGTCCCGAGGACGCGGCCGCGCTGCGCATCACGTACTTCTCCGAGGACGACATCGACCTCGGAGTGTCGCAGGACGAGAGCATCGCCCGCAGCCTCATGTCCGGCGGCTGGGGCGCCGACGTCGACTTCGACGACGAGGTGGCCGCGCTGCGCGACATCATCGGTATGCTCGGCAGGTTCCAGGTGAAGGCCAAGAGCATCCTCGGCAAGGTTGACGCGCTCTCCGGCGGCGATCAGCAGAAGATCGCGCTCGCCAGGTTCATGAGCGAGGACTGCGACATCATGATCCTCAACGAGCCGACCCGCGGCCTCGACATGAGCTCACGCCACGACGTGCACAAGATGCTGTCCGAGCTCACCGAGAGCGGAAAGTCGGCGATCCTGCTCTCGACCGACTACGAGGACGCGCTCGACTGGTCCGACCGTGTGTGCGTGGTCCGCGACGGACTCGTCTGGCGCAACACCCTCAGCAAGGACACCACTGCCGATCAGCTGACCCTGTGGGCGCGCGAGGCGGAGAAGCGTCCCCGGCGTGTCTGGGAGGACGACGAGAGCAGCGCTCTCGCCGAGGAGCTCGCCGCCGAGCAGGAGGCCGAGGAGTCCGAGCACCGCCACCAGGAGGAGGAGCTGGACCGCCAGATCGTCACCAGGGCGTCCCGCGCGTTCATCTGATCGGCTCAGTGCGTGCTCAGTGCACGCTCTAGTGCTGCACGTGCTTGGCTGCCGAACGCCACGAGTCGTACGTCCTCGACCGCGGTGGTCGCACCCTTCACGGCTTCCACTTCGGCATCCGCCGCGTCCTGCAGCGGCCATCCGTACGCGCCGGCACTCAGCAACGGGAACGCCACGCTCTTGGCGCCGAGCTCGTCCGCGACGCGCAGGCAGGACGTGTACGCCTGCACCAGGGTCGCCCGACGGTCCTCGCGCGTCGAGTAGACCGGCCCGACCGTGTGGATCACCCAGGTAGCAGGCAACCGGCCAGCCGTCGTCGCCACGGCCTGGCCAGGGGGAAGGCCGGCAGGAAGCGTGGTCTCCCGCAGCCGGCGACAGGCCGCCAGGATCTCCGGTCCACCCGCTGCGTGGATCGCCCCGTCGACGCCGCCGCCGCCCAACAGCCCGGAGTTCGCGGCGTTGACGATCGCGTCGACCCGTACGCCCGTGACGTCGCCCTCGACGATGCTGATCTTCACCCGGCCAGCCTAGAGTCGGCGCCTCCAGAGTGGCGGTCCCAGAGGCGACGAGTGGTGAGATGGCTCTCAGGGGGTTGGGCCGGGGTACCAACCACACGTAGATTGATCCCTGCCCCGGACAACCAATGAAGGATCCCCGCGTGTCGAAGCTGCAGGCCAAGCTCGCTGAGCTGGTCGAGACGACGACCGGCGCCGAAGGTGCCGCGCTCATCGACATCGGCACCGGCATGACCTTGGCCCAGGCGGGAACGCCGGGCTTCGACCTCGACGTCGCGGCCCAAGGGTTCGCGACAGCCGTGCGGTACCAGCTCCGTACGATCAGCGATCTCGGCCTGACGGAACTCGCCGAAGGCATGCTCGTCTCACAGGGCTCCCACCACCACATCTTCGCCGTACGGACCTCCGACAACCGCGAAGGGCTGCTGGTCTACCTCGCCGTGCGCCGGGACGGCGCCACGCTCTCGACGGCCCGCCGCCGCGTCGCGATGATGGCGTCCCGCCTGCCCGCCTGACTCAGGCGGTTCGCCCGGAGGTGCGTGAGCGCCGCCACCACCAGGTGAGGAACATGACCAGCAGGATCCCGATCGTCACGTACAGGGAGTAGTCGGCGTAGATCCGCACGATCCGTACAGCTGGCTCGCCGATCCACCAGCCGAGCGCGAGGTAGCCGGCCTGCGTCACCGTGGCCGTGATGATGTCGATCGTGAGGAACTTCCGCAGCCTCATGCCGGACGCCCCGACGGCGGCGTAGATGAGGGCCATCGGCAGGGGAAGCGGCAGGTACGTGGCGGCGACCGCGAGGGTCTCGTAGCGGTGGGTGAACTTCAGGACGATCTCCGCACGCCGCTTCGACATCTTGCTACGGCCCGTGAACGTCTCGAGGATCGCCGCGCCCCAGAGCTTCCCGGCCCACCAGTACACCCAGTCGAACTTGACGATCGACAGGGTCACCGCGGCCCAGTAAAGGGCGATCGGCCCGCCGTTGACCTCGATCCAGGCGCCGGTCGCGACGACGCTCGTCCGGCCTCCGTTGATGACGGCCGACAGCGGTGGGTTGGCGAGCAGCAGCGGGCGCAGCGGGAGCATGACGATCGCGTACACACCGAGGATCGCGATCCAGGTGTAGCAGGCGATGTCGGCACGTGTGGGCTTGTGGCGCCACGGTAGGCGAGGGTCGTCCCACCATTCGCGCGGCCCGGTGGCCTCGTCGGCCGGAGCCTCCTCGACGAGGATCTCAGGGTCGTCGGCGAGCGCCGCTTCGTCGGGTTGCTGGTCGTCGCTCACCCCCGTGAGCCTACAGGTCAGGCCCGACGGAGCTCGGCGAGCACCAGAGTGAGCTCGTCCCCATCAAGGGCCAGCTCCGCGGTCAGGACCCCCTGCGCGCCGATCGGCTCCGCCTCGTCCGGGTGGCGCGGGACGTGGATGCTGAGCGGGCCGTACGCGAGGAGGTCGCCGCCCTGATATTCGCCCGGCACCAGCTCGACGCCCTCGGCTCCGGAACCGTGTACGGGAGTGGTCGCGGCAGCATCCGCTGGGACACCAGCGCCGGTATCGCCCTCCACGATCGTACGGAGCAGCTCGGCCTGGTAGACGGGATCGGCCAGGGCGTCGTAGGTCCAGCGGGTCCCGAGCACCGAGTGCTCCATCGTGCCGACGAGCGCGTCCTCAGCGCCCGCCAGCGGCGCGTCCCGATAGCTGAGCGGGACCTGGTACAGGATCCCGCCGCTCGTCACGAGCATGATCTGGATCCCCACGGCCCCGGCGGGATCGACGAAGCGGAACTGGCCGACCTGCGCCAGGTCGCTCGCGTCGCCAGTGAACCAGGCCTGTGTGGGCAACCAGGCCCGCATCAGCTCGAGCTTGTTGGGTGTCAGTCTCGCCTGGGTGTGGATCTCCGCTACGCCAGCCATAGCTCCTCCTTCGATCGACGCCAGCCTGCCAGACGACGCACAGGGCCGTCACGCACGCGGTAGTAGTGAGCCGCCAGTTGCGCTGCCGAAGCTGGGAGGATTTGCGCACTCGATGCCTCCACGAATCTGGTTTCGGCCCGCTGGAAGCGTCGAGCGACGGAATCTTCCCGCAACGGCGCCGCTCAGTGAGGGATTGACCCTCGGCGCCCGCCCGGTCATGAGCAAGACCAGTCCCCCGTTGTTGTCGCCATTCCCATGGATCAGGTCCCTCCTGACGCAGGATCCCCCGAAGGTGTCGCCATTCCGGGCAAATGGGCCCTCATGACGACAACTTCGGGGGATCACCGAGAGAAGACCGATCTGATCGCCTCAATGGCGACAACTTCGGAGGATCAACTGATCACTCCATCACTTAGTGAGCGACTGCACCCTCGGGATCGCTTTCCCGCTGAGCGCCTGCCAGGCCTCTGTCAGAGACGGTCGGCGGCCAGTACCTGTTCCCTCAGGATGTCGGCGTGTCCAGCGTGCTGCGCGATCTCGGCGATGCAATGGATGATCACCCATCGCAGCGAGATCGGGCCGCGGCGGTTGCCGAGAACGAGGTCGTCCAGCGACATCGCCGCGATCCGCTGTCGTGAGGCCTCGCAGACCGCGTCGTAACGCTCGAGGACGGACGCGATCGTCTCGTCGTCGGTGAGCGTGAACGACTCTTCGACGCTCGTGGCAAACCCGAAATCAGACCGGGGACGGAACGTGATCGCCTCGTCGAACCAGGCGAGTTCGACGAACGACGCGTGCTTGACCAGGCCGAGGAGAGTCGTCAGCGACGGTACGAGCGAGCGCCGTGCCTGCTCGTCGGTGAGACCGTCGAGGGTGCTCCGAAGCTCTGCCCGGTAGTCGTCGAGGAACGCGTCCAGCATCGTCCGCTCGTCTGCCTGCCACGTGGCCTCGGTGTCGCTCATGGCGGTCAACGTACGGCGTCGCGCGCGGCGACGAACGCCTCGAGAGCCATGTCCAGGTCGTCGCGGGTGTGGGCGGCGGAGAGCTGGACACGAATGCGCGCCTTGCCCTGCGGCACCACCGGGTACGAGAACGCCCGCACGTACACCCCACGCGCCACGAGGTCGTCGGCCATCCGAGACGCCACCGCGGCATCGCCGATCATCACCGGCACGATCGGGTGGTCGCTGACCGGTACGTCGAAGCCGAGCTCGGCGAGTCGGCTGCGGAAGTACGCGGTGTTGTCGCGCAGCGTCTGGCGAAGGTCTCCCGAGGACGCCAGCAGGTCGAGCACGGCGAGCGAGGCCGCGACGATGCTCGGCGCGAGCGAGTTGCTGAACAGGTACGGGCGGGACCGTTGGCGCAGCCACTCGACGATCTCGGCCGGGCCGGACACGTACCCTCCGGACGCCCCGCCCAGCGCCTTGCCGAGCGTGCCCGTGATGAGGTCGACTCGGCCCTGGACTCCGAGGTGTTCCGGCGTGCCAGCCCCCGTCGCACCGACGAAGCCGACCGCGTGCGAGTCGTCGACCATGACAAGCGCGTCGTGGGCCTCGGCGAGGTCGCAGATGCCGGGCAGGGGCGCGAGGTAGCCGTCCATCGAGAACACGCCGTCCGTGGCGATGATGCGGCGGCGAGCGCCGGAGGCCGCTTTCAGCTGGGTAGCCAGGTCGTCGAGGTCGCGGTTGCGGTAGCGGTAGCGAGCCGCCTTCGACAGCCGTACGCCGTCGATGATGCTGGCATGGTTCAGCTCGTCGGAGATGATGGCGTCGCGGTCGTCGGTCAGCGCCTCGAACAGGCCGCCGTTGGCGTCGAAGCACGAGCTGTACAGGATGGTGGCCTCGGTCCCCAGGAACTCGGACAGCCGCCGCTCCAGCTCGATGTGCAGGTCGGTGGTGCCACAGATGAAACGTACGGACGCCATCCCGAATCCCCACTCGGTGAGCGCGGCCTGGGCCGCCTCCACGACGGCCGGATGGTCAGCGAGTCCGAGGTAGTTGTTGGCGCAGAAGTTGACCAGGGTGCGTCCCGCGACGGTGATCCTGCGCGACTGGGGCGAGGCGAGACGCCCCTCCTCCTTGTACAGGCCGGCCGCCCGCAGCTCGTCGAGCCCGGTCCGCAGCTCCCCGCCGAATCCGTACATGTCGACCTCCTCGTCCTCAGGACCAGTGCATCATGACTTTGCCGCCATGGCCCGAGCGGGCGGCGGCGAACGCGGCCTCGTGGTCGGCGGCGTCGAAGCGATCCGTGATGATGCCGGAGATGTCGAGACCCGACTGCAGCAGCACGCTCATCGCGTACCAGGTCTCGTACATCTCGCGCCCGTAGATCCCCTTGAGCGTGATCATCCCGAACACCAGGGCGCTCAGGTCGAGCGTCGTCTCCCCCGACGGGATGCCGAGCATCGCGATCCGGCCGCCGTGGGTCATGTTGGCGATCATGTCCCGCAGCGCCGCCGGCGACCCGGACATCTCCAGCCCGACGTCGAAGCCCTCGGTCATGCCGAGGTCGCGCTGCGCCTCGCCGAGCGTCTGCCGGGAGACGTTGACCGTACGGGTCGCGCCGAGGCGTGACGCGAGCGCCAGCCGTTCGTCGGAGAGGTCGGTGACGACCACGAACCGTGCTCCCGCGTGCCGCGCCACCATGGCCGCCATGATGCCGATCGGTCCGGCGCCCGCGACGAGTACGTCCTCGCCGAGGCAGGGGAACTGCAGCGCCGTGTGTACAGCGTTGCCGAACGGGTCGAAGATCGCCGCCACGTCGACGTCCACGGGTTGCCGGTGCACCCAGACGTTGGTCGCGGGGATGGCGACGTAGTCGGCGAACGACCCGGGCAGGTGCACGCCGATGCCCTGAGTCCGTACGCACAGATGTCGTCGGCCGGCCCGACAGTTTCGGCACTGCCCGCACACGACGTGCCCCTCGCCGGAGACCAGCTGCCCGACCTCGAGCCCTTCGACAGCGCTGCCGAGCGCGGCGATCTCGCCGGAGAACTCGTGGCCGATGACCAGGGGTGTACGGATCGTGCGCTGAGCCCAGTCGTCCCAGCTCTGAATGTGCAGATCGGTGCCGCAGATGCCCGTCGACCGCACTCGTACGAGCACGTCGTTCGGTCCGATCGGCGGGGTCGGTACCTGGAGCAGCGAGAGCCCTGGAGCGGGCGCCTGCTTGACCAGGGCCCGCATGGTGGCGGGGATCTCAGGCATCGACGTCGTCGACACCCGTGTCATCGGCAACGTTCTCTCCGTGCGAATCCGTGGTCCAGATGTGCTGCTCCATCTGAGTGCGCAGGATGCCGAGCTGCTCGGCCAGCGTCCGGGTCTTCTCGTCGAGACGCGAGATCTCGACCGAGAACTGCACGCTCATCAGCAGGAACATCAGCGAGGCCGCGAAGAACACGAAGTTCGACGGGGTGATGAAGCCCAGGTTCGTCGCCACGAACGGTAGCAGCGGCGGGAATATCACGAACACGACCACCCCGAGGCTCAGCACCGCCCACCACACGGTGAAGCGCTCCTTGAGGACGCGCCGCCGGATCAGTACGAACATGATGAGGACCGTCGCGAGGACGAACAGCAGGGGGAGCAGGTAGTTCATCACGCCTCCGCGAGGGCTTGAGTCGGTCGGGTCAGCGCGATCGCCAACGCCACCATCGCTCTGATGAGGAAGATCCCCGCCTTCACTGGGGAGTGACTCGGGGTGCCGCCCACACGTTCGCGCATGCTGACCCCCGCCTGCCGGACGATCAGGCCGTTCCGCGCAGCGATGACGATCGCCTCGACGGTGTCGCCAAGGTATTCCGCCGGGTACTCCTTGGAGTACAGGGCGATAGCGCGGGGCCCGCACAGCTGGAGGCCCGACGTGACGTCGGTGAGCGATGTCTGGCACTCCCGTGACAGGACGATCGACAGCATCTTCATGGCCCACTTGCGGGGGCCGCGCACGACGTAGTCGCCCCGGCCAGCGAACCTTGCGCCAATGACCACGTCAGCGCCCAGGGCGCTCTTCGCGTTGACGAGATGTACGACCTCCGCGGGGTCGTGCTGCCCGTCGCCGTCGATCTGGAGCACCGCGTCGTAGCCCTCGCGGACCGCGTACGAGAACCCTGCTCGCCGCGCTCCGCCGACGCCCAAGTTGTACGGCAGGTCGATCACAGGCACACCAAGCGAGCGCACGATAGACGCCGTGCGGTCCGTGGATCCATCCGACACGACGACGATGTCCCACGTCGGGAGCACCCGGCGGATCTCTTCGAGGCAGCCGCCGATGACGGTCTCCTCGTTCCAGGCCGGCACGACGATGAGTCGCCGAGGGGTGGCCGAGTTGTTGAGCGGTCGCACGTGCACATCCCTCTCCTGGCGGTGGCCGTCAGTTTAGCCCTGGCGCGACTCCGGGCCCAAAGACCAGTACGGGTTCGAGATCCAGTCAGGCTCCCCGGCTCGCCCATGGGACCTCTCGGCCGAGCCGACTCCCTCCCTCGAAGGCTCTCCCGAGTCTAGGGGGAGGGGTTCCGTCTCAGCCGAGGGACGTGAGAGGATCAATGTCGAGGGGCCACCCTCGCTTCCACATCGGATCGTCGGGCACGTACCTGCCCGTGGAAAGGAATTAGAAGTGGCTACAGTCACATTCGTTGACGCCTCGCGCGTCTACCCGGGGGCCGATCATCCGGCCGTCGACAAGCTCAGCCTTGAAGTCGGCGACGGCGAGTTCATGGTCCTCGTCGGCCCCTCCGGCTGCGGCAAGTCGACCTCCCTGCGCATGCTGGCGGGACTCGAAGAGGTCAACACCGGCAACGTCTACATCGGCGACCGCGACGTCACCGATCTGCCTCCGAAGGACCGGGACATCGCGATGGTGTTCCAGAACTACGCCCTCTACCCGCACATGACCGTCGCCGACAACATGGGCTTCGCGCTCAAGATGCAGGGCATCGCCAAGCAGGAGCGCGCCGAGCGCGTACTCGAGGCCGCCAAGCTGCTGGGCCTGGAGGACTTCCTCAGCCGCAAGCCGAAGGCACTCTCCGGCGGCCAGCGCCAGCGCGTCGCCATGGGCCGCGCCATCGTGCGTCAGCCTCAGGTCTTCCTCATGGACGAGCCGCTGTCGAACCTCGACGCCAAGCTCCGCGTCTCCACCCGTACCCAGATCGCCGCGCTCCAGACCCGCCTCGGTGTCACGACCGTGTACGTGACGCACGACCAGATCGAGGCCATGACGATGGGCGACCGCGTGGCGGTCATGAAGGACGGCATCCTCCAGCAGGTCGACACCCCGTTGACCCTGTACGACACGCCGGCCAACCTCTTCGTCGCGGGCTTCATCGGCTCGCCGGCGATGAACCTCATGTCGGGCCCGGTCGTCGAGGGTGGCGTCACCATCGGTGGCTACGACGTCCCGATCAAGCGCGAGGTCCTTGCCAAGGCCGTCGGCGAGAAGACGCTCACCCTGGGCATCCGCCCAGAGTCGTTCACGATGGCGGACGAGGGCATCGGGATCGACGTGGCGGTCGTCGAAGAACTCGGCGCCGACGCGTACGTCTATGGCACGCTCGCCGGCCTCGCCGACGTCGCCAAGCTCAACGCCCAGCAGATCGTCGCGCGCATCAACTCGCGGCGTCCTCCGGAGCGTGGCGCGACGGTCCGCATGGGTGTCGACACCGAGCACATCCATGTGTTCTCCGACGTCACCCAGGAGCGCCTGTCCTGACAGATCAATGAAGCAGCCTGCGGGCCGCGCACGTCTTCGGACGGCGCGGCCCGTCGCCTCTCCGACGCGCAGTTGCCCCCTGCGGTGCGCCCTCGTGTGCATGAGAGCCACGGCAATGCCATAGCTCAGTGCTGCGGCGACCAGAAGATCGTGGCCCAATGCCTGAGCAGCAACGATAGGAGGCGTCGCCAAGAGGAGGCAAGGAATCCTTCATCCGCGAACATCCATAGTTTTTTCCATCTCGCTGGAATCCACCCTCGCGGATTGCTGGCTACGACTTGGAGGGCCACCTGGTGAGGTCGGCTCCCGGTCGACGTCGGGCCGGTCGGGATCTGGGCTCAGCTCCGCAGCGCCTTCGTGTTCACTCCCCGTTGCTCAGCGACCAGATGACACGCCCCCGGGGGGAGTGTCTCGCAGTCACCGTCACGCGGCACCGTGCGGCAACCCGAGCACAGCCAAGCCGGTAATGAATCCGGCCTTGACGACTGCCTAGTGGTCGACGTCCTGGAGATCCGTGAGCCGATTCTCCTGGTTCGCCTGGAGGATGGCCAGCCTGCGGGCCAGCTGGTTGATCGTGTAGCTGGATTCCTTGTCTTTCAAGTAGTTGTTGAGCATCTGAAAGAGCATCGTCAGCGCCAGCCCGTACAGGAGCAGGTCTGCTCCTCGCCCGATTCCGAGAAGGCGGGCGACCCCACTCAGCAGGTCCGGAAAGAGGATAGTGACGATGGACACCAGGACGAAGATAAGTAGTGCGAGCTTCTTGTACGCCTTCGCTCTGGCCCGAGCGCGATTCCGGAGGAAGTAGACCGACATCCCAAGCACGATCACCAGGAAGACCACCTGTGCCCAGATCATGTCCCGACCACCTTAGTGAGAATGACGTCGAACGCGATGTTGATCGCATTGATGAGGGACTGGCCCTTGGCTCGTGAGTAGTCCGAGTAGACGATCGTCACAGGGGCCTCGGTGTACGACAGTTTGTGCCGGTGGATCTGGTCGACAATCTCGGACGCATGGGCGAAGTCGGCCATCCTCAGGTGGATCGACTCAACCGCATGGCGGTTCAGCACGCGAAGCCCGTTGTGTGTGTCAGTAAGCCGGACCCCCGTGGAGAGGTTCGAGAACTTGACCGCGAGCTTCAGGATGATCCTCTTGGAGGGCGGCATGTTGATCGCCCCACCGAGGAAGCGAGATCCCATCACGACGTCAACATTGGTCTGCTTGATGAGGTCCAGCATGGCGACCACATCCTCGATGCGGTGCTGACCATCGGCATCGAACGTCACCACGTACTTCATCGACGGCCTCTGGACGGCGAAGTCAAACCCGGTCTGAAGGGCGGCCCCCTGGCCGAGGTTTATCGGGTGCCGGACCAGAAGCGCTCGAGTGCGTGCAACCTCGGCAGCTGTGCCATCGCTGCTCCCGTCGTCGACACAGACAATCCCGTACTCCACAGGAATCGAGCTAATGACGTCGCTGATCGCGCCGCCCTCGTTGAAGGCGGGTATGACGAAGTACGTCTCGGGACCCAGCGTCCGCTCGGCCATCGTGGATACCTTTCGCTGCCGCCGTCATGATCTCGCGGCAGAGTCTAGCGCCCCAGCGGATAGCCGACGTGACCTCCGTGCGAGTGCGACGGCTATCCCGTGGATGACCATGCCGGCGATCGGTCCCACACAGAGGGACCAACCCACCGCCAGCGGCAGCGGCACCGGCAGCTGTAGCAGCAGGACCACGGCTCCGACAGGCACCAGCCAACCGAGCGCGTAGCCCCGGTGGCTGCCGAGGGCAAGCGCCATGGTTCCGGTGAGCGTCAGCAGCGCCATGGCTACCGAAGCGATGACGAGGACGGCGAACATGCTCGCTGGCACGACGTAGGCGGCCCCGTACAGGAAGCGCAGCAGGAATGGCCCCACCAGCGCAGCCGTCGGAGCGCCCACGAGCCCCACGGCCACTACGAGACCGACCGGTTTCGCGAGGGCCCGGAAGCCCGACTCCTCGTGAGCGACGAATGTCGACACCGCTACGCCCTGGAATGCCATGAGGGGGATCATGATAGGCGCGCGCGTCAGCTGGACCACCGTCATGATGGACGCCAGCTGCGAGGGATCGACCCTCCGGACGACGACCGAGACCAGGGCGGGAAACCCGCTGACCAGGATCACGTTCGCCGCCGAGGAGACCATGGTGTAAGCAGTAGCCCGCAGCCCCGGCCAGAACGGACGATCCCCTCGGGCTAGGAGGAGCGGCCGGAAACGTGGGAGGAGCAGCACCAGGCCACAGATGACAGTCGCCCCCACGCATGCCCAGCCGATGGGGCCCAGTCCACCCCCGAGCAATACGACACCGGCCACTAGCGTCAGACGACCGAGCGCGTCGAGGATCATCAGTGCGGAGTAGAGCCCCCATTCCTGGGACCCGCCCGCTGAGCCCACTCCCACCGCGTACAACGAGTACGCCACCGCACCCACGGCGATCGCTGCCACGCCCGAACCCGACGCGAGAGGTAGCAGTCGTGAGGCCCAGAGAGGGCCGGTCGCAAGGACTGTGAGCGCTATCACCGTCCCGAGTGCCAGACCGACGGCAATCACCGGGCTGCCCCCGCGGGCGCGAGCCACCACACGGGCTCGTACCGAGCGTGTGGCCTCCTGCTGGACTCCGGCGATCAGCCCGAAGCAGCAGGACAAGAGCGACCAGAAGACGATGAACTCGCTATAGGCGGAGGCATCGGAACCCACGGTCAAGGCGCGGGCGGCGAGGATCGTGATCACGAAGGTCGACACGGCCGCCGCCACCGCGGCTATCGAGACGCGGGCGCCGCTGCGAGGTCGGGCCGCGTCGGTCACCACTGGAGTCTACTGGCGAACCACGGGCAGGCCGTGAACGTTGCCCACGGGCGGGACCGTGCCCCGGAGGTCACAGACGCTGCGGGATGTTCACGGCCGCCCGGACCGGCGGCTAACCGCCCCAGACCTCGAACTCTGCCAGGCCGACGTTGTACGTCGTGCTGCTCACCTTCGTGATGTTCAA
>Ga0209538_1001121_pt1 | contig 14361 bp, 8 predicted proteins | sample BarGraNGADG00211_2_FD_184492 | JGI IMG/M metagenome (GOLD analysis project Ga0209538, IMG submission 184492) | Arctic peat soil microbial communities from Barrow, Alaska - Barrow Graham LP Ref core NGADG0004-211 (SPAdes) (version 2) | ecosystem: Environmental > Terrestrial > Soil > Wetlands >... | reverse complement strand
TGGGAGCCGGCAGCGCCACGATGCGTGCGACGCGTGGGTTGAGGTACTCCATGATTCGCTTGATCGCGCCGCCCTTGCCCGCAGCGTCGCGGCCCTCGAAGATCACGACCAGGCGCTTGCCCTCGGTCCGCATCCATTCCTGCATCTCAACCAGCTCGGCCTGGAGCTTGGTCAGTTCAGCCTCGTACAGCTCGTTATCGAGTTTCGGGCGCTTCTTTGATCCCATGATGTCAATCGTTGCAGGTCTAGGCCTCTGTCGCTGGTTGCAGGCTCTGCTGGGTCGTCATAGCCAGCGTATTCGTCGGAAGATCAGGTAGAGCACCAGCATGAGGGTTGCGTTGACCGCCATCAGCGCGAAGTAGCCGTATTCCCAGTGCAGCTCGGGGATGTTGTCGAAGTTCATCCCGTAGACGGCTCCGAGTGTGGTGGGCAGGGCCAAGATGGCGACCGCGGCGGAGATCTTCCGCATGTCGCGGTTGTCCTTGACCGAAACCAGGGCGAGTGCGGCCTGCAGGATGTTGGTCAGCTGGTCTTCCATGGTGTGGATGTTCTCGCGCACTTCCTGCACCAGATCGCTCAAGTCCCGGAAGTAGGGACGGGCGTCGTCAGGGACGAGCGCAAAGTCGTGCGTCGCCAGCTGCGTCAAGGGGTTGCACAGCGGAGAGACGCAGCGTCGGAACTCGATCAGTTCCCGCTTGATCTGGTAGGGCCGGTCAATCTCCACGCCGCGGGTCTGGCCGAAGACCAGTTCCTCGGCCTCCTCGACGTCGTCCTGCATCTGGCCGACCACCCGAATGAAGTCGTCGATGGCTATCGACAAACAAGCGTGCAGCACCTGCCAAGGGCCTTCGGGCATGTCGGGGGAGACCTTCTCCACTAGCGCGCGCACCTCGGGCATACGGGATTTGCCGCGCTGGCGAGAGGTGACCACCCAGTGCGGCCCGAGGATGATCATCAGCTCACCGGTGCTGACGATCTCCGGCAACGTCTGCTGCTCGTCGCGTTCGACGTAGGACACGGTCGAGGCGACCATGAACAGGTTCTCGTCGAACTGTTCGAGTTTCGAGCGCCGGTGTCCGTGGACGGCATCGGTGATGACGAGCTGGTGGATGTTGAGGACCTCCCCCAGGGTGGCCACGGTGCCTTCGGTGGGTTTGTGGAGCCCCACCCACACGAACCCTTCCCCGTTCTTCGCTGCGGACAGGGCGGACTCCAGGTCGATGTCTTCGTGACGCGTCCCGCCAATCCACCAGGACCACACCACCTCGGGATGTGAGTCCGGCTTACCCCCCACGGACGGCGGCTGGGACACGGGGAGCCTCCAATCAGGCCAACCAGGCACCCCCGACTGGGTCGCGGGGCGGATGTCCGGCACGCTCAGCATAGAGCTCTCGGCCAGATCTACCCCGGACCACTCGCCATGACGGGCGGGTCGTCTGTAGCGATCCCCGCGCGCATCTGCCGCCGACGGAGCGGCTGTCCCGAGATGAGTGAGAACTGACCTCTCGGCCTCATTCAGGGCAGGCGTCAGGGCCAACTCCTCGGGGCGGCGCGTCTTGCTGTGCGCGCCCCTACGAGACGACGAGGTCGGATCCGTCGGTGCTGGCCGACTTGGGGATCAGCGGCTTGGTAGTGGGCCCGTTCACGACTGAGCCGTCCACGATCGAGTAGCCGGACCCATGGCAGGGACACACGATGACCTTGCCTTCAATCGAACCGACGATGCACCCCTGGTGCTGGCAGACAGCGGAAAAGGCCTTGTACTGCCCGGCGGTCGCCTGGGTGACGACGACCTTGTCGGCTGCCCGGATCACTCCACTTCCCACAGGAATGTCCGCCAAGGGGATTCGCAGAGCGCCCTGGGCGGTGGGCGTGGTGCCCCCCGTCGTCGTCGAGTTGCTGCTGCTGCACGCAGACACTCCCCCGAGGGCGAGGGCGCTGACGCCGAGTATCTGAATGACGGTGCGACGTTCCATGATGGCTCCTTCGCCCGTGCCGTCAGATCGACCCGACGCCGCAGTGCCCCCAGTGTTGTCCGCTAAGGCAAGCCTGTCCAGACCTCGGTCGCTGCCCCCAGCAACCCGCCGGCCGGTGAGGTCACGCCCCAGGCGTGGTGGGCGGCGGGGCGTCCTGGGTGAGGTGTCGGTCGAAGAAGGCCAGGATTCGTGTGCGGGCGTCGTGGGCGGCGTCGGGCTCATAACCGGTGTTCATGACCGGTCCCAGAACGGCGAACAGGGCCGGTGTGGGCGGCGAATCCACGGAGCGCCCAAGTCGTCCGGAATCGTTCATCGTCTGGCCACCTGGACGGCGTGATGGCGCACCAGACGGCCCCAAGCATGTAGGTGGGCGCCATCGGGGCGCCCCAAACGAACGAAGGATCTTCATGCGAACACACAGAGTCGCTGTCGGGATACTGGCCACCGTTGCTCTGCTGCTGACCGGCTGCGCGGGAGCCAGCTCGTCCTCCCCAAGCGCCTCGGGGAAGGCCGCTACGGCAAAGACGGCTGCAGACCTGGGGGGCATGGACGCGCTGGTCGCGGCCGCCAAGGCCGAGAAGACGATCAACGTCATCGGGCTGCCTGACGACTGGGCCAACTACGGCGAGGTCAAGAAGGCGTTCGCGGCCAAGTACGGGATCACCGTGAACTCCCTCCTGCCCGACGCGTCCAGCAAGGAGGAGATCGACACCGCCGACAAGACCAAGGGCACCGACAAGGCGCCGGACGTCTTTGATCTCGGCACGAACGTGGCCCTGGCCTCGACGGACCGCTTCGCCCCGTACCAGGTGGCGGCGTGGAGCAAGATCCCGGCTGCCAACAAGGCCACCGGACTGTGGCTGAACGACTACACCGGCATCATGTCCGTCGGGTACAACGCCACGAAGTTCGGCACGATCTCGTCCCTATCCGAGCTCACCGACCCCAAGTTCAAGGGTCAGGTGGCGCTGAACGGCAAGCCCACCGAGGCCGGCGCGGCGTTCAACGGCTTGCTGATGATCAACAACGCCAACGGCGGTACGCTCGACAACCTGCAACCCGGCCTTGACTACGTCAAGAAGTTGAAGGCGGCCGGGACGCTCAGCCTTCAGGACGTGACCGCAAGCACCATCGATTCGGGCCAGCACGGTGTCGTCTTCGACTGGACCTACAACCAGGTGTCGACCCAGGCTCGGCTCAAGGCCAAGGGCGTGGATTGGAAGGTCTTCGTCCCCTCTGGAGGCGAGATCGCGTCCTTCTACAATCAGGCCATCAACGCCGATGCTCCGCATCCGGCGGCCGCCCGGCTCTGGGAGGAGTACCTCTATAGCGCCGAGGCGCAGAACATGTGGTTGAAGGGCGGCGCCACCCCGCTGCTGTACGACGCGATGAAGGCGGACGGGGCATTGGACACCGCGGCTGCCGCCGCGCTGCCCAGCTTGACCGCCACACCGCAGACGCCGACCACAGCCCAGGCGACTGCAGCCAACGCGTTCCTCAAGCAGAACTGGGACGCTGCGGTCGCCTGATGACCGCCGCGACCATCCCCGGACGGGGCGTCCCGGTGGCGCCCCGTCCTACCCGGCGTTCCTGGTTGAACGTCGCGGGCACGGTCCCGTTCTTCGGCTACACGGGCGTGTTCTTGCTGCTGCCGACGATCCTGGTGGTCGCAGGCGCGTTCCGTACACGGCAAGGCGGCTTCACGCTCAACGGAATCCAGCAGCTGTTTGCGTCCCGTACGGCCGGGGTGTTCCTCAACTCGCTGTGGATCTCGGCGCTCACGGCCTTGGTGGGTGCCGTCTTCGGCGCTGTGGTGGCTTACGCGTTGGCCACCGCCGGCCGCACCAGCCTGCTGCGGCGCGCGTTCACGGCGTTCATGTCGGTACTGGCCCAGTTCGGTGGTGTCATGCTCGCGTTCGCGTTCATCGCAACGCTGGGCGTCAACGGTTTGGTGACGCGACTGCTGATGCAATGGTTCTCTTATGCCGTCGACCCGGGCATGTTGTCCACCCTGTGGGGCGTGGCGCTGGTGTACTGCTATTTCCAGATCCCGCTGATGGTGATTGTGTTCCTGCCGGCCGTGGATGGATTGCGTCCGCAGTGGCGGGAGGCGGCAGCGAATCTGGGTGGCACCGGATGGACCTACTGGTCGAAGATCGCCGGACCGATCCTGGCACCCAGCTTCCTGGGCAGCTACCTGTTGCTGTTCGCCAACGCTTTCTCGGCGTTCGCCACTGCCGCCGCGCTGATCTCGCAGCAAACGATCCTGGTATCCATGGAGATCGAGTCGGCGCTCCGTAACGAGAACGACCTGGGCATGGACGCGTACGCCCAGGCTCTTGCCCTGGGCATGATCGTCGTGGTGGCGCTCGTGATGTGGCTGTACGCGGTGCTGCAGGGAAGGACTTCCCGATGGACGGAGTGAGGATCCGCCGGGCCGGGGCCCGCGCCCGCCGTGCCCAGACGTCGTTCCGGGTCGTCGTGCTGACCGTTGCGGGAGTCGTGTTCTTGCTTCCGTTGGTGTCGCTCGCCGAGTTCTCGATCCGGTACCCGCTGACCGGGAAGGTCGACTTCGGTGCCTGGACCAGCTTGTTCTCGGCGGACGACTCCGGGCGGCTCGACCTCCTCAAGGACGGCCTCATGAACTCACTCATCATGTGCGCCATGACGGTCGTGCTGGCGGTGGGCCTATTGCTGCCGACGATGGTGCTGGTGCGGCTCCGGTTGCCCGGACTCAACAGGGTCATCGAGTTCATCTGCCTCCTTCCGCTGACGATCCCCGCGGTTGTGCTGGTTGTCGGGTTGGCCCCGATCTACGCCGTGATCTCGACCCGGATTCTCGACGCCTCCACCATCTGGCTGGCGTTCGCGTACGTGATCCTGGTGCTTCCCTACGCGTACCGAGCCTTGGACGCGGGCCTGCGCGCGATCGATCTGAAGACACTCAGCGAGTCTGCGCGCTCGTTGGGCGCGTCGTGGGCAACGATCCTGATGCGCATCATCGTGCCCAATGTCCGGACGTCGATCGTGTCCGCCTGCTTCATCACGATCGCGGTGGTGCTCGGCGAGTTCACCTTCGCCCGAATGTTGGCTCGCAACAACCTTCAGACCGCCCTGTTCCAGATCAACCTGTCCGATGGTCAGGTCGCCGCAGTGGTTTCGGTCGTGCTGATCGCGGTGACGACTCTCATGTTGGTCGCACTCGACCTGGTAGCCGGATTGAACGAACGGCGGCGCGGTTTCGGGGTCCCCGCCGACGAGGCGGCCCTGGTTGCCCCGATACCGACACCGACCCGGGAGGTCGTCGAATGAATCCGATCCGCATCAGCCCCGACTGGATGGTCCACCCGTGAGCGAAACCCCACGCACCGCCGTCGCCGTCGCGTTGACGAGCCTGCGCCGCAGCTATGGCTCAGTTCAGGCGCTGGACGATTTCTCGATGGAGTTGCACCCCGGAGAGCTGGTCGCACTGCTGGGCCCTTCCGGATGCGGCAAGACGACCGCTCTTCGAGCCCTTTCAGGCTTGGAAGATATCGACTCAGGCTCGACCCTGGTGGGCGGCGCCGAGGTGTCCCACGTGCCCGCCAATAAGCGCGATATGGCCATGGTTTTCCAGTCGTACTCACTGTTTCCCCACATGACTGTGGCGGAGAACATCGAATTCGCCCTGGAACTTCGAAAGGTGCCTGCCGGAAGGCGCAAGGACGCGGTGGGGCGCAACCTCGATCTCGTCGGGCTGGGCTCGCAGTCCGCTCGTTACCCCCACCAACTGTCAGGCGGGCAGCAGCAGCGGGTGGCGCTGGCGCGCGCGCTGGCCGTCCAACCACAGGTGCTGCTGCTGGACGAGCCGCTGTCGGCCTTGGACGCTAAGGTACGGGTGCAGTTGCGCGACGAGATCAAGCGCATCCAGACCGATGTGGGCATCACCACGCTGTTCGTCACGCATGACCAGGAGGAGGCGCTGGTGGTCGCCGACCGGCTGGGAGTCATGCAGTCGGGGAAGCTGATGCAGATCGGGACTCCGGAGGAGATCTACGATCGCCCCGCGTCGGCGTTCGTGGCGGACTTCATCGGGCTCACCAACCGGCTCCCTGGCATAGTTTCGGGCAATCACGCGTTGGTGCTCGGGCAGCCGGTGCCGCTGCTTCCCGGCAGTGTCACCGAGCGCGAGGTGACTGTGCTCGTACGTCCGGAGAATGTGCGTCCGGTGCCGATCAGCGGTGAGGAGCCGAACGGGCACGTGCTCACTTCGGGATTCCTGGGGTCGACGGCACGCCTGCAAGTGCGCACGTCGACCGGCCATTTGTTGATCGCCCAGGTACCGGTGTCGGCCGCAGCCGGGCTTCTGCCGGTCAAGCCGTGCGCTTGGAACTTGCTCCGGTCGCTGCCCTCGCGGTCTGACATGACCGCGTCCGGTGTTTCAGCTGCGGATCAGTCGGTCCAGTTCAGTAGAGCCTCGACCCCGACTCCGATGGTGGCCGGGTCCAATATGGGCAGGAGGCCAACATCGCCACGGCCGTCGCCCAGGGTCGGTCCACGCGAGAAGTCGCCGAGCTGCTCGTCTTGTCCCCACGTACCGTCGAAAAGCACCTGGGCAGCGTCTATCGCAAGCTCGGCGTGACCGGTCGCTCAGGTTTGGCCAAAGCTCTTGCGGAGCACCGCGGGCTCCTCACAAGGTGAGTGGGTCAGCGGTCTCAGCGAAAGGGCGCAGCCTCCGGTAATCGCTCAAGCGAGCGGGGCGTTCCCGGGCGCCGGATCTGAACGAGGGTTGGATCGGCCATCGATTCGCACGGTCACCCAGTGGGTGTTGCCGTCATCGACGAGGAGTATTCGGGCATCCGGGATCACCGCCAACTCACGGCCGTCGAGAATGAGTTGGCCTACTTCGCCTTGGCCCTCGGCGCCATCGGTGCGCATGTCCAGGTCATAGGTGGCCGTCCCGTGACGGTAGCGGACGCTGACCTGTGGCCAATCGCGCGGGAGGTAGGGCTTGATCACCAGGTGGTGACCTTGTTGGTGGAGGCCGAGAATGGCTTCCAGTCCGGCCCGGTACAGCCAGCCTGCCGACCCTGTGTACCAGGTCCAGCCTCCGCGTCCGAGGAGCGGAGGTTCGCCGTAGATGTCTGCGGCAACGACGTAAGGCTCCACCCGGTAGGTGTCAGCCGTGGTGGTGGTCAGGGCATGGTTCACCGGGTTGAGGAGGGCGAACACTTCGGCGGCGCGGTCCCGACGGCCGAGCGCTGCCCAAGCGAAGACTGACCAGGTGGCGCCGTGGGTGTACTGGCCACCGTTCTCCCGGACCCCCGGCGGGTAGGCGCGTACGTATCCAGGGTCAGGTTCAGAGGTATCGAAGGGCGGGGTGAACAGCTTCGAGATGCGCTGGTCGGGGAGCACCAGCTGGGCGTGGGCCTGCTCCATTGCCTCCATTGCCCGCTCGGGTTGCGCTGCCCCGGACAGCACGGCCCAGCTTTGGGCTATGGAGTCAATGCGGCATTCGGGTCGACTGCTGGAACCCAGCGGTGTGCCGTCGTCGAAGTATCCGCGCCGGTACCACTGACCATCCCAGCCGTCGGTTTCGAGGGCGACCAGCAGGCGCTCCTGCTGACTCCGGCCGGCGGCCACGAACGCTGCGTCACCGCGTGCTTCGGCGATAGGAAGGAACTGGCCAAGGGTGGTGTGCAGGAACCAGCCGAGCCAGGTGCTCTCGCCGGCACCGCCCGCCCCGACGCGATTCATCCCGTCGTTCCAGTCGCCAGTACCGATCAGCGGCAGGCCGTGGCGCCCGGTGGGGAATGCCCAGGTCAGGGCAAGGACGCAGTGGTCGTACAGGGGCCGAGGCCGGTTCGCTGGCGTAGGCCGGAAATACCTCTCGGCTTCCCCCTCGGCGAGGGCATCGCCGTCAAGGAAGTCCACGGGCTCGTCGAGGATGCTGGTGTCGCCGGTGACGACCAGATAGCGAGCTGCGGCGGCCGCGAGCCAGATCGGGTCGTCGCTTATCCTGGAACGGATACCGGCGCCAGTCTCGGGAAGCCACCAGTGCTGGACATCACCGTCAAGGAACTGTCGAGCCGCGGCTTTGAGCAGGTGTGTCCGGGCCAGGGCCGGTTCGGTCAACACTATCGACATCGAGTCCTGCAGCTGGTCGCGGAAGCCGTACGCCCCGGACGCTTGGTAGAAGCCGGATCGGGCCAGCATCCGGCAGGCGAGGGTCTGGTACAGCAGCCAACCGTTCATCATCAGGTTGAAGCTGGTGTCGGGGGTATTCACTTCGATCCGGGTCAACCTGGATCGCCAGCTGTCCCTGACCTCCTCCAGGAGCACCTCGGGGTCCAATCCCCGGTACTTGATGACCAGCTCGGCAAGCTGTTCGGGACTGCCCGCTGCGCCCAGCAGGACGACACCTTGGTGGGTTTCGCCCGGCGCCAGGCGTATCCGGTGCTGCATTGCCAGACAGGGATCGAGCCCAGCGCCAACCGCCCCGGACAGCTGGGCGGAGGTGAGGGACCGCGGCCAGTCGGTGCTGCCGCGAACGCCCAGGAATTCCCTCCGGTCCGCGGTCCAGGATTCCTGGAGACCGGCATGGTCGACGAAGCACAGCTGTCCGGGGAACTGCGTCCCCCACGGGTTGCTCGCGGTCAGTACACGCAGCTCATCGTCGAAGGCGGTGACCAGGTGCCGCTGGGCTTTGCCTAGGTCCATCCCCAGAACTGGTTGGGCGTAGGAGATGACGGTGATGGTCCGGTGAATCGGCGACGTGTTGGTCACCCGGATCAAGGAGAGCTTGACCGGGTCTTCTGGAGCGACAAAGACCATCTGCTCGAGCTCCAGGTTGTCGGTGGCATGGGTGTAGCGCGTGTAGCCGAACCCGTGGCGAGCAGTCTTGGTCCCGTCGTGCATCGGGGCCATGGTGGCGGAAGTGACTTCGTCGGTCAGATCGTCGCGAACGTAGATGGCTTCAGAGACCGGTGAAGAGACCGGGTCGTTTCGCCAAGGGGTGAGTTGGTTGTCACGGCTGTTGCGCCACCACGTGTTGCCGACTCCGTCAGCGCTGGTCAGGGTCCCGAAGGACGAGTTGGCCAGGACGTTGATCCAGGGCGCCGGTGTGGGCTCTTCGACGCTGACCCTCACGACGTATTCGCCCGTATCGGGGTCGAACCCGCCGAATCCGTTGTGGTACAGCAGGGGGCCGATGCTCGCGGTGGGCATTGAGCGAGTAGTGAGTCGCCGCGGGCGGCCACGCCAGCGCGATCGCGAACGTTCATCGCTCGCCTGGCGGAGTTGGGTGGCCAGGTCACCGCGACGGGCGATGAGTACCACTGCAGCCGCAGCCATCAGCGCCTCGCTGCACCTGGTGGCCAGTTGGTCCCTCTGCAGTAGGAACACCTGCCCGGCGCCGTGGGACATGGGGCCGGGCGGGGTGGTCATCGCCAGCTCCTGCAGGCTCTGCTGCAACTCCTGTACGTAGGAGGTGGCTCGATCGTTGAGAAGTACCACGTCGACGTCGAACCGCTTCAAGTGCCAGTAGTTGGCCGCCATGAGTACCTGCCGGGCCAGCTCGAGGTCCGCCGGGTCGTCGATGCGTAGGACCACCAGGGGCAGGTCTCCAGAGATACCCAGCGGCCACAGGTCGGCCTGGGATCGTGCGGCGGCGAGAGCTGCGGGCGAGGCCCGCAGTGCGAGGTCGGGGTAGAGGGCGTGACCAGCCAGCCTCTGGAAATAGGCGGCGTCGTCGTGGGTGAGCCCGAGGTAGCGCAGTTGAACCTGGCTGGTGGTCCAGCTGAGCATCGCGACCCGGTCATGAGCCGCGCTGTTCGAATGCTGCTCGATCAGTTGGATCACTTGATCGCGAGTCTCCCCGACGACGGTCCAGAACATCAGGCGTGCGGGGTCGCGGTCGGCCACCTCGACCCGGACGGAGAGCGACAGTATTGGGTCCAGGGTGAAGCCGGTGGCGCCGGGGCCGGGGGAGTCCGAGTGTGGTCGCTGGGGTTCACGGGGTGTTCGGTTACGGCCGAGGAAGGCCGCCCGATCAGTCTCGGCCAGCACGGCCAGTGGCCCCGTGCCGGCCCCGGGGACCACGAAGTGGGCCACCCACACCTGGGGGTCGCTTGCGGATCGCCGCCGCCGGGTCGCGATGATGGCATTGAGCCGGGGCAGGAACTCGGTCTGCACGAACATCTTCGAGAAGGCGGGATGAGCGTCGTCGTCCGCCGTGGCGGCGAGCACCAGTTCGGCGTAGGAGGTCACTCGGATCGAACCTGGCCGCGGGCCAAGGTTGCGGATCACCAGGCGCTTGGCGGCAGCGTCTGCTTCGGGTGACACGTGGTGATCAACCACGGTCTCCCAGTTGCGGCGGCGGGTCTGGAATGTGGCCCGATCCTCAGCGAACCTGACCTCGTAGGAATCCGGCTCAGCCAGGCACGGCTCTAGCCCTGTAGACCAGACGTCCCCCGAGCGCTCGTCCCGCAAATAGAGGTAGTCCCCGGTCGCCTCACCGATCGGGTCCGGGTGCCAGCGGGTGATCGCGAGACCTTGCCACCGTAGTTGTCCTCCGCCCGCTGGGGTCAGCAGGGAGGTCAGGCGGCCGTTCGACATCAAGTGGATGGCCGGGTCGAGGGCTGCGGCGTCGAGGAAGGTGCGTTCGGACGGCGGCAGAACGGCCTTGATGACCCTCGTGGTCACAGCTTCCTCGCGGCGGGCGTGCACCACCGGCACCCAGCGTGGGGCACGTTCCTGCAGCAGGAGTTCGGCGGCCCTGACCATTGGCTCGGCGTGGAACCTCTCCCGCATGACTTCGTCGTGGATGACGTTGTTGATGGCCACGATGGTCATCCCCTGGTGGTGGGCCATGTGGCTGCGGATCACCACCGACTTCTCCCCCCGCGGCACCCGGCGCGAAGTGAAGTCGATCGCCTCGTAGTAGCCGTACCTGCCAAGCCCTCCCGCCGTGGCGAGGGCGCGGAAGTTCTTCGCTGCCTGGTCGGGCTCGAACATCGCCGCGAGCGCAGTCGCGTACGGGGCGACCACCAGGTTGTCGGCCAAGCCACGGACGATCCCCAGCCCGGGCACTCCGAAGGGCGAGTACTGATAGTTCAGGTCGCGGTCTCGTGCGTTGTAGCCGGATTCGGAGACTCCCCAGGGCACCTTCTTCTCCAGCCCGTACTGTTGCTGCCGGCGAACCACTCGACGGCAGGTGCTCGTCAGGAGGCCCTGAGCAGGGCTACGCATCACCAGTGCCGGCATCAGATACTCGAACATGGAGCCCGACCAACTGAGCAGCACAGCCCGGTGTATGGCGGCGGTCATCCCGCGGCCCAGCCGGGCCCAGTGCCGTGCGGGGAGGTCACCCTTGGCGATCCCGACGAAGCTGGCCAACCGGCACTCAGACGCCAAGAGGTCGTAGCAGCTGTCGTCCCGTTGACGCTCAGCCACCTGGTAGCCGACCGACAACAGCTTCCGGCTTGGGTCGAGGAGCAGTGTGAAGTCCGTGGCGTTGACGGCGTCGCGGGTCAGTGTCTCCATCTGCTGCAGCCGACCGACGAGTCCATCCATCTGCTCGGGAGTCAGCGCGCGGTCACGGCGCTGGGAGGCGATCGTGGCGGCCAGGGCCGCGACGGATGCGTGGGCATCCAGGTCCAGTCCGGGCACCCCGTCCAGGCTTTCCACCAGGGCCTCCAGGCTGGCCAACTCGGCCACTCCCGCGCGGTCGGTGAGACGTCGAATCGCTTGTTCGACACTGTCCAGGCGGTGGCCGAGAAGCGGAGCGCTGCCGACCGTGACCTCACTGGGCATGGTCGCTCGGACCAGCGCGAGTCCGTCCAGGATCCCCGGCGGGCGGCAGGTCGCGCGAGTCGGGTCCGCCCGCCACTCCGCGCAGGTATTGGCCAGGGTCAGCAGGTGGCCAGCCAGGTTGCCACTGTCCACCGAGGAGATGTAACGGGGTTCGAGGGGTTGCCCCGTCTGCGTGTCGTACCAGTTGTAGAGGTGCCCAGACTCGTGCTCGAGGTCGACCATGGCGTTCAGTGTCGCGTCCAGCCGATCGCAAGCCTCAGCGACGCCAATCCAGCCGAAGTCCTTGGCGCTGACCACGCTCAGCAGGTAAAGCCCGATATTCGTGGGGGAGGTACGGTGGGCCACCAGCGGCTTGGGGGATTCCTGATAGTTGTCCGGAGGCAGGTGCCGGTCGGCCACGGTCACGAAAGCCACGAAGAACTCCCAGGTCCTTCGGGCGACCAGCCGTAGGTCGGCCAATGCCTCGTCGCCTGGCGCCAGTTCGACCCGCTCCTTGATGCGACTGGCCTGGCAGGCGATCACCGGTGCAAAGAGCCACAACATCGCTGGCGCGACGGCGATGGCTAGCTGCGTCCAACCCCGCGCGGCAGCAATCGCCAGAGCCAGTACCGCGGGCACCAGGCCAGGAGCCATGAGCCGCAGGAATCTGGACAGCGTGCCCCTGGCCTGCTGCTGGGCCGCAGCTGCGGTGGTCCACTCCAACAGGTGGCGCCGGCTGACCGCCATCCGCCACAGGGTGCGCACGATCGCGTCCGAGAAGGCCACCGCCCGATGGGCAAGGAAGACCAGGTTGAGGGAGCCGAGCACCAACGCCCTGCCCAGGTCTGCCGCGACGGCAGCCACGTGGCTGCGCAGCGTCACGTGCTCGGCGATCGGTATCAGTTCGGAGATTGCCGACCACAGCGGAACCGCGTAGAGCACAAGAGCCATCAATCCAAGCCAGGCAACGGCGGACACGGGCATGGGTGAGGCCAGCGCGATGAGGAAGCCGAGCACGAGCATGACCGGCACCAGCGACCGCCGCAGGTTGTCCAGAATCTTCCATCGGCCCAGCGCGCTGATCGGTTCGCGGCTCCCGAAGGCCCACGGAAGAAGCTGCCAGTCGCCGCGAGTCCAGCGAAGGTCCCGTGACATCGACACCTCATAGGAGGTCGGGAACCCCTCCACCACCTCCACGTCGGAGACCACCCCCGACCGGGCGAGGTTTCCTTCCAGAAGGTCATGGCTCAGCACCCGATTCTGCGGAATCCTACCCTCGACGAGTTGGCTGAGGGCGTCGATGTCGTAGATCCCTTTACCAGCGAAGGAGCCTTCGCCGAAGAAGTCCTGATAGACATCGGAGACGGGGAAGGCGTATGGGTGAAGCCCTCGGGGTGTGGTGTAGGCGGCCTGGAACAGTGACGTGTCCTCGGTCACCGGCAGGGACGGTGTCACCCTCGGCTGCAGGATGGCGTAGCCCTGTTCCACGACCTTGCCCTCCCGGTCGAGCCTTGCACGGTTCAACGGATGGGCCAGCTTCTCGACCAGCCGTCGGGCAGCGTCCCTCGGCAGTTGGGTATCGGAGTCCAGGGTGATGACGTATCGGAACGGACCCGGCATCCTGCCTTCGAACGGCAGGTAGGTGGTGTCGGTGGCTCCGCGCAGCAAGCGGTTCAACTCCTGGAGCTTGCCCCGCTTCCGCTCCCACCCCATCCACACGCCTTCAGACGGGTTGAAGACCCGGCGGCGGTGGAACAAGAAGAAGCGATCCGGGTACTTCTCGTTGAGCACTCGGATGCCGTCGGTGGCGGCGGCCAGCAACGCCTCGTCGGCGGGGCTGACCTCGATCTCGCTGTCGGCCCAGTCGGTGAGAGCGGCGAAGTAGAGTTCGCCGGAATCATTGCCGAGGAAGTGCACCTCAAGGGCGTCCAACAATTCCTCGACGCCGTCCGGAGACGTCAGCAGTGTGGGAACCGCCACCAGAGTGCGCAGTTCCTCGGGAACACCCTCACTGAGGTGCAGACCCGGCAGGGGCATGGCCGGCAGGATGCGTGTGGTTGCCCGGTTGATGGCGGCAAGGACCACGTCGCTGGCCGGAACAACCGCTAACAGTGCCAGCACGATCACCCAGGGATCGGACCAGGATGACGGGGCGAGGCCGGCCATCAACCACACCAGGGCGAGCGCCAGCGCGAGGGTGAGAACCGCTGCAGTGAGCAAGTAGACGATCAACCCGCCGCCCTTGAACAGCCGCAACCATCGCTGTCGCCAGGGCGGCCGGTAACGCAGGAGGGACTCCAGGTGCCTTCGCCCCTCGCCCATCAGCCAGTACCCGACCTCGCGGCCCACGTCGTCTGGTGCACCTCCGACCAAGCTCAGGATGAGGCGAGCCACGGCTATCTCCGCTTGCCCCGAGCCGCGGGCGAGTTCCTCGATCGCCGACCGGTAGAGGTTCCGGGTGCCGAAGTCCGACGCCGGGTAGGTGCGGCTGGTCCGGAGCTCCTCTTCGAGCAGGCTCACCGATTCCAGCCAGTCCTCCCAGTTCACATCGGTCAGGAGCCGTAGTGACCGGAAGATGTTGCGCATGGTCACTACGGCTCCTGACCGATGTGAA
>Ga0209538_1001116_pt1 | contig 14383 bp, 14 predicted proteins | sample BarGraNGADG00211_2_FD_184492 | JGI IMG/M metagenome (GOLD analysis project Ga0209538, IMG submission 184492) | Arctic peat soil microbial communities from Barrow, Alaska - Barrow Graham LP Ref core NGADG0004-211 (SPAdes) (version 2) | ecosystem: Environmental > Terrestrial > Soil > Wetlands >... | reverse complement strand
CGTTCTGCCGGTACGAGGCCACCACGGTGCCCAGCACGAGAACGACGCCCAGTCCGACCCACGGCGAAACGACTGCTGCGCTCAACCCGGCGATCGACAGGGTGAGCAGGATCTCGTCCGGTGCGTACGCGACCGAGGACATCGCGTCCGAGCCGAACACCGGGAGCGCGATGCGCTTGGAAAGGAAGGTGCGCCCGAGGTTGTCGCTGCGGACGGGTCGCCCGACGAGCAACCGCTTGATGGCGCCTGAGATGTCCGACACAGGGCCTCATGCTAGACACATCGCGCCTACGACGGCGCCGGGGACCACGCCCCGCTCGTTCGGTTCCGTGCGCGCACGCGCGGGGTATAGCGTGATCCGTCGTGCACTTCGTGATCATGGGATGTGGCCGCGCCGGCGCCACGCTGGCGCAGATCCTCGAGGACCAGGGCCACTCCGTCGCCATCATCGACCAGAACCCCGATGCGTTCCGGCGGCTGGACTCGGAGTTCACCGGAAAGCGCGTTACCGGGATCGGCTTCGACCGGGAGACCCTTCAGCAAGCCGGGATCGACGAGGCCTACGGCTTCGCCGCGGTGTCCGACGGCGACAACTCGAACATCATCGCTGCGCGCGTCGTGCGGGAGACCTTCGGGGTCTCGAACGTCGTGGCCCGGATCTACGACCCGGGCCGCGCGGAGATCTACCAGCGTCTCGGCATCCCGACCGTGGCCACCGTGCGGTGGACCGCGGACCAGGTGCTCCGGCGTCTGCTCCCCGCCGGCATGACCGATGACTACCGCGACTCCTCCGGCAAGGTCGCCCTGACCCAGGTCCACGTCCACGCGGCGTGGATCGGCCGGCCGATCCACGCGATCGAGGAGGCAGCCGATGCCCGGGTCGCGTTCCTGACCAGGCTCGGCGAGGGGATCGTGCCGGGCCCGGACACCGTGCTGCAGGAGCACGACCTGGTGCACGTGCTGATGCTCGCCGAGGCCGCGCCCGCGGTCGAACGGATCCTCACCAGCCCACCGGCGGTGGTGTGATGCACGTCGTCATCGCCGGAGCCGGATCCGTCGGCCGCTCGATCGCCCGCGAGCTCCTCGGGAACGGGCACTCGGTCACGCTCATCGACCGCCAGCCGGCCGCCATGCGCGTCGCCCAGGTCGCCGACGCCGAGTGGCTCCTCGCCGATGCGTGCGAGCTCGTCTCGCTGGCCGAGGCACACGTCGACGAGTGCGACGTCGTCGTCGCGGCCACCGGGGACGACAAGGCCAATCTCGTCATCACCTTGCTCGCCAAGACGGAGTTCGGCGTGCCCCGAACCGTCGCGCGGGTCAACAACCCCAAGAACGAGTGGATGTTCGACGAGGCGTGGGGCGTCGATGTCGCCGTGTCGACGCCTCGGAGCATGACCGCCATGATCGAGGAAGCGGTCGCGATCGGGGACCTGGTCCGGATCTTCACGTTCCATCAGTCCGGCGCCGACATCTTCGAGATGACGCTCCCGGACGAGTCGCCGCTCAGCGGGATCCGCGTCGGTCAGGTGGAATGGCCCCCGGACACGGTCCTGGCCTGCATCGTCCGGGGCAACCGGCCGATCGCCCCCTCGGTGGACGACACGATCGAGGCCGGTGACGAGCTGTTGTTCGTCACGGGAGCTGAGACGGACGCTGAGCTACTGGAACAGCTCTTGCGTTCCGGACCAGGAGCCACGTCAGCCACAGAGTGAGGGCCCAGAGCGGCACTCCCAGGGCCAGGTGGGTCGCGCCGAGCCATCCGACGTCGGCCCGGAAGTACAAGGGGAGCTTCACCGCGAGCCTCAGGGCGAACATCGCCGCCCACAGCCACGTCGCCCATCGGAACAACCGGACGAGCGCGCGGTCAGACCGCCAGGCCGTCGACTGGTCCCGGACGAGTCCCACGACGATCCCCACCAGTGGCCAACGGACCGCGATCGAGACGACGCACGCGACCAGGTACGCGCCGTTGGTCCACAGCGACCACGCGTAGAAGTTCTCGGCCTGCCCGGACCGCCACGCCCAGATCGCGCTGATCGCGATACCTACGATCCCGGACAGGCTCTGGGTCGGTTGGCCCCGCTGCACCAGTCGGAGCGCGACAGCGGCGAGGGCCACCACGACGGACGCGACCAGCGCGGCCCCGAGCGATGTCGATGCCAGGTAGACGACGACGAACACCAGACCCGGGATGACCGACTCGGCCAGCCCGCGCTTGCCACCGATCGCATCCTCGAGCGAGAAGTCCTCGCCCAGGATGGCGCTGATCCCGCGACTCGGCGGCGTCGCCTCACTCACCGGCGTCGCCTCACTCACCGGCGTCGCCTCACTCACCGGCACGCGGCTTGAGCTCGTAGCGCGGGTTGAACATCGTCGGGCGCCCGTGTGCCATGCAGACGAACCCGCTGACCCGGAGCCGGCGACCCGGTTCGATCCCGACGATCTCCCGACGTCCGAGCCACACGAGGTCGAGAGTTCCCGATCCGTCGAACAGGGCGGCTTCGAGCGCCGGCACCCCGGTGCGCGGTCGCAGGGTGACGCTGCGCAGCACGCCCGAGACCACCGCGCGGCGCCGCTCGACCAGATCGCCGACCTCGGTCGTGCCTTGCCGCCTGGTCTCCGCACGCTCCTCGACGGCCTCGATCTCGGCGCGCGAGGAGAACAGGGAACCGATGCGCTCGCGCAGCCGGTCGAGTGGCCCCGCCTCGTCGTCAGCGGGCGCGTGCATCACGTGAGCTGCCGGGTCCGGCGTCATCGGATCTCCGTGATCTCGGGACCCCGGGTGTGGATCTCATCGGCCGGCCCTGGGACGGGCGTCTCCGCGGGTGTCTGGCCCGGAAGGCGCAGGTCGAGGAGGTCTCGCGGCGCGCGTGGATCGTTGCCGCGCACCACGACGACGTCCGCGAAGACGCCCTCAAGCTCTTCCGCCGCGACGGGGTCGACCGCCGCTTGTCCGGTCAGGACTCCGCGCAGGAACCACCGGGGCCCGTCGTGACCGATGAATCGCGCCGGACGATGAGCGGTGCGGCCCTCCGCCGTGCGAACGGGCAAGCGGGCGAGCAGCTCGCGTCCGAACGGACCCGGAAGGTCGTCGACGGTTCCGCCCTGCTTGGTCACCGAGGCCGCGATCTCGGCCCGGATCTCGTCCCAGATCCCTTCGCGCCGCGGTGCCGCGAAGACCTGGACCTGCAGGTTCGAGCCGTGCAGGGAGATGGCGGCCGCCGTCACCCGCTGGCTCGCCTCGTCGAGCTCCATCCGGAGCTCCATGCCGTCGCGAGCCGGCAACCACATTGCCCCGAGGTCGATCCGGGTGCCGGGCTCCGACACATCCGCCGAGTCCCACGGACCGCGGCCCGACCCGCTCGCGCCGGACGCTTCCTCGTCTTCGTCCTGATCCTCGGGATCGGCCTGTTCGACCGGTTCGGCGTCGAGCGGCTGCGCGTCGTCGGCGCCGACCTCGTCGTCCTCGCTGCGGCGTCCTCGCCGGAACAGACTCACCTCTGGCGTCCTCTCGCTGTGTGGGCCCCAGCCGAGCCCCGGTACATCCTGCGCGTTCGCCCGCGGGAAGTCACGACGAACCCCATCCACCGCTCGACCCGAAGCCGCCCTCGCCTCGGTCCGAGCCGGGTAGCCGCTCGGCGAGCACAAACCGGACCCGCTCGACCTGCTGGACCACGAGCTGTGCAATCCGGTCGCCACGGCGCAGCGTCAGGGTCTGCTCGGGGTCCGTGTTCAACAGTGTGACGCTGATCTCGCCGCGATACCCCGCGTCCACCGTTCCGGGCGCGTTGACGATCGTGAGCCCGTGCCTGGCCGCGAGTCCGGACCGCGGGTGCACGAAGGCCGCGTAGCCATCAGGCAGCGCGATCGCGACGCCGGTCGGCACGGTGACGCGAGCGTGCGGCGGGATCTCCACATCGACCCGGGTCACCAGGTCCGCGCCCGCGTCACCGGGGTGGGCGTAGGCGGGAATCGGAAGCCCGGCGTCGAGGAGCTGGATCAGGACCTCGCAACCGGAGCCTTGCGGGCCACTGTCGGGGCGAGAGTCAGTCACGGCGCACGACTCTAGCCCGGTCGGGACCTGGCATGCTGGCCACATGACGGATCTGTCGTCGCCCCGCAGCTCGACGTATCGCGAGCGACTGTGGCCGGGTGCCCTCGGCTGGATGACCGCAGTCGGCGCGGGCGCCGTCACGCTGGTCGCGTTCGTCCCGGTGAACGGCGTGCTCGCCATGGTGACGGGTGCGGTGGTGCTGGCCGTCAGCCTCGCCGTCACGATCGCGACCGCTCCGGTGGTCGAGGTCGGTGCCGGGGAGCTCCGGGCGGGACGCGCGCACATCCCGGTCCAGCTGCTCGGTGCGGGAGTAGAGCTCGAGCCGGACGCTCGGCGGGCCGCTCTGGGCCGGGACCTCGATGCTCGCGCCTACGTCTGCCTGCGTGCGTGGATCCCGGCCATGGTTCGCTGGGACGTGAACGACACGGCGGACGCCACTCCGTACTGGCTCGTGTCGACGCGCCGGCCTCAAGAGCTGTGCGCCGCGGTGACCGCGGCGCAGCGCGTGAGGGTCTAGGCGGCGCACTCCGAGCACACCGGCTGCCCGTCCTTCACGTAGGCGAGCTGGCTGCGGTGATGCACGAGGAAGCAGCTCGCGCAGGTGAACTCATCCGCCTGTCGCGGCAGCACCCGCACCGAGAGCTCCTCGCCCGAGAGGTCGGCGCCGGGCAGCTCGAAGCCCTCGGCGGCTTCGGTCTCGTCCTCGTCGACAACGCCCGAGGACTTGTCCGACCGACGCGCCTTGAGCTCCTCGAGCGAGTCCTCGCTGAGGTCCTCTTCCGTCTTGCGCGGTGCGTCGTAGTCAGTTGCCATCTGCAGGTTCTCTCCGGTTCCGTGGTGCGCTCGTCGCGGTACGCGTGATCAATGCATGGGCGCCCGGGTTTGTTCCCACGAGGCGATGGGGATTGTGCACCATTCCGAGCGAAAATGCAGCCTCAGCCCCGCGTGTCGGGCGCGTCGCGGTCCGCGTCGAGCTCGAGAAGCAGTCCGCGGAGCGTCTCGACGCCCTCCTTCGGACCCGCGATCGCGAGCTCCTCACCTGGCCGATCGCTGCGCAGTCCGACGACGGTAGCACCCGCCTCCGTGGCGATCAGGGCTCCCGCGGCCATGTCCCAGGGCTTGAGCCCGCGCTCGAAGTAGAGGTCGAGCCGACCCTCCGCCACGGCGCACAGGTCCAACGCCGACGAGCCCAGCCGTCGGATGTCGCGGAACTGCGGCAACAGGTGGGCGATGACCTCGGCCTGCACGATCCGCCGGTTGCGCGTGTAGCCGAAGCCGGTGCCGAGCAAGGACAGCGCGAGTGGTCGTGGCTCGTTGACGCGGATGGCGTGGCCGTCCCGAAACGCGCCGAGCCCCGCGCCTCCCGTGTACGTCGCGCCGAGCGCCGGCGCGTGCACGCAACCGGCGAGAGCCGTCCAGGTCGCAGGATCCGGCGGGCCGGCGACCGCAGCTACCGAGACCGCGTAGTTGGGGATGCCGTACAGGTAGTTCACTGTCCCGTCGATCGGGTCGACCACCCAGGTGATGTCCGAGGTGCCGGCACTGGTGCCCTGCTCCTCACCGAGGATCCCGTCGAGCGGGCGGAGCTCGGCCAGCATGTCGCGGAGCAGCCGCTCCGACGCGATGTCCATCGCGGTGACCACATCGACAGCGCTCGACTTCGTGGCCGCAACCTGTACGGTCGAGCGACGTCCGTCGAGGATTAGCTCACCGGCCGCCCGCGCGAGGCGCTCTGCGATGGTCAAGAGCTCGGCGATGGCGGCCGGCGTCGGAATGGCTGCGGCGGTGGGAGTGGTCATGCCACCATCCTGCCCGACGCCGGACCCGCCCGGTGCTGCCCGACGGCACACCGGGCGGGTTCCACGCTCTCGGTCGATCGAGGTGGCACGCTCGTCATTGACGATCCCGGGAGGGCACATGGGTGAGCTGGAACTGGTCGGCCTGCACGAAGACGGCGAGCACCTCGTGCTGTCGGCGGCCGACGGTCAGAAGTATCGCCTTCGCATCGATGAGCCGCTCCGCGCTGCCGTGCGCCGCGACCGGCCCCAGCTGGAGAAGCTTCGGGTCGAGCAGGCCGGCGCCCTGCCACCACGCGAGATCCAGGCCCGGATCCGGGCCGGAGCGACGGCTCAGACCCTCGCCGACGAGACCGGGCTACCGATCGAGCATGTCCGCCGCTTCGAGGGCGCGGTGCTCGACGAGCGCGCGTTCGTCGCCCGCCAGGCCAGGAGCACCCGGATCGGACGCGAATCGAGTTCGCCCACTCTCGGTGACCTCGTCACGGACCGTTTGGGAGCCCGGGGGGTCGACCTCGAGACGCTGGCCTGGGACACCTACCGGATCGGGAACGTGCCGTGGACCGTCATCGCCAGGTTCGAGGTCGGTGAGGAGTCCCGCGAGGCGCACTGGAGCTTCGATCCCCAGCGTCAGGCACTGCACGCTCTCGAGGACGAGGCACGCTGGCTCTCCGAGACGGAGATCATCGACGAGCCGATCCCCCGCCGCCACCTCGCCGCGGTCCGCGACATGGTCTACGACGTCGAGGCCGACGGAGCGATCCGACCCGTTCTGGCGGCGGTCGACACCGCGAGCCAGAAGGTACCCGAGCAGGCCAAGCCGGACGACGCCACCGCGAGCCTCTTGGCGGACCTGAGCGAGAAACGCGGCGTGCGCCAGCCCGTGCTCGTGCCCGATGGCGACGACGATGACGACGACTTCGAGGGCTTCGGTCCTCAGCAGCTGTTCGACATCGAGTCGTCCGATCACCCCGGTTTCGGCGAGCCGCCTGCGGCGCACCCGCCCCATTCCCGGCCGGAAGACGCGCTCGACGCGACGGTCCTCCCCATGCGCTCGCCCATCCCGGCGGCCGAGCCCCTGATCAGCTCCCCCGCAGCGGCTGAAACCGCGCCCAAACCCGCGCACCGGGCAGCCCGAAAGCAGCGCGCGAGCGTCCCGAGCTGGGACGAGATCGTGTTCGGAGCGAAGCCCGAGTAGACCGTCCGGCGTCCGGCGTCAGACTTCGAGGGGTCGCGGCAGCGGGCACGCCTCGACGGTGGACGGCACCTCGCCTGCCGCGGAAGCGGTGGCTCGAGCCGCCGCGGAGGTCATCCGGCGCATGTGATGCCTGCGACACAGCACCTCGTAGCGGACCGCCGTGGAGTCGACGTCGGTGTTCCCCACCATCACCTGCTCGCCCTCGACGACCATCACGCCGCGAATCGTGCGGGCGTTGTGGGTCGCGCGCGCACCGCACCAGCACAGCGACTGGACCTGGAGAACCTCGACCTTGTCGGCGAGCTCGATAAGGCGCTCGGAACCGGGGAAGAGGCGGGTGCGGAAGTCCGCCGTGATCCCGAAAGCAAACACGTCCACCCCGAGCTCGTCGACGAGGCGGGCGAGCTGCTCGACCTGCTCGGGCGAGTAGAACTGCGCTTCGTCGCAGACGAGGTAGTCGACCCGTGCGCCACGGGTCCGGCGGTCCAGCACCTCGGTCCAGAAGTCCGTCTCGTCGGTCACCTCGCGCGCGGCGACCTCGAGACCCAGCCGCGACGAGAGTCGATCGCGGCCGGCCCGGTCCTGCCGGGTGAAGATCAGTCCGACCCGGCCACGCGCGGCGTGGTTGTGGTCCATCTGCAGTGCGAGCGTCGACTTGCCGCAGTCCATCGTTCCGCAGAAGAACACCATCTCAGCCACGGAGCCACCCTAACCAGCGACCAGCAGCGGGACGCACATCTCACCTGGTGTCAGCGAGCCGTGCATCCCGATCAGTGCACGCGAGGCCGGACTCTGGGTCCTCGAGTCGACCACCGCGGCAGCGCCCGTCATCGCCACGACCACGTCTCCGATGATCGGTCGCACATGCTCCGCCACCGGCCCGAACAGACCGAGGCCGATCGCTTCCTCGCGGAGCAGAACGACCGCGTCGTCCGCCAGCTCGTCGGTCCACCGTCGCGCGACCGCTTCGACTTCTCCCGGGGAGCAGTGCAGGTGCATCGCGCGTGGCTCCCCCGCCACGAGCTCGACGCCGGGGCGCAGCGCCCAGCTCGTGGCGACGTCACGGAGCGCGGCCGGGTCCACGTCCACCATGCCGTGATCGGCAGTCACGAGAAGCAGCGTCTGGGCGGGCAGCTCGCGTCGTAGCCGGGCCAGCTCGGCGTCGAGAGCGGACAGCGCGTCGGCCCATAGGGGCGACCGCCAGCCGTGGTGGTGACCGACCTTGTCCGAGTCTCCCCAGTACAGATAGACGAGCCCGGGTGAGCGAAGGGCCCGGACCGCGGTGTCGACCCGTTGGCCCAGGGTCTCGGCTCCTAGGTAGGTCCCACCTCGGAGCGTCGCCTCCGTCAGACCGGAGTGGGCGAACCGGCTCGGCCCGGTCGCGGTCACCGTCACGCCCTCATCGACCAGCTCGTGCAGCAAGCGAGGTTCGCGCTGCCACCGGTCGGTGGGTGTCAGGCCCTCCCAGGAGACCAGATTGACGAGAGCGCCGGTCGCCGGGTTTCGCGCGGTGTAGCCGACGAGAGCCGTCTGGCCGGCACCGCAACCGGTGCCGAACAGGCCGATCGACGCGGCCGTCGTCGACGGGAACCCCGCGACCAGGGCGCGGGCCGACGGAAGCAGATCTCGCATGAACGGCGCATGCCCCGCGCGCTCCTCGAGCAGCTGATGGCCCAGGCCGTCGACCAGGACCACGCAGACACGGTCCGCTCGCGGCAGTCCGAGCTGTGCGCGACGGGTCGCACCATCGATCCCCGCCACCGACATCCGCACGCCGAGCGCGTCCGCACATGCGGGCAGGATCGCGCCGAGACCCAGCCCGTCGTAGCTCGGCGCGACCAGCCCGAGCGGCGCCAGGTCCGTCATCTAGTGCCCGCCGTCGCGGCCGACAGGGCGACGGCGAAGGCGGTAGCGCTGCGGACTGCATCAAGACCCTCCGCCTGCGCGCTCACCCGCACCATGACGTCGTTGGGCGCGATGCTGCCGGTCAGACCGTGGTCGGCCTCGCACGCCGGGTCGCCGCAGCTGGCCGGCTCCAGGTCCACGTGGGACACGGCGCCCCAGCCGATGCCAAGGCTGACTTCGCTGCGCGGGCCGCCGATCCGGTGCCGCTGCGGGTCCTCGACCACGTGCGTGAGCATGACGGAGCGGATCAGGCGTACGGCGACCGCCTCCGTCGTCGCGGCGGCTGTCGTCGCGGGGTTCTCCCGGTCCGGGCCGTGATCATCCACATGGGCCACGACGAGCCTGGTCGCCGTGAGGGCGAGAACCGTGACATGACGCCGGACGGCTTCCTCGTCGAACGTCGTCTCAGGGTGGACCAAGAAGGCGGTCACCGGCTCGCCGGAGAGCGCGACGTCCATGACGTCCGCGACCAGTTCCGGGTAGTAGCCCGCACGCCGCAGCTCGTCGTTCAGTTCTGGTGTCGTTCCTCGCACCCGGTCAGTCTCCCATCTTGCGCCGCGGACCGTTGAAGGTGTCCGCGAACGGCGCTTCGCGGCACGTCCCGCGGCCGCTCCGCCGCTGTGTGGCGTGCCTGGCCCCAATCGCCTCGATAACCGGCGAGAATGGGCGCGCCCGCACCCGACCCCCGGGCCGCCGGTACCGATCGACCTTGGAGCTCCAGCCCTCATGGCGCGACAAAAGACGCCCGCCCCCGAAGTCGAGGACATCGCCGAGACCATCGTCGACGTCGACGTCTCCCGCGAGATGGAGGGGTCGTTCCTCGAGTACGCGTACTCGGTCATCTACGCCCGCGCGCTGCCCGATGCCCGCGACGGCCTGAAGCCCGTGCAGCGCCGAATCCTGTACCAGATGGCCGATATGGGCCTGCGCCCGGACCGCGGCCACGTGAAGTCCGCGCGCGTCGTCGGCGAGGTGATGGGCAAGCTGCACCCGCACGGGGACACCGCGATCTACGACGCGCTCGTGCGGCTCGCTCAACCCTTCTCGTTGCGGCTCCCGCTGGTCGACGGCCATGGCAACTTCGGTTCGCTCGACGACGGCCCGGCGGCCGCGCGGTACACCGAGGCGCGGCTCGCGGCATCGGCGATGACCATGACGGCCGGGCTCGACGAGGACGTCGTGGACTTCGTCCCGAACTACGACAACAAGCTCACCCAGCCCGCGGTGCTGCCGGCCGCCATCCCGAACCTGCTCGTCAACGGCGCGACCGGGATCGCGGTCGGGATGGCCACGAACATGGCGCCGCACAACCTGATCGAGGTGATCAGCGCGGCCCGCCACCTGCTGGCGAACCCGAAGGCAACCCTCGAGGACCTGATGCGGTTCGTCCCGGGCCCGGACCTGCCGACCGGCGGGAAGATAGTCGGCCTGGACGGCATCCGGGACGCCTACCGCACCGGCCGCGGCTCGTTCCGCACCCGCGCGAGCGCGCGCATCGAGAACGTCAGCTCGCGCCGGACCGGCATAGTCATCACCGAGCTGCCCTACCTCGTCGGCCCCGAGAAGGTGATCGAGAAGATCAAGGAGGGCGTGCAGTCCAAGAAGTTGTCCGGCATCTCCGCGGTCACCGATCTGACGGATCGCGCGCACGGGTTGCGGCTCGTCATCGAGATCAAGAACGGCTTCAACGCCGAAGCCGTTCTCGAGCAGCTCTACCGCCACACCCCGCTCGAGGACTCGTTCGGGATCAACAACGTCGCGCTCGTCGACGGGGAGCCGCGCACCCTGGGGCTGCGCGAGCTGCTCCAGGTCTGGGTGGACCACCGGCTCACGGTCACCCGGCGCCGCAGCCAATACCGGCTCACCCGCCGCACGGAACGACTGCACCTGGTCGACGGCCTGCTCCTGGCGATCGTCGACATCGACGAGGTGATCCAGCTGATCCGCTCCTCGGACGACGCGGACACCGCACGTGCCCGACTCATCGAGGTGTTCGACCTAAGCCAGGTCCAAGCCGAGTACATCCTCGAGCTGCGGCTGCGACGCCTGACGAAGTTCTCCCGGATCGAGCTCGAGAAGGAGCAGGACGACCTCCGGCGCGAGATCACGGCGCTCGAGGAGATCCTGGGCGACGAGGCGCGTCTGCGGGCCGTCGTGACCGCGGAGATGGCCGAGGTCGCGCAGCAGTTCGGTACCCCGCGGCGCACCATCCTGCTGGAGTCGGCGGGCGCCGCGGCCGTCACCCCGGCAGTGACGCCGCTGGAGGTCGAGGACACGCCGTGCTGGGCGCTGCTGTCCGCCACCGGGCTGCTGGCCCGGACCGCCGAGGAGGCCGGCCCGGATCGGATCGAGCGCCGCACCTCGCACGACGTGCTGCGCACCGCGGTCCGTACGACCGCGCGGGGCGAGGTCGGGGCGGTCACGTCCAAGGGGCGGATGATCCGCATCGCGGTGCTCGACCTCCCCGCGCTACCGCCCACGAACGGAGCTGCGAGTCTGTCCGGCGGGGTCCCAGTCTCCGAGGTCTGCCTGCTCGAACCGGGTGAGTCGGTCCTCGCCCTCGCCTCGCTCGCGCCCGACGCGGCACCGCTCACCCTCGGTACCACCCAGGGCGTGGTGAAACGGGTCACGGCGGACTACCCCGGGAATCGCGACGCCTGGGACGTCGTCGCGCTCAAGCCCGGGGACAGCGTCGTCGGCGCCGGTGCAGCCACGGACGACGACGAGCTGGTGTTCGTCACGAGCGACGCCCAGCTGCTGCACTTCCCGGCGGCGGTGGTCCGGCCACAGGGCCGCGCCGCGGGCGGGATGGCGGGCATCAAGCTCGGGGTGGGGGTAGAGGCCATCGCCTTCGGGGTCGTCACCGATCTCGCCGATGCGCTCGTGGTGACCATTGCCGGGACCTCGGGCGCCTTGCCGGGAACCCAGGCCGGGAGTGCCAAGGTGACGCCGCTCGGGCTGTACCCCGCGAAGGGGCGGGGCACCGGGGGGGTCCGCGCACACCGCTTCATCCGCGGTGAGGACACCCTACTGCTCGCGTGGGTGGGCGCTGCGCCGGCGCACGCGACCGGTGCGGCCGGGCAACCGATGCCGCTGCCCGATCCGGACCAGCGTCGCGACGGATCCGGGATCCCCCTGGCAGCGCCCGTACACGCGATCGGGTGAACCGCTCGCCCCTCCTGCGGCCCCGATGGCGGCCGCTCGCTCGCGTGCCGTGGTGTTGCGGCACGGGCAAGGGCGGAGCGCCGACGTCGACGGCGGCGGTCTCGACCCCGGCGCCGCGGCGCGAACGGCGATCGGGGCCGTGGCGTCCAGATTCACCCGCCCACGATGACCGGGGCGCCCGGCGGCGCGCAACGGCAATTGGCGCGGGTCAAGCGTCGATCCGGTTGCGGTCCAGCTTCTGCGCACCCGCGATGATGAAGTCGCGCCGCGGTCCCACGTCCGTGCCCATCAGCAGCTCGAACACGAACTCGGCCGACGCCGCATCGGCGAGCGTGACTCGGCGCAGGGTGCGGTGTCGCGGGTCCATCGTGGTCTCCGCGAGCTGGTCGGCATCCATCTCGCCAAGGCCCTTGTAGCGCTGGATGTCGTCCTTGAAGCGGCGGCCGGCCCGGTTGAGCTTGGCGAGCAGGGCAGCCAGCTCGGCCTCCGAGTAGGTGTAGACGTACTCGTTCTTGGCTCGCGCCGCACCGATCAGCTCGACCCGGTGCAGCGGGGGCACGGCGGCGTACACCCGCCCGTCCTCGACGAGCGGGCGCATGTACCGGAAGAAGAGCGTGAGCAGCAGGGTCCGGATGTGCGCGCCGTCGACGTCGGCGTCGGTCATCAGCACGACCTTGCCGTACCGCGCCGCCTCGAGGTCGAACGTCCGGCCCGAGCCGGCGCCGATCACCTGGATGATCGCGGCGCACTCGGCGTTCTTGAGCATGTCCGTGATCGAGGCCTTCTGGACGTTCAGGATCTTGCCGCGGATCGGCAACAGGGCCTGGAAGTCCGAGCTGCGCGCGAGCTTGGCGGTCCCCAGGGCGCTGTCACCCTCGACGATGAACAGCTCGCTGCGCTCGACCACATCGGTCCGGCAGTCCGCCAGCTTCGCCGGCAGCGACGAGGTCTCGAGGGCATTCTTGCGCCGGGAGATCTCCTTCTGCTTGCGCGCGCTGAGGCGCGCCCGCATCTCCGAGACGACCTTGTCCAACAGCAGGGTTGATTGGGTCTTGGCGTCTCGCTTGGACGACGTGAGCATCGCGCCGAGCTCGGTGTCGACCACCTTTGCGACGATGCCGCGCACTGCCGCCGTCCCGAGGACCTCCTTCGTCTGCCCCTCGAACTGCGGTTCGGCCAGTCGGACCGTCACGACCGCCGTGAGGCCGGCCATGATGTCGTCCTTCTCGATCCGTTCGGCACCGTCCTTCATCGAGATCTTGAGCCGCCGCGCGTTCGTCTCGACAGCCTTCCGCACGGTCCGAAGCATCCCCTGGTCGAAACCCGCCAGGTGACTGCCGCCCTTGTGGGTCGCGATGATGTTGACGAAGGTGCGCACATTCGTGTCATAGCCGGTCCCCCAGCGCAGCGCGATGTCAACCTCGCAGTTCCGATCGACCTCCTGGGGAGACATGTGGCCGCGCTCGTCGAGCACCGGAACGGTCTCGGTGAACGAGCCGGAGCCCGCGAACCGCCAAGTGTCCGTCACCGGCGGGTCCGTAGCCAAGAAGTTCACGAAGTCGACGGTCCCACCCAGGTGGCGGAACTCCTCGACGTGCGCCCCCAGCGCACCGGGCGTGCCGGGCTTGCGGCGCTCGTCGCGCACCACGATGGCGAGTCCCGGGACGAGGAAACTCGTCTGCCGGACCCGGGTGACGAGCTCCTCGTAGACGAACTCGACGTTCTTGGGGAAGACCTGCCGGTCCACCCAGTAGCGCACCCGGGTCCCGGTTCGAGCCCGCGGCACCTTGCCGACGATCGCGAGCTCCGAGGCGCTCACGAATGGCGTGAAGGTCGCGTCGGGACCGGGCCCGCCCCGGCCGTCCGCGAAGTTGCCCGGCTCGCCGCGGTGGAAGCTCATCCGATAGGTCGCCCCGCCGCGGTCGACCTCGACGTCGAGCCGCGCGGAGAGCGCGTTCACAACGCTGGCGCCGACGCCGTGCAAACCACCCGACGCCGCGTACGAGCCCCCGCCGAACTTCCCACCCGCGTGCAGCTTGGTGAGCACGACCTCGACGCCGGTCAGCCCGGTCTTGGGCTCGATGTCGACCGGGATGCCGCGCCCGTTGTCGCGCACCTCGACGGACGAGTCCTCATGCAGGATGACCTCGATGTGATCGCAGTGACCCGCGAGGGCCTCGTCGACGGCGTTGTCGATGATCTCCCACATGCAGTGCATGAGGCCGCGCTCGTCGGTCGAGCCGATGTACATGCCCGGCCGTTTGC
>Ga0209538_1001114_pt1 | contig 14389 bp, 22 predicted proteins | sample BarGraNGADG00211_2_FD_184492 | JGI IMG/M metagenome (GOLD analysis project Ga0209538, IMG submission 184492) | Arctic peat soil microbial communities from Barrow, Alaska - Barrow Graham LP Ref core NGADG0004-211 (SPAdes) (version 2) | ecosystem: Environmental > Terrestrial > Soil > Wetlands >... | reverse complement strand
ACCATATCATGATACTTTTTTAAAAATATACGATTGTAAAAATTCGATTACGCTGCACAAAAAAGACAGTGAATCAATGGAGTATTTTTCGAACAAACTGAAATTACTAAAAAACGAAATAGAACTATTTATCAATTACTTAGAAAAAAACAATGAAAAACGAAAGTAACAAGACGCAAAAATGCAGTCATTCGTCCTTTTATTCAATGAATAACGATGTGTATTGCAATAGATGTCACGAATATTTAGGATATTTTGACCCTGTAAAACTTTGTGGGTTTGTCAAAAAAACAACAGACACAATAAAAGATGAACTTCTAAACGATGAGCTTAGGAAAATAGATGATGGCGTAATAGTTAAATACGTGAGAGAAAAAAAGAAATATGAAAAGCCACAAATTTTAGCAGAAAGACGTTATAATATACCTACGAGCAGGCCATGCAACCCACCCAGACCCGGCGGCAGATAATACTTTCACACTACTACACGAATTGATCAGGCGTGAAAGGATCAAAGGGAACAAACCGAGGACGCAGCATTGCACAAAGCAAAAAACAGTTAAATTCCTGTCTAAATTCGAAAACTTGATAACAGGGAGCCGAAACAAATTCCGAGACTCATTTGGATTTATCGAATTAATTTTGTATCTTTGTTTTATCAGCGTGCAGGTTGATGTAAAATATTATGATTGGTTTCATAATCTAAATCCCGAACGAGTACGCTGCACTGTATTTGTTTGGGATTTTTAAATATGTAATCATGGAAAATGAAATTTGGAAAGACATTGCCGGATATGAAGGTTTATATCAGGTAAGCAATTTGGGAAGGGTTAAAAGCCTATACAGATTTATTTACTTGAAGTTTAAAAAAGACAAGTGGGGTTATCCTTGCGTTAATCTTTGCAAAAAGAAAAAAACGAGATTTTTTATTCATCGACTGGTTGCTGTGGCGTTTATTCCAAATCCGGGAAACAAGCCAGAAGTAAACCATAAAGACGGTGTTAAGATCCGCAATTTCGATACAAACTTAGAATGGAGCACTCCACTTGAAAACACAACTCATGCAATAATTACCGGGTTAAGGAAATACACCAAAACGGCCTTAATATATCAATATGACATAAATGGAACGTTTATTAAATCATTCAATAGTATTTACGAGGCGTCTAAGGAGACAGGAATAAATGATGGAAATATCTGGCGGTGTGCGAATAATGAAATTAAACACGTTGATAAATTCATCTGGAGATATAGTTAATTTATGACATACTTTCAAAACCCTGTTAATAAATAAAGATGGAATTACAAAAGACCATTTGGGATAAGCCGGAAATAGTTTCAGACATTGTTTACACTCCAGATCGAGTGAGTAAATTCATAATTGACTGGCTGCAGCCGGATGGAGTGTGTTTAGACCCTTGCAGGGGAGACGGTGCATTTTATAAATACCTTCCAGGAAATAAAGATTATTGTGAGATCACTGAGGGTAAAGATTTTTTGTATTACGACAAACATGTAAACTGGGTTATTGGAAACCCGCCTTATTCAATTTTTGAATCATTTTTGCGAAAATCCTTTGAAATCTCCGAAAATGTCAGCTTCTTAGTTCCTACAAATAAAATATTCCAACGTCAAGTTATTATGGATTTGATCACTAAATGGGGAGGCGTAAAAAGTATTATTATATTCGGTTCTGGTCAGTTGATCGGTTTTCCGTTTGGTTTTTCTGTTGGAAATTTTCACTTTCAAAAGAACTACAAGGGAGAAACAAAGATATTAATGGGTATGAAATCTATATTTTAACTTATATCAGACCTTCAAAAACCTCGATCTATTTGCAAGATAGTTCAAAAGAAATAGTACAGAGTAAGAAAAAAAGTGTAATTTTGAAGTTATGGAATATAAATACATTTCATTCGAAGAAGTTGAAACGAAGGGTAAAACCAGAAAGTTTAATTGTCTGAATAAAAAGAGTAATTTTGTTTTGGGCGAAGTGAGTTGGATTAATGGATGGAGACAGTATTGTTTTCTTCCAACAGAGTACACACAATTCAGCGTTGGATGCTTGAACGACATAATTGATTTTATTGGTAAGTTATGAGTGAAGAGATCAAAACAAGGCATATAAGCGTAATTAGAAATCTACCAGTCTGTCAACTTACAGACGAAGAGATTATAAAGGCCGCAAGAGAAAGATTACAAACCAATGCCGCAATGCTTATTTATTTTGACGAAGAAAGCAAAAGGCTTGTATTTTTAGGCAGATATAAAAACAAAGGACGTGCAATTCTTACTGAATTACAAAAAGCGTGGGAAGATAAATTTGGTAAATTCCGAAAATCAACCGAAGATGAGTGAAGAGATTAAGCAATATACCATTGACCAGTTAAGGCTTTTTTATTCGGAAGATAAAAAAAGGTTAGTGAATTTATATAAGGAACAATTTAAACAGTGTGTTGATTCTTATATTTCGCAGGATGGGTTATTCCAATATTACAGTAAGGTATTACACGAAACCACCAGACTAATATCATCTAATTTTGGGGTTAAATACAGTGGAGTTTGTATTTTTGCCAACTGTTTCGATGAGAATGTAAATCTATTGAACGGTAAATTATTAACAGATTCAGATGATGATCTATATTTTATTGAGTCTGGAGATTTTATTAAAATAGGTCGCACGAACAACATCAAAACCCGATTATCTGCGCTTCAGACCCATAATGCCGAAATATTAGATGTACTCTTTTTAAAGCATAATTCAGGAAATCAAGAGTTTGCCATACATCGAATGTTTAAATATCTTCGCGTTAAAGGGGAATGGTTTAAAAAACATGATGATATTTGTACTTTTATTGAATTAGTAAAACAACACCCAAACGATCCAACCAGAATTCAATGGGATAAGGGAAAGGTAAAACATGATTATAATTACTTAATTAGTGATTTATAATGGAAGATCAAAATGAAATAGAGAAGTATTCATTGGAATTTCTCGAAAGTGATTTACTCCAAAAGCATAAAGATTTTTGTCGGGAATATTTTATTAATGGATGGAATCAAGTAAAAGCATACATGAAGGTTTATCCAGATTCGAGTTATCAGGCAGCAGCAGCATCGGCAAATGAAATCCTAAAAAATCCTAAAGTCAAGCAATACTTAAATTTTCTCAAAGAGGATCTTGAAAAAACCTGTTTCGTAAACAAAGCAAGCGTATTGATTGAGCTTGTGAATATAGCAAAGTCCTCAATCGCAACCCTTCATAACACTTGGATAACGCTGCACGAATTTGATTCATTAACAGACGATCAAAAGTCCGCTATCGAATCAATTGAGACCAAAACAATGATCACTAATTTTGACGATACGACAAGGGAAACTGAATATGTAAAGTTGAAATTATTCAGCAAACAGGCCGCAATTGAGTCAATAAACAAAATGTTAGGCTACAATTTACCCGAAAAGAGGGAGCTAACCGGAGCAGGAGGGGCGGCGCTAATACCGATTAAAGGCATTACTTTTGATTCAGAATGATTTTCATTGACTCACAAGGAAGATTGAACCTCAGTAGGTTACATCCTGCACAGCGGGAGTTTATCAAATCCAAATATCTACACACCGGAATAGTGGGCGGATACCAGAGTGGAAAAAGTTCTGCCGCTGTTATTAAAGCAATTGTACATCTTTTGCAGTATCCCGGCGTCCCAGTTGCTTATTATCTACCAACTTATCGGCTTTTTGATGATATGCTCGTTCCAAAGTTAACGGATATGTTTGGGAAAATCAATATTCCATTCATTCATCAAAAGCAGACCTCGAAGATAATTACACCTTACGGTGAAATCTGGATGCGATCAATGGACAACCCGGATTCAATTATTTCCTATTCGGTAGGTTATTCGATAGTTGACGAGGTTGACGTAGTGCACCCAAACCACAGAGATGAGGCGATGAAACGTATTGCAGGCCGTAACTCATTCAAAAAAGACGTAGCGAACCAGATCGATTTTGTCAGCACACCTGAGGGTTTTGCTTATATGTACCAATTCTTTGAGAAACAGCAGAATGAAAACAAGCTACTTTTAAAACTCAAAACGAATGATAACGCCGTTAACTTGGCAGATGGATACATTCAGGGATTAAGAGAGCAGTACACTGCAGAGCAGTTAAAGGCATATTTAGATGGGGAATTCGTCAACCTTACCTCAGGAACGGTTTACTACAAGTTTGATCGAAGGATTAATCATATCAACAAAACAGCTGGCAAAACAGACGATCTTTACATCGGGATGGACTTTAACGTTGGTAATATGTCAGCAGTAGTGCATATCATTGAAGATAAACCGATAGCAGTCGACGAGATTACAAAAGCATACGATACAGAGCAAATGTGTAGATTGATTCGAGAACGGTACCCGTTAAACAAGATTTTCATTTACCCGGATGCCTCAGGAGGTGCACGAAATACGGCGACCACAAAGACTGACATTGAAATACTAAGGCAGGCAGGGTTTACAGTAAAAGTCAAAGCGTCGAATCCTTTAGTTAACGACAGGATTAAAAATACGAATAGAATGTTTTGCAATGGAAAGAACGAAATAGGGTACTTTGTTAACACTCACAAATGTCAGGATTACACCGAGGCGCTGGAAAGAATGGCATACGATAAGAACGGAAGCCCGGATAAATCGAGCGGTTTTGATCACATTACGGACGCTGGCGGGTATTTCCTGTACTATGAATACAAAATGAAGCAATATGCAGATTTTGAAGTGGCGACTAATTAAAAAATAATTGAAATTCATATAGGTATATACAGATATTATATATTACATTTGTAGGATAAACCAATTAAAAACGAAAGTGATGAAAAAAGGAACAGAATCAGTATTTCCGATACTTATGCGACAAACAGGCGAAAATGCATTCCGTATTGCTTCCGCAAAAGATCAAAACGAAGGACAATTTTTAACCTCGTCTTTCGGTATGTCAACTCGCCTTTATTTGGCAGGAATGGCAATGCAAGGAATTTTAGCGGCTAAAAATAGTGGATTAGATGACACTCCGGCTTGGATTACATTTCAAGTAGGTGTATCACTGTTATATGCCGATGAACTTCTGAAACAAGAGGAGGAAACCAGATGAACGACAAACCGCTCAGCGAAATGAAAATAGTTTACATCGCACACCCGATAAGCGGGAATATTGAAGGGAATCTCAATAAGATTAAGGATATTGTCAGGGGTATTAATCTGCAAATGCCAGACGTTTTGCCCTTTGCTCATTATTTTGTTGACTGCTACGCCTTGGATGATACTATTCAGGAAGAAAGAGCGCGAGGAATAAAAAACAATGTCGCTTTATTAAAGGCTGGATTTATTAATGAAATGTGGCTATTTGGGAGTCGGATCAGTAACGGAATGAAGGCCGAAATTGAACTTGCAAGAAGTTTAAACATTCCAATCAGATCAATGTCAATCGGAACAATGGATTTTTAATTATGAAAAATCTAACAACAGAGGAAATATTTGAAAAGCATATTCCTAAAATAACGAGTAACACTGCAAGGAAATGGGCTAAAATAGGATTTGAGGCCGGTACTGAAGCCATGGGCGAATTTAAAAAACAAGAGGTTGAATTAGCAGTTGAGAAACTCAGGGATGACATAGAAGCCCAGTCTATGCAAATGAACCTTATTAAAGATTCTGAGTTTATTCAGATTTTAGGATCAATTATTGGACGATTAAATTTAATCTTAAATCATGAAATACCCAAACATTAAAGCCGCTCATCTCTCCCACGCTCAAATTGCCAAGGCGTTTGGGTATGCGAATGTTAAATCGTTTAGGACCTCATCGGCTCATCAAAGGCACATGAGAGGATTGGATGATTGTTTAGGTATTTACAATACTGCTATACAAAATCGAATAGTGAAGGAAGTATTAGGGAGTGATTTTTCTGATAAATACGCAAAGGATTATGAAAGTGCTAAAGGTGAATATATCGAGTATCAAAAGATTTTCGATAAAATGAAGAATATTTTAAAATGAGAATTAAGCTACCAATTTTCTATAACACCAAAGAGACAGACCATTTATCTGAAGGTGGCATTGATGCTGATTTGTCAAAGTGCGAAGTCAGGCAGGTTGTATTTTACCGGATAGATTCGATTGCTCAATACTTCAAAGAGTACAGGCCGACAAATTGCACGCTTATCGCCTCAGGTGACACCCGGTTTATTTGTGCTCTCCCGGTTGAGGAGGTTGATAAACTGGTAACAAAGGAAATGATGATTTATTCCTAATTGACATTTTATAAATCGTATTGAGATAATTTGTATATTTGAATTGATGTTTTGTTGACGTTTTTAGATAACTTGTTTGGACGCGGGTTTGATTCCCGCCAGCTCCACAGAGTTCAATTATTTGTAAAAGTTAGGGGGATGCCCCACACCAGGGTATCCCTAAACCTTATTCGGGGCTGACTGATTTTGACAGCAAGTGAAGGATTAATCGAGAAACATTAAGCTGTAAAAGGCAATAATTACCAAATGAAGGCAGCAGCCTAAGAGGTTGAGACTTTCGGGGGGAGGTTACAAAATAATCTCCCTTTTGTTTTGCCAAAAAATAATTTCACGTTTCGTAACACTTATTCAAAAAACATTTTTAAATTTGTCACACGCAAAAGATTGCGCCACTACTCAACCCGCAAAGAAGTGAGTACCGAGTTCATCAGATCAGCCGTAAATTCAGCCTCAATTAATAAAGCTGTTATCCAAGAAAAGCAGCTTAATTATATTCTCAACTCCAAACTTCAGGAAGATCGCTTTGATACTGAGTACCTAAAACAGTGGGCCGATAGAAAATGCCAGTCAGATGATGCCTTTTTAAACTGGGTTAAATCAATCTTCAAAACCGAGAACTTCCTGACATTTTTCAAATACCTTCGATTCCCCTTACCGTCAACAAAAATCATTCATAACAGGATTGAGCCTCAGTTAATGAGAGTGTTCAATGCTGAAGATGCCAATTTTACCTATGATGTAAAAGGCCGTGACTTTGCAGACTTTGAAGAAGATTTGGAAGTGAAGCGTTTTAACCGGAATATCTTTGACCGATTGCTTTACAAACATAATAGCCTGATTGTCGCAGACCTCGACCCGCTGACGCCTAATAAACCGTATCGCTATTTTATTGACATTACAGACGTTAAATCGCTGGAAGAAAAAGACGGGAAAGTAACCCGTATTGCTTTTAAAGGATGTGTTACGGAGACAGAGCCGGGAGAAGAAACGGAAGCCGAAACAGGATACATTTACATTGACTCGCAGGTTTACTCGTTTTACGATGACTCAATGGAATTAATTCGAGAGGTTGCGCATGATTTAGGATATTGCCCGGTACATTTCATTTCACCTAAAAAATACAACGATGACTGCGTTGTAAGAGAGTCTCTATTTACTTATGTTCGTGAAGAGATTGAAGAGTTCAACTTCATGAAAACCCTTCAGAGAATGACTGAGCCGAACGGAGCTATTCCTGTTGTTTCAAAGATTCAATCTACCAAAAAGAAAGAAGGCAGTGGCGGCCCGGAAGGCGAGCAGGATATCAATAAGATTATGGGGTCGGCAAAGTCAGATGTTTATAATCAAAATGTCAGTTTAGGAACTGGAGACCTTCAGCCTGGAACTATTCATGAGATACCGATAGACGCTATTCGTAGCGACGATGGATCAATTAACATGGATGCTGTTAAGAACTATTTGAATTTTCACTATATTCCTATTGAGGCGCTGGATTACCTGAACAGACGTATTCAGGAACTGGAGCGCTCAATTGTCAGCACGATAGTAGGTGACGTTCTGGAAAGCAGCGAAGCAAGCAAAAATCAGGATCAAATCGCTAAGTCAATTTCTATTCTGGAAAATACTTTGATGTCTTTTGCTGAATCCTTAAACAGGATCAGGAAATATTCAGATCGTGATATGCTTTGTTTGAAATACGGAAGCAAGTTGGTTAACGAGGTGTTCATTCATTATGGTACCGATTTCTTTTTGGACTCCCAAAGTAAACTATTCGAAGATTTAGGAAAAGCGCCAAATACTTTGGAGCGCAAAAATATCATAGTCAGGATCAGTCAAAACAGGTATAAGAATAATCAGGATCAGATGAGCAGGCAGAAACTTCTCTATGATTTGATGCCCTATGTTTCGGATATTGACTTTGACAAAGCGATTGCGCAACAGATAGTTAATCCTGTTAACAAAGAATATCAACTAAGATTTAACTATTGGATTGATCAATTTGAAGCATATTACGGAAATATTGTGCAATTTTACAAAGACATGGAAATATCAAAAGCTGAGAAGCTGGTATTGATAAATAATTTAATCACCGATTTGATTAATAAACAATTAATTGTAAAACAAAATGAACCGAGTAATTTGGCTTAAAACCGCACGGGTGTACGCTACGGACAGCGACATGACGGCGAAGGTGGAAAGATCCACAGTGAAATTAGAGGATGGAGATAACTGGAATAAATTCATCCGGTACGCTCCGTTAAAAGGTTACAAGAAAGATGAACCACCTTATGTTGAAAAGGTGATGGAAAAGAAAGAAGGCAAATGGGTTGTGATTGATCCGCAACCGTGGATTGACCAGCTCAATGAAGTATTGGCTATTAAACCAATGGCAAATGAAAAGATTGACTTCAAACTTTTGGCAGAGAAACAGGCCAATCAACTGAAAGAGGCGAATGCAAGTTTCAAAGCACTGGAAGAAAGACTGAAGGCGCTGGAGACAAAGCCAGTTGTTCAACCGAATATCGATGAGGTAACGGGGGCCGGTGGTCAAGGTGACACATTTGAGCCTGTTAGGATTATTGATCCTGCGACTGGGTTAAACAGTGTAACTCCTGTTGTTCCATTGAAACAACCAATAAAACGAACAGTAAAACGTAAATAGCCATGAAATACAACAACCGGAAAAGAACCCGTGGCAGAGTGATTCAGGAAGTTAAACTGAAATACAAGGGAGTTGAAACAGGCAAAAGCAGATTTATTCATCATATTTTTTAAAATCCTAAAAGACTATGGAATTTACAACAGAATTTATTACAGAAATAGGACTTTCTGAAGATCAGGCAGCAAAGTTAAAAGAAGTAACTACTTCGCACGAAGCGGAGTTAAAACAGGCATGGGACGGCAAGGCAAACGAGAACGCCGAGAAGATTATCCAGGGAGCAGCCGACCGGGTGCAGTCAATCACAGGCATCCAAAGGGAACCAGCGCAAAAGTTAGGTGATTACCTTTCCTTTGCAAGTGAGAATTATTTCAAGGGTCAAAAATCGGCCCTTCAGCAAAAAGAACTCGAACTCGAAAAGAAGATCAAAGAAGGTGGAGGCGATCCGGTGCTGAAAGGTCAACTTGAAAAAGTGAGCGGTGAGCTGGACTTGTTGAAACAAAAAGAGGCGAAGTTTTCCGACTACGAAACGAATGATTACAAAAGTAAACTCGAAGCAACCCAACAGCAAATGACTGCAATGGAGTTAAAGGTAGCTTTTGCAAACGTCAAACCCGCTTTTCCTGACACGATTAATCAGTATGAAGCTAAAGCGAAATGGAAAGACTTTCAAGACGTCATTACGGCGGCCTATAACATCAAATTAAACGATGAAGGCGAAGCGATGGCAATTGATAAGACCAATGAATACAAGGTTGTAAAACTGTCTGATTTGGTCACCAATGACAAGAATATTTCTGAACTGGCAAAAGGTCGGCAGGCTGTCGGACTTGGATCAGGTTCAAAACCAAATATCAAAGTGGATGGAGTACCATTTGAGATTCCCGACAATGCAACACCAGAGGAACGCAACAAGGCAATAAAAGAATATTTGACCGTAACGCTTCAACTGGCAGCAACATCGAAGGAATATGCAACAAAATACTCCGAATTTAACACAAAACTACTGGAAAAGACTCCTAAAAAATAAGCATAAAACTTAAAAACATGGCTTATTTATCGAATACCGTTTTAAACGACTTTCAAGCACTCGAAGCCCAAAACGAAAAGTTAGAAGGCAATTATGGGATGCTTGACATGGTCAGGGATAGCACAGCGAGGGTTGACTATGTTCCGCCTTCCGTTGCTCAGGCCCTAAATACTGTTTCCGCTTCACGTCTTGCGAAATTGCCGGTAATGAAGGATCAAACTGTCACCGTTACCACAACCCCCGGTTTCTCAAACATCCCGGTGAACATTGGCGAAAGTGACACGTACTATTTCACCGCTTTTGACATTTTCTCAGGGTTCAGGCTTTATCCTGCCTCTTTTGAAAACAACCAAATTGACGGCGCATGGTGGAGGGATCAAATTACCCGCAACGTACTCAAAGCAATGGCAGTCGTAAAAGACGACATTGTAGAGACTGTACTTGAAGCCCGCAAATCAAGGCTTTTGAACTTTTGTACTCAGGTTTCTCAGGGTGATGGAACTTTTGTATTTGACGCCGGTAGCGATACTTTAGGTATCAACAAGGCAGCTCAAAAGGATACGATGTTTTCTTATCTGAACGAACTGATGAAAGCTAACCAATTGGCTGGTAATTACAGGATCGTAACAAGCCCGGGTGGTTTGTTGGTTTCTGAAACTGAAGGTTTCAAATATCAAACCCAACAGTCAAAGGATTTACTTTGGTCACAGAGTGCAATTCCTGCCGATCGCAGGTACGCTTCTAATCAACTTTCTCCCGGATCAGACAACTTCACTGGCTTCCTGATGCGCGATGGTGCAATGGGTATCTATGAAAACTGGCCGTGGGACTTCCGCACTGGTACTGTCGTAGCCAACAAAAAATGGTCAATCGCAGACGTCGAAATGCCTTACATCAAATCACGTCCTAACCTGTTTATAAATACCGAAGCTACTGAGGCTACATCCATTGTAAGCCCTACCACTGATTCAAATTTGATCATGACTCACTTTGAGGAAATGGCTATTTGGGATCGGTTCTATGTAGTTTATCGTTACAACTCTGATTTGGACACAAGGGTTAGCGATGTTGTGAAAATCAAAGGTTTAACCACTTAATACTGACAAAATGAAACATTATAAAGCTCTGGCTGATCAATCAGTAATTGAGGTTCCGGGGATACTTGATTCCGAGGCAATGATTAACGGAAACCCTACAACACTAACGGCAAATTATTCCGTGGTTGCTGCCGATAATGGTAAAACTTTTTTAATTGCAACCGACGCAAAGGTTATCACTCTGCCTGCAACGATTGCAGGATTCAAGTTGAGAGTAATCAACTTCGGAGCGGCTGGCAATAACATCGTAACTATTTCACCGGCTGCCGCTGATGGAATTTCTGGAACATTTAAACTTGCAGCTACTGTTGTCACCGATGCAGGGGTGGTAAATAAAGACATTATCAACACGAAGGCAACCGCCACTTGTGGGGATTATGTTGATCTTTTGGGATCAGGCGTTACAGGGACTAAAGCATGGTTGATCGTTGGATCAGCCGGTATTTGGGCCGTTGAAGGTTAATAAATTCCAATTATGGCAACTTTAGCTTTTGCAGAAGATTTTACGTCTGACATTCTGTTAGACTCCGATTTGTTGGGGGCTCCCGATTCTGGTTTATTCTGGAATCGGGGGGTTCACCCGATAGTGACTTTAGATAATTTACTCGCGATGTTACCAAGTTTGACCGCTACTTTTGCGGCTTATTCAGCTTCTGTCACTTACTCAAAGTTTGAGGCAAGTCGCAGACGGGCAGATGTGGTGACGTATCAAAATAAAATCTATCGGTCGCTATTGGACACGAACCTAAACCATGTACCCGGAGCGACAGGATCGGTGACGTATTGGCTGGAAACTACCCTACCAAGTTTGAAGGTAAAATCCTTTATTTGGTCGGTTGAAGATAATGTCACTTCTGCACTTTCGCTAAATCGCAAGCTGATTGAAAACCAGTATATCTACAATTTAGGATCAAAGCTAAACACACTCTCAAATGATTGGTCGGGTTGGGCCTTTGAGCCGAAAGGTTCAGATTACGTCAAAATCAGGATTAATCAAATGAGCTTGCAGGCGAATACTTCCAGTCCTGTTAATGTCTTTGTAATTAACCAGGGAGTTTTAAAAGCCACAATTGTACTGAATCCCAGCAATGGAATTCTAGCTTTTGAAGTGGCTCCCTATGTGATTTCCGGCAAAGGTCGCTTTATGTTCGTATTCGCTTCGCAAGATGTTTTTAGTGATGGTGCTTACAATGATCCTCTCAGATATGAAGGTTTTGTCTGTTATCCTGTTAATGGTATTGGTGACACAGCTGCAACGGCTGTTTATTCTGAAAACTACAATTCAAACGGTTTAAACTTCAATGTCTCTGCCTATCTGGATTCGAGTGTTTATCTTGATAATAACAAAGTTGATTTCGCTAAATTCTATCAGGCTCAATTTGAGTTGGATTTTATGAAGCTGACAACTACCAACGCAAACACCGAAAGCAATAGAGAGCAAAGAAACCTGAACAATGACCGGACATTGGCACTGTTGGCAACTGAGGCACTTAATAATGAGCTGAACACTGTGGCACGTAATTACCTGCACCAGAAAAAAGAGGCCATTGACGCGATTAACAAGACGTTTGACAAATATCTCCAAGTCCCGGTTGGATGGGATGTAACACAAACAGTAATATGAGCAAAGGAATCGACATATCAATTGATGCACTTGCAGCAGACTTCACCGCTTATCTGTGGACTTCGAACGTACGGAGCTTTTACGGTCGGGTGTTCAGAAATGAGCGTAACGGCAAAATTAGCCCTGAAATTTGGGTAACTCCAAATAAATACATTGAAGTTCTGAAGGATAGTTCTAAAGATGCTCAATGCTTTTTTGATGTTCAGCCCTCAATTCCTATGATCGCTGATATTTGCACGGCTGATGTATGGCTTTGTTTTATGGTCAACCTTCAAAAGCTGTACCCTACGTTAACCCGTCAGGATGCAACGGAGCAGGTTACACGAGACGTACTTGATTTGATACTACAAAGCCAATTTGAAGTTAAAGGACTGGTAACCGGTATTACGGGATTTTCATCATACGACTGGGAGTCAGTTTTGTCCGATATGGCTCCACATTATTTATTTAGATTTAATTTACAAACAATTTACACTAATATGTTATGACAGTATTTAAGTATTCAGGTAACGGGCTGAGTAAGGCAATCCTTCAGGATGTGAAAGGTCTGATTATCCTCGACAAAAATACCGCAATCTCAGGGATTAAAACCCTCGCAGGACATGCGGCGTATATCAGTCCTGCAACTACCGCAGCAATTCACGGAACTTACATTGATATTGCAAGGGGTATTGAGACGAAGACAAAGGCGGCTGAAATGGTCACCTCTAACACGGGTTTTGAGGAAAAGACAAAAGACTTTGCCCCTCAATTCGTAGCATACGGACTTTTATCCTATGCCGACTATTTGACGTGGTTTGCAATGGACGGTCAGGAATTAGATTTTATTCCTGTTTTGGAAGACGGCAAACTTATTGCACCTCCTTTAAATAGCGCCGGGGTGCAGCACGGTTTTTGTGGCCGATTAATCATCTCGAATAAAGACCTTCCAAAAGCCGGAGGAGCAGAAAAAGCCAAATATTGTGAGTTCACTGTTATTTTTGATGATCAAAAACAAATGGAAAATCAGCAGATAATTACACCTGTATTCGATCGGGGTGAATTAAAATCACTGGTTCCTGTTGGTATCAATATTGAGCAAACCGGAGCGGCTTATACTACCGGCGCACTCGCAATCAAAGCAACATTCAGGGGTACCGGACTACCGTTTGCGTTATTCGCCTCATCCACTGAATGGAAGGTTGTTTCCACTATGCTTGACGCTACCGCCGTAATAGCTCTCGTTTCAGGCTCTATGGGTAACCAAGCCCTAACAGTCTATGTTACTGGCACAACTCCAATGACTGGAAGTTTTGATGTTCAGGCTGAATTGATACAAAATTCAGTTGTTACCTATTTATCCAACGTTATTACAATTAAGGTATGAAATTCGGGAACGTAGATATTAATACAAAAGATGTTGACTTTTCAACATGGTTATACAAAGACTTTTTGGTCTTTTATGAAAATGGATTGAAAGGCAACGTAACGGAATCACCTGAAGAAATCGCTAAAGTTCTTGGGGTGAAAATTCCTGTACAGAAACCAAAGCCGGAAACGGTATAACTTAAAATAGGGTGTTACGAGAGATTGTGGCACCTTTTTTATTCGAATTAAAAACAAAAAAGTGAAATGGAAACGAAAAAACAAAGAATGGAATCAGATGAATTAAAAGCGATTTCAAAAGAATTACAAA
>Ga0209538_1001113_pt1 | contig 14397 bp, 13 predicted proteins | sample BarGraNGADG00211_2_FD_184492 | JGI IMG/M metagenome (GOLD analysis project Ga0209538, IMG submission 184492) | Arctic peat soil microbial communities from Barrow, Alaska - Barrow Graham LP Ref core NGADG0004-211 (SPAdes) (version 2) | ecosystem: Environmental > Terrestrial > Soil > Wetlands >... | reverse complement strand
ACGAGCAGGTCGGCGTTGTCGGCGTCCGCGATCGCCGGGATCTCGTACCAGACCTGGTACCCATCGAGCCACCAGGCGCCGGGGTAGTTGCCGGTCTCGTGCACGATGCCCCACTGCGGGTTGCCCTGCTGCACGAGGTGCGCGGCCGTGTCGAAGTAGGGCGGCGCGACGGCGAAGTACGAGAGCTGCTTCGTGTAGTCGAAGCTGAAGGGCGCGAAGTCGTTGCCCTCGGCGGCCAGCGCGCCCTCGAGAAGGCCGGCGCGCCCCAGGCCCAGCATGCCGTTCATCATGGCCTCGACGGGGCCGTAGTCGCCGGCCGGAAGTTGCACCGAGTCGCCACTCACGGTGGCCGCGCCCAGGGCCTTGTCGTAGGCGGCGAGCCATTTCTGCTGCTGGGCGGGCGCGGCCGCCTGGAACTCCGCCAGCGGCTGTGCGTAGGCCGGGTTGATCTGCGCCACCCGCGCGAGAGGGGCCAGCACCAGGTCCTGGGCCGGGTCGATGGGCCGGGTCGCGCCGAACCAGGTGGCCGGCGCGATGGGGCCGAGGTGCTGAGCCGCCGAGTCGTCGTTCTGATACGGCGGCCCGTAGCCCGTCAACGCTGAGTCCTCGTTGCCGAGGAGGATGCCCACCGTCGTCTTGAGGTAGGCGATCGGCTGCTTCGTGGCGACGTTCTCGCCGGTCACCGTGGGGTAGTCGGGCGCGCCCACGAAGATGGCGAGGGCGAGCGCGACGACGGCGGCCAGACCGAAGACGATGAGGCCTTCGCGGAGCAGGTCGTAGGGCTTGAGTGGGATGCCGCGCAGGTTCTCGCGCGTGCGGCGGCCGGCGCCGACGAGTTCGGCTTCGCCGGCGCCGGCCGCCGCCGCGCCGGCGCCCGCTTTCGCTGCTCCGGCCCTGTTCGCGAGGTTGGGGCGGTCGTCGTACGGGCGCACGGGACTGTCCCGCCGGATGAGGAAGATGTGCAGGCCGAGCAAAGCGGCGATCGCCAGCGGCAGCGCCGCCACATGCAGGGTCAGGACCTGCCCTGTGTTCATCGTGTTGAAGAAGGCGCCGATGCCGGCGGCGTTCATCGCGTCCTTGGCCTGCGTCGCGATCCACTGGCCATCCCAGTTGGTCTGCAGCAGGAAGCCGGTGAGGCTGGTGAAGACGCCGAGACCGAGGAGCAGACCGCCGACCACCCAGGTCAGCCAGCGGCCGTCGCGCCAGGCGCCGAGAAAGAACTTCGTGACGAAGTGCAGCACCAGCCCGACGAAGAAGAGCTGCACGCTCCAGAAGTGCACCGCGTTGGCGAACCGTCCGACGGCATTGGTGTGGTACCAGCTCGGGCCGCCCAACGTCAGGACGACGCCGGAGATCACGATCCAGGCGAGAGCCATCAGCGCTGTCGCGCCGAACAAGTAGACCACCGAGTTGACGTAGACGGGCATGCGCGTCGGTAGGGCGTCTTCGAGCGTGAAGTCGAGCCGTAGATAGCGCTTCGCGCGGCGCGTGAGGTTCATCGCTCAGTCCTTGCCTTCGATGAACCGCGGCAAGCTCAGGAGCGCCCCGGCAACGAACATTACGGCGAGCACGATCCAAACGAGCAGGTTGGGATATGCCACGGTGAACGGAACGCCGAAGAGCGTGAAGAAGAAGTGGGGGACTCCCGGCAGCAGCTCGGGCGGCAGCAAGAGCATTCGTCCTCCTCGGGGCGGGTGCCGAGCGCTCACACTCTAGCAGAGCGTCCGGTCCATCCGCCGTTCTCTCGCTGCAAAGACGGCTGCGGCCGGGCAGTCCGGTCGCCGCGCAGGCGTGCGTGGGCTGACCGGAACGGCGCTGTGAACGGATCGCTGTGATCGAGGGCGCCGGGCACCTGTACACTGGACGGGCCCGATCTCGCCAGCGAGACCTACCTTAAGGGACAACGGAGGCCGCGATGTGGCACACGCAGCGCACGACCAGCCGGATGGCTCTGGCTGTCGTGCTCATCGCGGTCGTCGTCGCGCTCTGGACGGCCGCCTGCGGGAGCAAAGCGGCGGCGTCGCGCTCTCCCGGGACGGCGTCCACGGTGGGCGCCGCGCTGATCGTGCCGGCGCCAAGCGCTCCTGCGCCGACGCACTCACGCACGCGCGCCGCCACGCGAGCGCGGGCCGCGCTCAGCGCGTTTGACCGCGCCTTCTACGTGGCGTCCGGTCTCCAGGCGCACCACGCCAACACCACCGCCGGCGGTAGGGCGGATTTCTGGAGGCAGGCCGAGCTGATCGAGATGGAGGAAGACGCCTATCAGAACACGGGTGATCCGGCCACAAAGAAGAAGATCGTCGCACTCATGCGAGGCGTCGTCTCGCTCTACGGGCGCAACTGGGCCAAGCGCACGTGGAACGACGACATCATGTGGATGGTCATCGCATCCGTCCGTGCCTATGAGCTCACCGGTGACACGGCGTACAGGACCATGGCGCAACGCAGCTTCGACGCGACGTACGCGCGTTCGTGGAGCAAGGACTTCGGCGGCGGCCTGTGGTGGACGACCGCCCACACCCAGAAGAACGTGACCACCAACGCGCCCGCCGCCATCGCCGCCTGCAAGCTCGCCACGGCGTTGCACGATCCGTCGTACTTGACGAAGGCGAAACGCCTCTTCGGCTGGGTCAGGAAGACCCTCTACGACGCCAAGAGCGGCGCGGTGTGGGACAGCATCTCGCCGGCGAAGGGCGGCACCGGCGTCGTCGTGAATCGTGCCGGCCTCACGTACAACCAGGGGACGTTCATCGGGGCCGCGGACCTGCTGTATCACGCGACCCGCGAGAAGGCGTACTACGAGGACGCGCTCAGGACGCTCGGCTACACGAAGGCGAGCCTCACCACCAACGGCATCCTGCAGAGCGAGATCAGCGGCAGCAACGGCAACTTCGGCGGGTTCAAAGGGATCTTCTGCCGCTGGGCCGTGAAGTTCGTGCGAGACAACCACATCAGTTCGTACGATCTCTGGTTCCAGCAGAACGCCGCTGCCGCCTGGCGTCACAGGAACGCCCGTGGCCTCATGGGCCAGGATTGGTCGGCGCAGACCGGCACGGGTGTCCTGCAGGCGTGGGACTGTTCGTCGGCGGTCGTCTTGCTGGAGGCGATCTCCGGCTCCTGACAGGCGGGCGAGCACGTCGCCGGGGCCGTCGACGTTGGGCGATGTGATATCTCTGTTGTCCTTCGGTTAGGTTTCGGGGGAGAACCCCGCTCAACGGGTTTGGGCCTGCCCCACCCTTGCCAAAATAGTCAGAAGAGCGGATCGACATCGCTACCTGCGACGGAGAGATCTCTTTGGACCACGCGCCCAACCTGCTGAAGCGCCTGCGACCGAGGTGGCCTGACATGTTCGTCGCCGCGTCCACGGCGGGCGCCGCGGTCGCTGCGCCCGCCCGCGGCCGGAGGCCCGCGCCCGGACAGGCTCGGGCGGCTCAGCGCTCGCACGCGGCCCTCGCCGACCGCCGCACGGCGCTCCTGGCGGTCGCGGCCGCCGTGGCCGGCCGGCTCCTGGCCTTCGCGGTCGCGTTCAGCTCGAGCTACTTGCTGGGCGCGCGTTTGCGCCACAACCCGCTCGCGCCGTCGGCGGACCTCACCCTTGACCGCCATCCTTTGGGTTTCCTGATGTCCGCCTGGGGGCACTGGGACGGGATCTGGTTCGTGCGCATCGCGGAGCATGGCTACGGCCTCAAGAAGGCGGCCTTCTTCCCGCTCTACCCCGTGGCCATGCGGGCGGTTTCCGCCGTCGTCGGCAAGGCAGATCTGGCCGGGATCATCGTCTCGTCAGTCTGCTACGCGGCGGCCCTGGTCATTCTGTATCGTCTGGTCAAGGAGGAGTTCGACGCGCGCACCGCGCTCTGGGCCGTGGTCCTTCTGTCGTTCGCACCCACGTCGTTCTTCTTTCAGGCGGTCTACAGCGAGTCTCTGTTCCTGTTCCTGACCGTGGCCAGCTTCGCGGCCGGACGCAAAGGCCACTGGCTGCTCGCTGGGGCTGCCGGTCTGCTCGCCGCGCTCACGCGCAGCGCCGGGCTGATCCTCGTGGTGCCGCTCGCCTGGATGTGGCTCGAGCAGCGTCGCGGCCGTGCCATCACGTTGCCGGGCAGCGTGACGCGCCGGCCCCTCCTCACCGATCGCCCGGCCAAGGTCCTGTCGCTCGGCTGGCTGCTGCTGGTGCCCGCGGGGCTGGGGCTCTTCATGGCCTACACCTTGGTGCGGTTTCACAACGCCCTGTTGTTCATGGCGGCGCAGCATTACTGGCACCGCAAGTTCAGCCTTCCCGGCGTGGCGGTGGTCGACGGCGCCAGGGCGGCGATACGGAGCCTGAGGGTGATCGCCGCGCGGCCCGACGTGTTCCTCGACGTCTCGCGGCTTCCCTTCCACGATCAGTGGCTCACGATGGCTAACCTCACAGCGTTCCTGGCCCTCCTGTTCGCCGCGGCGCTGCTCTTCGTCTGCTGGCGCCGGCTGCCTGCGTCGTACACCGTCTTCGCCCTCGCGGCTTTGCTGCTGCCGCTCAGCTACCCCACGCACAGCACGCCGCTGCTCAGCCTGCCGCGGTTCGTCCTCGTCGATTTCCCGCTGTTCATCGCCTTTGCGGTCGTGCTTCTCAAACGTCCCGTGGCCCGCTGGGCAGTCCTCGCCGCCATGGCGGCGGGGTTGATCCTGCTCACGACGACCTTCGCCAGCGGCATGTGGGTGGCGTGAGCAGGCCGTTCTCCCGTGGCGTCGCCTGAGCCCATGAGGAGCCGGACCCCGCGCTCGAGCTACCCTCTGGCGACTGTCGCCGGAGCTGCGTCGATCGTCGTGTGCGTCTCGCTGGCGGGCGCCGCATACGCGTGGTATCCGTGGGCCTTCAGCCCCATGACAAACTGGATCAGCGACCTCGGCAACACGCTGCTGAGCCCGATAGGCTCCATCCTCTTCCGCCTCGACATGGTCATCGTGGGCGTGGGTCTTGCGGCCTTCTTCCTCGGTCTGCGCGCCTTGACCCACGGCCAGCGCATCTGGATCAAGCTGCTCATCGGCCTCGGCCAGATCGGTGGCCTCGTGGCGTCGCTTGCCGTGACGATGACGGGCATCTACTCGGAGGACCAGACCGGCGCGCACGCTCTCTGGGCCAGCATCCTGTTCATCTCGCTGGCCGTCACCGTGATGTTCATCGGCTGGGGCCTCTTCTTTCACCCTCGGGTCCCGTCCCTGCTCGGCGCCTTCGCGTTCGCCGTCTGCGCGGCCGACGTGGTGTCCATCGTCAACCGGAGCCACTGGCTCGAATGGGTGGCCGTGCCGCTGCTCCTCGTCTTCGTGGCGCAGCTCTCCTACGGCGCCTGGAGGCTGGCGCCGACTCGCTGGCCCTCCACCGGCTAGCCTGACGCCGGCGGCCGGCGCGCCGCCGCCTCCGCGGGTTGTACACTCGGCGGAGTCCTCTTTGCGGCAGGAGCGCTCGCGTGACCCAGACGAAAGACGTCCTCAGAAGCCCCCGGCCGTGCCTCTGTGGATGCTGCTCCCGCGCGACCGATGGCGTAGACTTGGGGTGCGCGCCGCGCACTCGCGCGGTGCCCGAAAGACACCGACTGGAGGTACCGCCCATGCCCCGCACCGCGAAACCGTACAAGCTCGTGCCCGCAGAGGCGCCGCCGCATCGCGGCCGCGGCGCGGGCGTCTACGCCGAGGCCGTCGCCGACTTCGTCGCCTCCGGCCTCGGCTCCGCGCTCGTCGAGATGCCGGGGCGCAAGACGCAGGCGCTGGCGCTGGGTCTGCGCAAGGCGGCCGAGGCATCCGGCGCGAGCGTCAAGGTCGTCTCCCGAGACGGCCGGGTGTACCTGCAGCGCGCGTGACCGCAGCCGCTCCGGGTCTGCTGCGCCGCACCTTCCGCGCGCTGCGCATCCACAACTACCGCCTGTTCTTCATCTCCCAGGTCGTCTCGATGAGCGGCACCTGGATGCAGTCGGTGGCTCAGGGCTGGCTGGTGCTGCAGCTCACCGGCAGCGGCGTCGACCTGGGCGTCACCGTCGGCCTGCAGTTCGGCCCCGTGCTGGTCCTCGGCGCCTGGGCCGGCGCGCTCGCCGACCGCGTCGACAAGCGGCGCCTGCTCATGGCGACGCAGACGGCGGCGGCGCTCTTCGCGCTCATCCTCGCCGTGCTCACGTTCACCGACGTGGTGACCGTCTGGATGATCTGGGTGCTGGCGGGGCTCACCGGCGTCGCCACGGCGCTCGACATGCCGTCGCGGCAGAGTTTCGTGTATGAGATGGTCGGACCCGACGACCTCGCCAACGCCGTCGGCCTCAACGCCGTGATCATCAACTCCTCGCGCATCGTCGGGCCGGCGATCGGCGGCCTGCTCATCGCCGCCGCCGGGGTCGCGCCCTGCTTCCTCTTCAACGCAGTGTCGTTCGTCGCCGTGATTGTCGCCCTGGCCGTGATGCGCACCGACGAGCTGCGCCCCAGCAAGCCGGTGCCGCGCGAGCCCGGCCAGGTGCGCGAAGGCCTGCGCTACGTGTGGCGCACCCCGGCCCTGCGCATCCCCCTGGTGATGATGGCCGTGGTGAGCACGCTGGCCTACAACTACTCCGTCGTGCTGCCGCTGCTCACCAAGGCGGTGTACGGCCGCGGCGGCGGCGCCTACGGCGCCCTCTCCGCGGCCATGGGCGTGGGCGCGCTGGCCGGCGCCCTGCTCATGGCCAGCAGGGCGCGCCCCTCGCGGCGCCTGCTCGTGGCCAGCACCCTCGCGCTCGGCGTGGTTACCGTACTCCTCGCCGCCGCACCCGGCTATCTCTGGGGCATGGTGTTGCTGGTGCCGCTCGGCGCCGCCGGCGTGCTGTTCATCAGCACGACGAACTCGCTGCTCCAGCTCAACGCCGACGACGCCATGCGTGGCCGCGTGATGGCCCTCTGGGCGGTCGTGTTTCTCGGCAGCACGCCCATCGGCGGGCCGCTGACCGGTCTTATCGCGCGCGGCTTCGGGGTGCGGACGGCGGTCGCCGTCGGCGGTGTGTCGGCGCTGGCCACCGCGGCCGGCGCCTACTGGACGCTGCGGCGCCGGCAGCTGCGGGCAGGCACGTGCGAAGCGCCCGTGTGCCTGCCCGACGGGCCGGCGCCCGGCGACGCCTTGAGCGAAGCCGTGGCCGTGCGCGCCGACGGCGCCCCGGCCGCATCAGCGCGCGCCGCCTCGCCGTCGTAGTATTGAGAATCGCCGTCCGTTGCCGATGTAGGAGACGGACGGCCGTCCACGGCGGGCCTACCGCAGATCGAGGTGTGCAGTGCTTCTCCAGGGCAACCTGAAGGATTTCAGTCTCCCCAACATCTTCCAGCTGGTGAAGATGAGCGCCAAGTCAGGGGCGCTCACGATCCGCCGTGGCGAGGAGTGGGGCAAGATCTTCTTCCGCAACGGTCTCATCTACTACGCCTTCTCGGTGCCGCAGCACCTGCCTCTGGGCGAACGCCTCGTGAAGTCGGGCGCCATCAGCGCCGAGCAGCTGAAGACGGCGCTCGCGGCGCAGAAGAAGGAGGGCGAGGGCGCCCGCATCGGCGCCGTCCTCCTCGGCAACGGCGTCATCGACCGCGGGACCCTGGAGCAGGCCGTCCGTGAGCAGATCCAGGACACCGCCTTCAAGTTCTTCAGCTGGCTCGACGGCGAGTTCGAGTTCAGCGCCGACGAACAGGTGACCGACGAGGACATCCTCGTCGAGATGAACGTCGAGAACGTGATCATGGAAGGCTGCCGCCGCATCGACGAGTGGGAGCTCATCTTCGAGCAGCTCGGCTCTCTGGAGCGCGTGCCGCACCTCGCCTACAGCCAGCGCGTGGAGGATCGCGGCGAGATGACGCTGACCGCTGAGGAGTGGCGCGTGATCGTCCACATCGACGGCCGCGCCGACATCAACGTGATCCTGCGCGACTGCGGCCTCGACCGCTTCCACGGGGCCAAGGTCATCTACAGTCTGTACTCGAGCGGGCTCATCGGCGTCAGCGAGCCCGCCATCGAGGGCATCGGCAGAGGCTTGAGCGTGGCCGTCCGCGGTCCGATCGACATCTATAACGAGGTGTTTCTCAACACGCTCACCGACTCCAACGTCGTCAAACAGCTGCGCGTGGAGCTCATCGACGAGAAGGAGGTCGAGATCCCCGTGGTCGCCGGCCAGCTGCCGTCGAGCAACGGCGACGGGGACGAGGCTACGGCGGCCGAAGAGGTCGTCGTCTTCACAGCCGCCTCGTCGTCGCCCGAGCAGGCCTGGCGGCGCCTCGCCGGCGAGAGCTCGGCCTGGGTGCTGCTGGCCAACGCCAACGACCAGGACAGCCTGCGCGCCACCCGCGCCGACCTGGCGTTCGTGCGGTCGTTGGGCGACGTGCCGCTGGTGGTGGCCACCTACGTGTCGATGGCGGCCGACGAGCTGAGCCCCAAGCAGGTGGCCAAGGCCCTGGGCGTCGACGCCAAGGTGCCCGTGATCCCCTGCCACCTGCGCGACCGCGAGTCGGTGACGAGCGTCGTGAAGGCGGCGCTGGAGCTGGTCGCGCGCTGAGGCGGCGCCGTAACGGCGCCGCCAGCTTGTCAACGCTCCTCCCGCGGGGGAAGATTGCTGGCGCACACGGGCTTGCAGCCGCTCCCGTACGAAAGGACACGACCCCATGTACTACCCCAGCTACCGCATGCGGCGCCTGCGCCGCACGCCGGCTATCCGCAACATGCTGCGCGAGACCACGCTCGCGGTCGACGATCTCATCTACCCGTTCTTCGTGATCGCCGGGGAGAACATCAAGAACCCGATCTCCTCGATGCCCGGGTGCTTCCAGCTCTCCATCGGCAACCTGCTCGGCGAGGTGCGCGAGGTCGTCGAGCTCGGCATCCCGGCGGTGCTGTTGTTCGGCATCCCCTCGCACAAGGACCCGGCGGCGACCGGCGCCTACGATCCCGAAGGCGTCGTGCAGATGGCGGTGCGCGCCATCAAGGACGAGTTCCCCGACCTCGTGGTCATCACCGACGTCTGCCTCTGCGAGTACATGGACCACGGCCACTGCGGCGTGGTGCAGGACGGCGAGATCGTCAACGATGTCACGCTTGAGCTGCTCGCCAGGATGGCCGTGACGCACGCCGAGAGCGGCGCCGACTTCGTCGCCCCCAGCGACATGATGGACGGGCGCGTGGCCGCCATCCGCAACGCGCTCGACGACGAGGGCCTCCCCGATACGGCCATCATGGCCTACTCGGCCAAGTTCGCCTCGGCGTTCTACGGCCCGTTCCGCGAGGCCGCCGAGTCGGCGCCGGCGTTTGGCGACCGGCGCACGTACCAGATGGACGCGGCCAACGGGGAGGAGGCCGTGCGTGAGGCGCTGCTCGACATCGAGGAGGGCGCCGACATCATCATGGTCAAGCCCGCCCTGCCGTACCTCGACGTCATCCACGCCGTGAAGCAGGAGACCAAGTTCCCGCTCGCCGCCTACAACGTGAGCGGCGAGTACGCGATGATCAAGGCAGCGGCGGCCAACGGGTGGCTGGACGAGGAGCGCGCCGTCATGGAGGCCGTCACCGGCATCAAGCGCGCCGGCGCCGACCTCATCATCACCTACCACGCTAAGGACATCGTGCGCTGGATCGGTTGATGGCGCGCGCAGACGTGGCCCGGGCGGCGTGACGCGCACGCGTTGCGCCGCCCGCCCGTCTCTGGCACACTAGGAGAGGTTTGCACCATCCAGACGCACAAAACCCCCATGGTATGAAGGCGCGGCCCGGCGACGCCGGGGACGGCGTCGCGCCGCCGCGCGTCATCGCCTGGGAGGTCACGCGCAGCTGCAACCTGGCCTGCGTGCACTGCCGCGCCTCCGCCGTCCACGGGCCCTACGAAGGCGAGCTCAGCACTGAGGAGGCGTTCACCGTCGTCGATCAGATCGCCTCGTTCGCCAGCCCCATCCTCATCCTCACCGGCGGCGACCCCCTGATGCGCGCCGACGTCTTCGACATCGCCGAGCACGCCATCGGCAAGGGCCTGCGCACGGTGATGTCGCCCAACGGCACGCTGGTCACCCCCGGGGTAGCGAAGCGCATGAAGGACGTCGGCATCGCCCGCGTGAGCATCTCGATCGACTTCCCTAACGCCGCGGAGCACGACGCGTTCCGTGGCGTCCCCGGCGCCTTCGACGGCGCCGTGCGCGGCGTCCGCCACTGCCGCGACGCCGGCGTCGAGGTGCAGGTCAACTCCACGATCACCAAGCTCAACGTGCACTACCTGCCGGCGCTGCTTCAGCTCTCGGACGATCTCGGCGCCGTGAGCTTCCACCCCTTCATGCTGGTGCCCACCGGGCGCGGCAAGGAGCTCGAGGAGCAGGAGTTGCCGCCCGAGGAGTACGAGCGCGCCCTGGAGTGGATGTACGACGCGCAGCAGGAGAGCGACCTGTTCATGAAGCCGACCGACGTGCCGCACTACTGGCGCGTCATGCGGCAGCGCGCCAAGGCGCAGGGTCGCAAGCTCGAGGTGCACCCGCACAGCCACGGCGGCATGAACACTCTCAGCCGTGGCTGCCTCGCCGGCATCGGCTTCTGCTTCATCAGCCACATCGGCGACGTGCAGGGCTGCGGCTACTTCGACAAGGTCGCCGGCAACGTGCGTGAGCAGACCTTCCCCGAGGTCTGGCGCGACTCACCGCTGTTCAACGAGCTGCGCGACTTCGACGGGCTCAAGGGCAAGTGCGGCGCCTGCGAGTTCAAGAAGGTCTGCGGCGGCTGCCGCGCCCGCGCCTACGAGGCGACCGGTGACTACATGGCCGAGGAACCGTACTGCGCCTACGTCCCGCGTGGGTGGTGCGCGCCGGCCGCCGGTTGACCGGCCGGCAAAGCCTCACCCTCAGGTCAAGCTAGAGACTTGGCGTCCGGTCAGCGCTTGGCGTGCTTCTCGAGCAGCACCGAAGCCTCGGTCAGCCCGGCGTCGCAGTACAGCTTCTGGACGGCCTCGTTGTCGGCCGCGGTGCTCACCGAGATCTCCGCGCAGCCCGCCTCCTCGAGCAGCCGCACGGCGGTCTGCAGCAGCTGCCGCCCGATGCCCTCGCCCCGGCGGCCCTCCGTGATCACCAGGGATTCGATGAGACCCGAATCGGCGGCGTGGAAGAGGCCGGGCGCCATGGCGTAGCTCAGCAGGCCGACGGCCGCGTCGTCGTCGAAGGCCAGAAGCACGTCGCTGACGGGCGAGGCCAGAAAGTGACGCACGTAGTGCTCGTCGATCGTCGTGGGATAGTCGAAGGTGACGGCGAGCTCCTGGATGAGCTCGACGACGACGGGCTCGTCACCGGGGCCGGCGTGACGGATGATCACGGCCATGGCTTCACTCTCCTGCTCGCGGTTCGCGCGGCGTTGCTCACCGTGCGCTTCTGACCGTGCGCTTCGGTGGCGGCCGACGTCTTCCTGTCGCCGCCGCCGTGACGCCTCGTGCGGGCAAGGGCTGCATCATCCTCGTTTCGGGTACATCGTGCAGCGATTCACGTGCCGGACGAGGCGCGTAGTATATTGAACGTTTCCGGCAGGCTTATCTTCCCCGGGAGGGTCGAGTGAAGACAGAGACCTCTGCGCGCCTCTTCGACGAGGCGCGGCAGTACATCCCCGGCGGGGTCAACTCGCCGGTGAGGGCGATGAAGAGCGTCGGCATGCCCCAGCCGCTCTTCATCTCCCGCGCCAAGGGCGCCCACATCTGGGACGCCGACGGCAACGAGTTCGTCGACTTCGTCTCCTCGTGGGGGCCCATGATCCTGGGCTGGGGTCACCCCGACGTCGTCGGCCGCCTGCATGTGCAGGTGGACCTGGGCACCAGTTTCGGCGCGCCCACCGAGCTCGAGGTCGAGCTGGCGCGCCTCATCTGCGACGCCGTGCCGTCGGTCGAGCTGGTGCGCATGGTCAACTCGGGTACCGAGGCCACGATGAGCGCCGTGCGCGTGGCCCGCGGCTTCACCAGGCGCGAGAAGATCGTCAAGTTCATCGGCTGCTACCACGGCCACTCCGACGCGTTCCTCGCGGCGGCCGGCAGCGGGGTGCTCACGCTTTCGCTGCCTGACAGCCCGGGCGTGACCAAAGGTACGACCGCCGACACGCTGCTCGTCGAGTACAACGACGTCGAGTCGCTGGCCGGGCTGTTCGCTGAGCGCGGCGAGGAGATCGCCGCGCTCATCGTCGAGCCGGTGGCCGGCAACATGGGCGTCGTGCCGCCCGAGCCGGGCTTCCTCGAAGCCTGTCGCGAGCTGTGCACCGCGCACGGCGCCATCCTCATCTTCGACGAGGTCATCACTGGCTTCCGCGTCGCCTGGGGCGGCGCCCAGGAGCGCTTCGGCGTGCTGCCGGACCTCACGACCCTGGGCAAGATCATCGGCGGCGGCCTGCCGGTGGGGGCCTTCGGCGGCCGCCGCGAGATCATGGAGACGGTGGCTCCGCTGGGCTCCACCTACCAGGCCGGCACGCTGTCGGGCAATCCGCTGGCGATGGCGGCCGGGGCGGCCACGCTGCGCGTCCTCGGAGAACCGGGCGTCTACGAGCGTCTCGAGATGCTTGCCCACGCCGTCGCGGCCGGTCTGACCGAAGCCGCGTCGGCGGCGGGTCGCCCGTTCACGCTCAACCAGGTCGGCCCCATGATGACGCTCTTCTTCTGCGAGGGGCCGGTGCGCAGTTTCGCCGCGGCGAAGCAGGCCGACACCAAGCTGTTCGCCGCCTACTGGAGGCACATGCTCGACAGCGGCATCTATCTGGCGCCTTCGCAGTTCGAGGCGACGATGGTCTCGCTGGCCCTGAGCGACGACGACATCGCCCGCGCCGCCGCGGCCGCCGCGGCGTTCTTCGCAGGCTGAGAAGGGGAGGGAGCCGTGCGCAACGTCGACAAGAGGGACGTCCCCGCCGTCACCGTGCCCCGTCTGGCGCTCTACCTGCGCAAGCTCCGCGAGCTGCGCTCTCGCGGCGTGGAGCGCGTCTCCAGCAAGGACCTCGCGGAGATGATCGACCGCAACGCCGCCCAGATCCGCAAGGACTTCTCGTATTTCGGGGAGTTCGGCACCCGCGGGGTCGGCTACGAGGTCGCGCGGCTCGTGGACGAGATCTCCCATTGCCTGGGGCTCGACCGCTCCTGGAACGTGGTCATCGTGGGCGCCGGCCTGCTCGGCACGGCGCTCGCCCGCTACCGCGGCTTCTCGGAGCAGGGCTTTCGCCTCGTCGCCATGTTCGACAGCTCGGCGACGGTGATCGGCGCCAGCTACGGCACGGGGCGCGTGCGAAGCATCGCCGACCTCGAGGACTTCTGCAGCGAGGAACGCGTGGACATCGGTCTAGTCACCGTGCCGGCGGGCGAGGCCGAAGCGACCGTTGGGCGCCTGGCCGCGGCCGGCGTCAAGGCCGTCCTCAATTTCGCGCCCGTCAGGATACACGCGCGCGAGGATGTGCTGGTCCGTCAGGTGGACCTCTCGAGCGAGCTGATGTCGCTCTCGTTCTATCTCGATCGGGAGCAGGCCTGAGGTGGTCGACGCGGCGGCCGTGACAGCGGGACTGAGCGCCGCCGGGCTGGCCTTCGGCCCGTCGGCGGCCACCCCGGCGGCCCTGCGTTGGGGACCTCTGTTCGACGCGCTGGACGGGGACGGCGACGACGACTACGCGACCGCCGTCGAGCTCATCTACGAGGGCTATCTCTTCCACTATCGCGAGAGCCGCGTCAGCGAGACGCCGGCGGCTGCGCGTGAGGCCACGCTGCTCGCCGGCGACTTCTTCTACGCGCGCGGCCTGCGGCTCATCGCCGCGCGCGGCGACGCCGACGCGGTCGGGCTTCTGGCGCGCCTCATGGCCGCCTGTTCGCATCTGCGCAGCGTCGGCGCTCCGTTCGCCGCCGACGACGCCCTGTGGGCCTATACGATGGGCGGCCTGGCGGCGCTTCGCGGGGGGACGCCCGCGGCGACCGCCGCCGGCCTCTTCGAGCGCTTCGATGCCGCTGTGGCCGACGGCACGGCCGTCGACGTGCGTGGCATGGCGCGCGCCGAGGCGCGGCGCCTGGAGCTGCGCGACGCCGCGCCCCTGGAGCGCGAGTTGAGCGGCGGCGGTGGGGCTGCGCCGTCCAACCTCGCCGCGTCGTCCGACCCGGTCGCCGCGCCGTCTGACCCCGCCGGGAGGTGACCGTGGACTTGCGCGCCTTCATCGACCTGCTGGAACGCGAGGGCGAGCTGGCCCGCGTGCGCCCCGAGGTCGACCCCTACCTCGAGATGGCCGAGATCGCCGACCGCGCCAGCAAGGCGCACGGGCCGGCGCTGCTCTTCGAGCGGCCGCAGCGGCCGGCCGGTGCGGCGGCGCCGGCCGTCTCCGTGCTGATGAACCAGTTCGGCTCCTTCCGGCGGCTCGAGCTCGCCCTCGGGGCGCCGCTCGACGAGCTCGCGGCGCGCATCGCCGGCCTCGTC
>Ga0209538_1001112_pt1 | contig 14397 bp, 12 predicted proteins | sample BarGraNGADG00211_2_FD_184492 | JGI IMG/M metagenome (GOLD analysis project Ga0209538, IMG submission 184492) | Arctic peat soil microbial communities from Barrow, Alaska - Barrow Graham LP Ref core NGADG0004-211 (SPAdes) (version 2) | ecosystem: Environmental > Terrestrial > Soil > Wetlands >... | reverse complement strand
CCGCTGCGCATGAAGACCCTGCGGCAGCGCTACCTCACCCTCCCCGGCAGGCTCACCCGTGGGGCGCGGCGCCGGCGCCTGGCGCTGCCCGTCGCCTGGCCCTGGAAGGAGCAGTTCCTGGCGGCGCCTGCGCGCCTGCGCGCCTTGCCGTTCCTTGCCTGAGCGGGAAGGGCGCTCTCACCATCAGCCAGAGCTGGAGCAGGCCGGCCTTGGCTTGCCCGCGGCTGGCCAGCGGCAGAGCCGAAGCGCTGCCGGCGGCCCGCGGCGACCCTCACGAGAGCGCTTCCGGCCAGCGGAAGTGGTCTTCAGCCGCCCAGGAGGTCGATCGAAGCCTTCCGGGGCAGGTCAGATCGGCTTGGAGGGGGTGATCGGTGGATTTGGGCTTAGTGCTGGGGTCGCTCGAGGACATTGCAGCCCTGATCCCTCTTGCGGAGATCAACCGCAGGCTGAGGGCCGGATCAGACGATGGGAGCGGGCGATCTCCCCGGTGAGACTAAGTTGCAGCCGCTGCCCGAGTGACCGGGTACCATGGAGACTGGTTTCGGAATCGAACCGAACAGCTGCCCTTTGAAGTCAGCCCAACGGTTTTGCAGACCGCGGCCGGCGCCAGCCGACTCAACCAGCCTTGGCCGCTACTCTACGTGACAGCGACCAGTATCGCGACGCTCGCGCGATGAGCATTCTGGACATCCTCGGCGAGCCAGTGGTCCGTCGGCAGTCCGCCGGCAGAAGGGCCGGGTGCAGCAGGTTCTGACGCCACGCAGGATCGCGTGACCTGCACGCGCTGACTCCGTATACACAGCCGCAGTCCTCAGTGACATGCCGCGCAGACTCCTCGCCCTGCCTTCGGGTGCTTGACCACCGGCGCCTGAGGGAATCATCTGAGCGCCGGGCTGCGCTGCAGCCCCCGCGGCGGCGCGACCAGTCCGGGGCAGAGAAGGAGTGCGTCATGGCAACGTGCAGCGAGATGAAGATGGGTGAGGTGTACGTCTGCGAGCACTGCAACCTGGAGCTCCAGGTAGTGGGCTCGTGCGCGGACAGTGAGGAAGGTGCGTGCGCTTGTGCGGAGGCGCTGAGCTGCTGCGGTGGGCCGCTCGCCCTCAAGAAGTAGCCGCCGGTTCTGTGACGGCTTCGCTCGAGCCCGGGAGGCCCGAGCTGCGGACCCTGCGAGACTGAAGCGAACAGTCTCGTGCCGGCCATGGGCGCCAGCGCCGCTACTCGTCGAGGATCTCGATGAGTTCCCAGTCGATCTTGGCGACGCGCACCATCGGCGACGGCTTGTTGAGTGGGCCATCGAGTCGGATGACCACCACGCCGGAGTCGTCGCTGCCCTCGACGACCTGCCCTTCGTGGTTCTTGAACCTGACGCGCTTTCCCAGTAGGTCGCTGGCCCTCATCTTGCCTCCCTGTGGCGCATCGCGCGCCAGGCGACGCGGCGTTTCGCATTGTATGACAGGCGCGGACAGAGACGGGCCCGCCCCCAGGCGCCCGCGCTCGATTCAGCTGCACGACATCGGGGAGCTGAGGGTCGACGCTAACCTGTTCGTGGGTCGGCTTGCGGTCGGCGCTGGTCGCTGCGTGCAGCAGTGTCTGGTGCCTGACTGGATAGTCAGACGTGTCCCCGCTTGCTGAGGTTCGCTGGTCTGCCGTGGGCCGGGCGTGGTGAGGGCGCCTCCCTGCTGGCGCGGGCCTCACTTCTGGTAGCCTCTGCCGCGATGGTCACCATCCGCTGCACTAAGAAGCTGTTCGCGCGCATCGGCGCTCCGGCTGCGGAGACCGAGCCCGCGACGACGCTCCTCGGCGATTGGCACGCAGGCCCCGTCTCGATCGGCCACCAGCGCCTCATCCTGCTGGTCAGTGAGCACTCACGCCTGCCGGTGATCATGCCGGCTCGCGACGTGACGCACCTGGCCGCGAACTTCCCCGCCGTTCTTGCCCAAGTCCTCATTGGCCTCGGCATCAACGCAGTCGCCGCCGAACGGGAGGTGGAGGCCACACACGAGGCGGTGATCGCGAAGACCAACAGCCGTTCCCTGCTCGGTACCCTGAACGACTTCAGCTTCATGCTGCGCTGGCGGCTGCCGGATTGCCCGGACCTCGACCTCGTGCAGGCCGCGCTCGAGCTCAGCCACACGCCGGTGCGACCGCTGGGGCGGCTGGGGTTCCCGGACAACGTGACGAGGGAGCTGCTGGCGTAGAGCCGGGGGAACGCGGGCGCGCTGGCTGGGCCTGTCGACGCGGCTTTCGGCGAGTCACGTCTGGGCGGGATGACTACTGCTCTTGGAGACGGTGCTTGGCGTACCGATTGATCTCGTCGCGCAAGTCGAGTACGCGCGTCAAAGGAAAGAGGATGGCGCGGGTCTGCTGCAGGTAGTGGAGGGCCTCCTCGAGGCTCGGTCGATAGGCCTGTTTGTGAACGATCCTGTTGCGCACGTCGTTGATGTCGGTGGACTTGACCGATCTCAGGAGGGGCACCAGCTTCACGTCGCCAAGAGCACTGATCGCCGAGTCGCTGGGATCTCCTCGCTTCGCCTGCAATTCAGCCACCATGGTCGCCGCCTCGTCGAGATCTCTTGGGGTGCGTCCGCTGACCACATGCTGCAAGAAGTGCGAGCGCATGTCCGCGAATCCCTGTCGCTCGGTCGCTTTGCGCAGACTCCTTGAGAGCCGGTTCAGCTCATCGAGTCGGTGTCTCGACTCTCTGCCGTGCGGCCGGAAGAGCAGCTCGACGCGGAAGTAGAGGCTGAAGAATACCTCGTATGCCTGCGCGAGACTGAGAATGCAGTTCATGTAGTGCTTGCCGTCAAGCAGCTCGTGGCAGTCGAAGACGAGCATCTCGTGGGCACTGCTGACCACGTCCCCGATGATGCGAAACGGCTTGCCGCAGTCGGGGCTTAGGCAGGACACGTCGCGACCAAGGATCGGCTTGAACGTGCCGAGGTCGGATGCGCGACTGAAGATGTTCTCCTTGCGGCACCAGGGGCACACAGTCGCGAAGTTCTCGTAGCTGGTGCGCGTGGCTCGCGCCACGGGGATTGCGTCCACGACATCCTTTCAATGCTCTGATCGGTCTTGCGGAACAAGACGGCACGGCTCTCTTGGCAGGCTGCTCTTCGGGTCGGAATCGAGCACCGCCAAGATCTGCGTCGGTGCGTGCCTCAGCGTATTCCTTGGCCCAGTGAGCGTCCATGGGGAGCCGATGGCGGCGTCAGGTGAGTGTTCTGTGGCTGAGCAGCCTGGGCTCGTTGGCGCGCATGTCTGGTGTGCCGGTCGTACTGAGTCGGAGTGCTCGGCGTCCGGTCGGCAGCCGTCACGAAGCTGCTGCACAGGCGCGATTCGTGATGCACGCGCAGAACGTGCAGACCTGTGCGCATCATCGGGAACTCATGCCGCTGGACCCACTCGGGCGAGAGGTCCCGTATACTCCTAGTCGTGCCTGCTGATGTCCTCAATGGCTTTGTTGCTGCCGGAACGCTCGCGCTGGCGGTGGCCACCGGGTGGATGGCCGTCGTGACCCGGGCCATGGCTTGCAAATCTAGTCGCGCGCGACTCGACGCCCTTCCTCCAAACATCGCCGTCTTGCAGCTGTGGGTTGAAGGGGCACCTGTTCGCCCGGGACCTGCCGCAGACGCACCGATAGTCGACATCCCACCGGGCACTACCTGGAACATGACCCAAGACGGTGACGCTCGCATCGGCGCGCGAGCCTCTGGTGTACTTATCAATGAGGGAGCAACCACTGCCCACCTGAAGTTACTCGCCTCGCCGGAAATGGAGGTCGTCATCGCTCAGGATCTCGGCGCACGTGGATCGCTGGCCGTGACAAAGCAGGGGGACTACTGGATCGTCGGTCCACACATGCGAGTCAAGTTCGGATTCACCCTCTGGCAATCTGCACTGTCGTGGGCAGAGCGCTGGAAGGAGAGCGGCGACTCGCCTCCGGTGCTTGGGCACGTCGATATCGAAGTCACCTCGGGTACCGCGGCGGTCGTGGACACCTGCCGACTCAGCGTCGGGATGCTCCCGTTCGTGCGCCATCCGACCGAAGACGGTTGGCTGGTCGCGGGCAGTCAGCGATACCCGGGTCCAGCGCGTGCGCTCGCTGACATCGGTCCTATGGCACGAACGTATCCCGTACGCTAGCGCGCGCCTGGTCCGTCACGGCCCGCGAATACAATGGCCGGGACTCCTTGCTTGTCGGCCGCCAAGTGCCCACACTCGTTTCCGAGGCATAGCGGCGCGGGTGTCGCTGCCATCTCGGCGAATGGACTGGCCACATGCCGCTTGAAGACAACTACGATGCCACCTTCGCAGCCGGACTGGCGCTGCAGGAGAAGCAGATCCAACAGAGCTATCGCCCGGTGATCGGCGTGCACAAATGGTTCGCGCGGCGCCCGGGCACGCTGTTTCGCAACCTGCTCCTGTCTGAGTACAACGGCGACGTCCCTCTGCAGGACTCCTTCTATCGCGCGCACGAACTCGAGGGCGTGATCGCCGACCCCTTCATGGGTGGCGGCACGCCGCTGATCGAGGCCAATCGCCTGGGCTTCGACGTCATCGGCAGCGACATCAACCCGATGGCTTACTGGATCGTCCGTCAGGAGCTCTCGCCGATCGACGACGAGCAGTTCGCCGCGGCCGCGCGTGCCGTCATCGCCGATGTCACCGAGAAGATCGGGGATCTCTACCACACGACTTGTGAGGAGTGCGGCGGCGACGCCCGCGTGAAGTACTTCCTCTGGGTCAAGCTGGCGCAGTGCCCTGAGTGCGGCGAGAAGGTGCCGCTGTTCCCTGGGTACCTCCTAGCCGAGAAGGTGCGTCATCCGAAGTGGGTGTTTGCCTGCTCTGAGTGCCGTCAGCTTGTGGAGCTCGATGAACGCCCTCCGAAAAGCGCGAGCGTACCGTGCCCGCACTGCGGCGGGGCTGTGGGCGGCGCTGGTCCGGCGCGGCGAGGTCACGTGCCCTGCAGCCGATGCGGCCATGATCTCGCCTACCCTGAGGCCTGCGCTTCGCCCCCTGAGCACCGGATGTGGGCGCTTGAGTATCACTGCGAGCATTGCAAGCCGACTCACCGCGGGCGCTTCTTCAAGGCGCCGAGCGCTGCGGATCTTGAGCTCTACGAGACGGCACGAGGCAGGCTGGAACGCATGCCGGCGCTCGCGATTCCCGAGCAGGCAATCCCCGAAGGCGATGAGACGACGCGGCTCCTGCGCTGGGGTTACCGGCGCTACCGCGAGATGTTCAACGAACGCCAGCTGCTCGGCTTGGCCACCTTGCTCGAGCGCATCCGCGCCGTTCCCGACGACGAGCCGCGGGAAGCGCTGCTCACGGTGTTCTCCGACAGCTTGCGCTATCAGAACATGCTCTGCCGCTACGACACCTACGCGCTCAAGGGCCAGGACGTCTTCTCGGTGCACGGCTTTCCCGTCGGCCTCGTTCAGTGCGAGGCCAACCCGCTCGGCATTCCGCGCGTCGGCTCCGGTGGCTTCGCCCATTTCGTTGAGAAGTATCGGCGCGCCAAGGCCTACTGCCGGCAGCCCTTCGAGAGTCGCCGCGAGGGCTCGAAGAGGCAGCGCGTGAGCATCGCCGGCGAGCAGATTGCCGCCGAGGTCGTCGACCATTTTCCCGAAAGGAGGCAGCGTGAGGCGTGGCTCTCGGCGGCACCCGCGCTCGACGTCGAGCTTAGACCCGACTCCCTAGACGGCGTCTTTACCGACCCGCCCTACTTCGCCAATGTGCAGTACGCCGAGCTCATGGACTTCTGCTACGTCTGGCTGCGGCTTGGGCTCAAGGACCGTTATCTCCCGTTCCGCGGCGAGACAACGCGGTCGATGAGCGAGCTCACCGGTAACGTCACCATGGGCCGCGACCTGGCGCACTTCACCGCGGGACTCTCCTCCATCTACGTGCACTACGCGGCCGCGCTGAAGACCGGCGCGCCATTCGTCTTCACCTATCATCACAACGAACTGACCGCCTATGCGCCGCTCGTGGTGGCCGTGCTCGACGCGGGGATGACCTGTACGGCCGTGCTGGCTGCACCGGCTGAGATGGGCGCCTCGCTGCACATCAACGGCACTGGTTCCTCGGTCCTCGATAGCGTTTTCGTTTGTCGGCGTAGTGCCGAGGTGCCGGGCCAGGCTGTCGCTCCGGAGGAGATCGGTCCTGCTCTGGTGAATGACTGCAAGGAGATGCAGGCCGGCGGCGTGCGCGGCAGCGCAGGAGACGTGCGCTGCCTGGCAAATGGCCGTCTCACCCAGCTCGCCATCGGGGTCTTAGGCGAGCAGTGGGACTCGGACCGCGAAATCGAGGAGCGTCTTGCCCGAACAACAGAGATGCTTGAGTCGCTTAGCAGGGAACTGCAAGCACAGCTCCTCCCCGAGGCGGTCTTCGCTCAGCTGCTCACGCGCCCTCCCCAAACGTCGCTCGCACTCTTCTAGGGCCGTCCGATGAAGCAGCCCTTCCAGGCGAGTGCGGTCGAGCTCTCAGAGCAGTTAGAGGACTACGTCGATGCCGTCTACGCGGGCCTCGAGTCCAAGTTCCTCGTGCTGCCCAAGGGCGGGAACTTCGTCGAGTATCTGCGATTCCAGGAGGCCTACGAGACGCTCAAGCGAGCGACCAATGACTTTCGCGTCGTGGACCCCACCGTTGTCTGGGATGCGCTCCTCGCCGATAGCCTGGCGGCTGTCGTGCTGCGCTGCATCCTCGGCATGACGCCTCCCGAATGGGCTGACCTTGCCGCCTCTGACTCAGGCCTCACGATCACGCAGAACTTCGCCCGTTCGCTTGACGGCAAGGTGCGCTGCGACCGCGAGTACCTCGCGCGTCTGAGCGAGCGCAAGGCTGGGACTCTCGAGCGCGTCGTGGCCATGGTCGAGACCGCCTGTCGCCACATCAGCGCCGGGGTCACCGAGAGGGCGCCTGACACCCTGCACCGCCTCGACAAGGTCGACACCGCCGAGGGTCTGGACTCGGTGCGCCGAGCTGCCGACTTCCACGTGCCCTATGCAATGCTCCTCTACGAGCGTCTCCTCGGCAGACCGTTCGCCAGCCATCGCGACTCGGTCTCGGAGCTCATCGGCGACATCATGGAGAGCGCCGTGGAGGCCGAGCTCTTGGCCCGCGGGGTTTCGTTTCGCAAGACCAAGCGCGCCGAGCGTGTGCCCGGCCTCGACCAAGCCCCCGACTTCATCACGCCCGATGAGTATGCGCCTGCGGTGGTGATCGAAGCGAAGATCACCAACGACGATGGCACCGCGCGCGACAAGTTCACACGCATCATCCACTTGGTCGAGCAGAGCAAGGACCGCATCGCAAGCGGCCAGCCGGGCTTCGAGGTCGTCGCCTCTATTGACGGGCGTGGATTCGGCATCCGTCGTGAAGATATGCGACGACTGCTTGTCGCCCTCGAAGGTAAGGTCTTCACGTTGGCCACGTTGCATGAGCTCGTCTCAAACAGCCGGCTGTCTGCTTTCGCGACACAGAGCTCGGACTAGCGGCGACCGACTGTCACGATTCAGACGTTGTTCTGACCCTGACCCAATACTGGTTCAATGCTTGCGGCAACACCTCGGCCGCGGGCTGCGTATTGGGCCGGCAGCCTGTCGGCATGCTTTGAAGAGTGCCTGCACACCGATCGCAGGTGGGGCACAGGCAGGACACCTGAACCTGTGCCACGTCGTGGTCTCATCGCTGGCGCCGCCTGGCGGGACCCTCAGCGGCCACGCGGCTCTGGCACCGGCGGCAGGCAGGCACAGCTCGCCCACGATCGCGGGTAAAGGACCAGCGGCCGGGTCAAGCCAGTCTGAACTACGCCTCTCCGCTGCGCGAGTTCTCCGGCTGGGCGCCGCGGCTTGCCCTCAGGCGAGTAAGATGGCTGTGCATCCCGCGCAGGGCTCGTCTCGGGCGCCGGCGGACCTTCCGACGGACGGAAACCATGTCTCCACCTGTGAGTACGAGCGCGCCGTGCGACTTCTTCTGATCAACCCCTCCAACCCGCTCGTGAGCATCGTCCGGGTCAAGGAGAACCGCTGGAACCGCTATCGTGTGTGGAAGCCGCTCGGGCTCATGGTCCTTGCAGGTCAGACTCCAGCGGCGTGGAGGGTCTCAATCGTGGACGAGAACCTCGGCGCGCCGGACTATGCCGCCATGCCGCGGCCGGACCTCGTGGGAATCACCGCCTTCACCTCGCAGGCGAACCGCGCCTACGAAGTCGCCGCTCACTTCCGGCGTCTCGGCGCCCCTGTGGTCATGGGCGGCATTCACGCGACCACCTGCGTGGACGAGGTCACGGAGCGGGTGGATGCGGTGGTCACCGGGGAAGCGGAGGCCGTCTGGCCCCAGGTCCTGGACGACGCTCGGCACAGGTCCCTGAAACGTCGCTACGACGGCGGGCACTCCGAGCTGAACGAGGTCCCGTCGGCACGTCACGACTTGCTGCCCGCGGGGTACGGCCTCGGGGCGATTCAGACCACGCGCGGCTGTCCCTTGAGCTGCAGCTTCTGCAGCGTGACGGCGATCAACGGAGCTCGTTATAGGCAGCGACCCATCACGGACGTCGTGCGCGAGTTCGGCTTGATCCGTGAAAAGGGCATTCTCGTGGTTGACGACAATCTGATCGGCACGCGACCCGAGCACGTGGCGCGTGCCAAGGACCTGTTCCGCGCCATGACGGAGGCGAACCTGCGAAAACAGTGGATCGCCCAGGTCACGATCAACTTCGCCGACGACGAGGAGCTCATGACCTTGGCCGCAAGGGCCGGCTGCCGGGGCGTCTTCATCGGCTTCGAGTCCCCCACACCGGAAGGGCTTGGGGAGCTCGGCAAGCAATTCAATCTTCGCGGAGAGCGCGACTTTCGTGCCTCCGTGCGGCGCATACAGCGCCACAAGATCCTCGTCGTGGGTTCCTTCGTCATCGGTCTGGACGTAGACGGACCGGGCATCGGCAGGCAAGTCGCCGCGACGGCTGGCCGCTACGGAGTGAACATGCTGAACGTGCTGTTTCTGACGCCGTTGCCCGGCACGCGCCTGTGGGACCAGATGAAGGCGGAGGACCGGATCGCCCTCGACGAGTTCCCGGAAGACTGGAAGCACTACACGCTGGGCTTCCCCGTAGCTCGCTACGCGCAGCTGTCGGCGGACGAGAGCATCGACGAAGTGGACGCCTGCAATCGCGACTTTTACTCGATGCCCCGGATCGCGCGGCGGGTGGGGCGTGACTTGTGGGCGCGCCGCCAGCCCTTGAGAAGCCTGGTGAGCAATCTTGCGTACCGAAACAACGCGCGGCTGAACCGCATGGCGCACGCTGACTTCGTGCGTGAACAGCACGACGGCGTTGAAGCGAGTTCCGACCGACGGATGCGCGGGACACTGGAGGAAGGCACCTAATGGGCGAGCCTGCGGCCAAGTCGTCAGCCTATGACGTCATCGTCGTGGGGTCGGGGCCGGCGGGCATCTCGGCCGCCATCAATGTGGCCAACCGTAAACGCACCGTGGCCGTGATGGATGGCCAGGCACCGTTCGGCCGCATCCGCAAGGCGCACTCGATCCCGAACTACCCGGGGTTCACCTTCGCGAGCGGAGAGGAACTAGCGGCGGCATTCCTGCGCCACCTCGAAGAGTTCGACGTGCCCCTCATCGGGGAGAAGGTGTCGAAGATCATCCGCGCCGCAGACGAGTTCGTCGTCTTCAGCGAGCGCGAGGTCTACCGCGCCGGCGCTGTGGTGCTCGCCACGGGCGTTTACCGCGAAGCTGAGATCGCGGGTGAAGAGGAACTCGTGGGTCAGGGGGTGAGCTACTGCGTGACCTGCGACGGCAGGCTGTTCGCGGGGCGCCGAGGGGCCTTCATCAGCTACGCCCCCCAGGGTGAGGAGGAGGCATCGGCTCTTGCGCAGGACTACGGAGTCGAAGTCACTTACCTGCCCCTGTACCAGGGTGACTACCGCCTCCCGGAGGGCGTGCGCGTGCTGCCGGGAGCGCGACCGACACGACTGGCACGAGTGGACGGCGACCTGCGGGTGTCGCTGCCCGGCGAGGATCTGCAGGTCGATGCGGTGTTCATCTACAAGAACAGCGTCTCTCCGCGTACCCTCCTCGAAGGCCTGGCCTCCGACGGCCGCCACGTGACCGTCGACAGACACATGGCGACCGGCATCTCCGGAGTCTTCGCGGCGGGGGACTGCACGGGAGAGCCGTATCAGATAGCCAAGGCCGTGGGCGAGGGTCAGGTGGCGGCGCTTCAGGCCGTGCGCTTCCTCCGGGAGCGCACAGAGGTCGCGTCCCGGGACATGGCGTGAGAGCGCGAGGTGATCGCCGTCGGTGACGGCGCCGTAAAGCACAAGGTGCCGGCGAAGGCGGCTTTCGGCTCGCTCAACGCCACAGTGAAGGCCACGGTCGGTTCGGGCAGTGCCAGGAGCTTCAGGATGAAGCGCTAGGCGTCGCCTCGAGACAATGATCATTAGTCGGCGCTGGAGACAAGCGCGCAGCCGCCTCAGTCGTGGCGTCGGCTCCTCGTCGGCGGCCGGGAAAGAGGGCCTGCACGGTGGCATGTTCCGCGGGCGAGATACGTCTCCATAACCTGTGCGCGCCGATGCCCGGTGTCCGCTGTCCACTCGGCCGGGCCAATTCCATCTCAACTTCCAAGCTGCTCCACAGGAGAAGGTACCAGTGCCGATCACGCGAGCCCACCCGTCGCCGCCGCGTTGTGTCATCCGCACGCGCCCCTCGAAGGCGCTACCATGTAGAGATGACTCGTCTTGACGTGCTCGATACCGATCGTTGCGTTGGCTGCCAGTGCTGCATGTTCGCCTGCGCCCGCCGCAACATCGACGTCGTCAGCCTGGGCCTTGCCTGCATCAAGGTGCGATCCGCCGGCGGCATTAGCCGCGGGTTCCGCGTCATCGTGTGCCGCGCCTGCGAAGACCCGCCGTGCGCCAAGGTGTGCCCGGAGGACGCACTCACACTTCGCAAAGGCGGCGGTGTCACCCTCATCCCCGAGCTCTGCATCGGCTGCGGGCTCTGTCGTCAGGCCTGCATCGTCGGGGCGATCCACTGGGACCGCCGCATCAACAAGCCGCTCATCTGCATCCACTGCGGCGCCTGCGCGCAGCACTGCCCCTACGGTGTCCTCGGCCTCGTCCGGAATGATCGTCCCGGCGCTCTCGCGGCGGTTCCCTCGCGAAAGGCGAGCCATGATCCCGGGTGATCCGCTCGCCAACGTCCTCTACGTGGACCTCAGCAGGCGCAGCTACCGTGTGGAGCGGCGCGAGGATCTGTTCGCCGACGACATCGGCGGCGCCGGCGTAGGCATCCGCCTGCTCGACGAGAACTGCCCCACGGGCGCCGACCCGCTCGGCCCCGACAATCCCATAGTCCTCACCGTGGGAGCGCTGACCGGGCTCTTCCCGCTGGCCTCCAAGACCGTGGCGATGTTCAAGAGTCCGCACACCGGGGACCTCGGCGAGAGCCACGGCGGGGGGCGGAGCGCCGTCGCCATCCGCTCCGCGGGGCTCGGCGCCATCGTCATCACCGGGGCCAGCTCGAGCCCGGTGTGGATCGCGGTTCACGCTCACGAGGTCTTCTTCCGCGACGCCGACACCGTGTGGGGCATGTCAAGCCTCTTCACGGTGGGTCGTGTCATCCGCGACAACGAGCCCGGCGCCGGGGTACGTTCCATCATGTGCATCGGCCGCGCCGGCGAAGAGATGGTCCCCTATGCCTGCGTCACCGCCGAGACGTATCGCCACTTCGGGCGCCTCGGCCTCGGCGCCGTGTTCGGCTCGAAGAAGCTCAAGGCGCTGGTCGTCTCCGGCACCGAGGTCATCCCGATAGCCGACCCGAAAGCCTACAAGCGTACCTACAAGGAACTCTTCGCCGCCACGCAGAGCGACGTCATGCGCAAGTACCACGACCTCGGCACCGCCGAAAACATCACCCCGCTCAACGCCATCGGCGGCCTGCCCACGCGCAACCTGCTCAGCGGGCGCATGCCCGACACAGAGCGGATCAGCGGCGAGGGTCTGGCAGCGAACTACCTGGGCCGCCGCTTGGCCTGCGCTCACTGCCCTGTGGGCTGCATCCACATTGCCGCCCTGCGCGAGCCCTATTCCGACGATCCTTACTTCTACAAGACGCGCATGATCAGCTACGACTACGAGCCCATCTTCTCGCTGGGCACGCTGCTCGGTATCAACGATCCCGAGTCCTACCTGCGTCTCATGCAGACCGTCGAAGCCCTGGGCCTCGACTGCATGAGTGCGGGAGTCGTGCTCGCCTGGGCCACCGAGGCCATGGAGCGCGGGCTCATCACCGAGAACGACACCGACGGCGTCCAGCTGGTGTGGGGTGAGGACGCCCCGTACCGGGCCATAGTCCGCGGCATCGTCGACGGCAAGAACGACTTCTACCTGGCGCTGCGCAGGGGAGTCGCCTTCGCGGCGCAGCGGTATGGTGGCGAGGACTTCGCCCTATCGTTCGCGGGTCACGAGATGGCCGGCTATCACACCGGCCCGGCCGCTCACCTCGGGTTCCTCTTCGGGGCGCGGCACAGCCATTGCGACAACGCCGGCTACTCCCTCGACCAGACCGCGCTCAAGTCGGGCGCGACCGTTCCCCTCGAGGAGATCGCCAGGTCACTGGTCGCGGAGGAGCGCTGGCGCCAGGTGCTTTCGTCTCTCGTCGTGTGCTTCTTCGCCCGTGGCATCTACAAGCCCGAGCAGACGTGTGCGGCCCTCGCCTCGGCGGGCTTCGATGTCGCCCCCGCCGACCTCGACGCTCTCGGCCGGCGTGTCTATCGCGCCAAGTACGATTTCAAGCTGCGCGAGGGCTTCGACCCGGCCGCTGTCGTATACCCGGACCGCATCTTCGCGACCCCATCGGCCGCCGGTCTGATCGACCGGGACGAGTTCGCGCGCGCCGTTTCCGTCATGCACGCCGAGGTTCTCGCGGACTGACTCAGGTGTCACCACTCGGCGCCGCTGCCCGGCCAGAGCGCCGGCGGAGACGCCGAACAAGGCGGCGGGGAGTTGGGGCACGCTGCTGGCGCCGCCGGGGGGCCGGGTCTGGGCTCCGGACGCACCGCCGGCGGCCTCGCGCGTCCGCTGTCGGGTGCGCCTCGTTCTAAGCAGCCTGGCCCCCGCTCCGTCGGAATCGCGGCGCGGCGCCGGACCTGACCGCATTCGTCGGTCCACTTCCCATGTTGGTGCGAGAGCCGGTCGCCGCATTGCACCCCGAGAGCTTCGTCAGGACTTACACCACATTACGGGACTCAACTGGTGGTCGTCGCGGTCGCGTCGGTACGGTGTCGGCGGCTGGGGGAGAGGACCTGCACGGGGCCAACTTCCGCTGACGTGACACGTCATCAAGACCTGTGGTAGTTGGCTGGAGTTGGCGCTACCTCTGATGCTTTATACTGCTAATTATCATGGTAAACTACTGAGTATGATCGACACGTCCGATTCCACGACCATCCCGGCAGCCGTCGCGGCCGACGCGCGACTCGACGATTCCGAGCTCGCGGCGCGTCTGCGGCTCGTGGTGAATCGCCTGGCTCGGCGGCTGCGCAGTCAGGCGCCCGCGGATCTGAGCCCTTCCCTGACGTCAGCCCTCGTGACCATCGAGCTGCGGGGGCCCATCACTCTCGGTCGGTTGGCCGCCTGCGAGCGGGTCACGCCGCCGTGCGTCACGCGCATGGTGGCCTCTCTCGAGCGGCTCGGGCTTGTGCGCCGCGAGGCCGACGCGGCCGACCGTCGCGTCGCGCGCGTGAGCTTGACGGCAGACGGAAAGCGCACGGTACTGCGTTCCCGCACTCGTAAGACCGCGTTTCTGGCAAAGCAGCTGCGCAAGCTCGACGAGTCAGAGCTCGCCGCTATGCGAGAGGCACTGCCGGTCCTCGAGCGCCTGCTCGAGGACGATCGTTGAACGACCTTCCCGAGAAGATCGGCGGGCGCACGCCGTCTTTCCTTGAGCGCATGTTCCGCTCCCTGCGGACGCGCAACTACCGCCTTTGGTTTTTCGGCCAGACCGTCTCCCAGTCCGGCACCTGGATGCAGTCCGTCGCCCAGTACTGGCTGGTCCTCGAGCTCACCCACAGCGCCTTCGATCTGGGCATCACGGCGGCGCTCCAGTTCGCTCCCGTGCTGCTGTTCGGCACCATCGGCGGCCTGGTGGCCGACCGCTTCGACAAACGCAAGGTGCTGCTCGTCACCCAAACGGCCTTCACGGCGCAGGCCACTGTGCTCTGGCTGCTCGTCGCCAGCGGCTCCGTGCACCTGTGGATGGTCTGGGCGCTGGCCTCGCTCTACGGCTTCATCAACGTTCTCGACAACCCTTCCCGCCAGAGCTTCGTCATGGAGATGGCCGGCCGTGATGACCTGGCGAACGCCATTGCCTTGAACAGCG
>Ga0209538_1001111_pt1 | contig 14398 bp, 14 predicted proteins | sample BarGraNGADG00211_2_FD_184492 | JGI IMG/M metagenome (GOLD analysis project Ga0209538, IMG submission 184492) | Arctic peat soil microbial communities from Barrow, Alaska - Barrow Graham LP Ref core NGADG0004-211 (SPAdes) (version 2) | ecosystem: Environmental > Terrestrial > Soil > Wetlands >... | reverse complement strand
CGTGCCATGTTGCTGAAAACTTCTTCTTTGGACTGGAAATCGCGGAAAACATAGTTGCCATGCGCCATTCCCATGAGTGGTGAAGTTGGAATAAACGGGCTGTTGGGGTCGAGTTCGAGGCATTGGCTATTGAGCAACCGCAAAGCCAGCGACTGGTCGGTCATGCGGCTCCAGGAGTTAAAAAGTTCATTGCCACCGCACCAAAAAGCGAGTGAAGGATGTTTTTTCACCCTGTTGATGATGGAAGTCGATTCCTGTTTCAGGATGGAAAGATAATGCGGGTCGTCGGGGTAATTGTTACAGGCCAGCGGAAACTCCTGCCAAACGAGGATTCCCTTCTCATCGCACAATTCGAAAAACGATTCTTTATTGACAATTCCGCCGCCCCAAACGCGTAAAATGTTCAGATTGGCTTCTTTGGCCAAATCAAGTAATTCGTTGTACCGTTCGCGGGTAATGATTCCGGGAAAAATTTCAGGATTGACCCAGTTGGTCCCTTTGCAGAAAATCTTCCGTCCGTTAATTTCCAGCTGTGCCGGTGGAACACTGCGCGTTTTGGGGAATCCATCCGGTTCGTTCCAGGCGCCGGCGTTCATAACCAGTTTTATTCTCCGGAACCCGATTTTCGATTCGACGGTCTGAATCACTTTTCCGGAGGCATCAAAAAGCTGAATAGTTGAGGTGTAGAGGTAAGGTTTCCCGTGATCGTGCGTCCACCAAAGCTGTGGATTCGAAAACGAAAGTTCGGATTTTCCTTCCGATTTCAGTACTTCTTTTCCGGTTTCATCTTTCAGTGTCCATATAAACGGAAGGTCTTTCAGGTTTCGGCCTGAAATCTGAAGGTTGATATCCGCTTTTGTGAATTCCTCATTCAACGAATAATTGACATGAAAATCGTCGATCTGGCTGGCCGGTTGTATTTCCAAAAAGGTGTCGTCCCAGATGCCAAGCGGAATAAGTCGCGGATGCCAGTCCCAGCCATAACTGACTGCCGGTTTAACCGAATGCGATGCCTGCGAACGGTCGGCAGGCTGCGGAAACAATTTCGGCGCAGGAAAAACCAAAATTTTCAATTCATTTTTTCCATTCAACTTATCGGTTAAATCGAGCTTTACTGGGGTAAACATGCCTTCCTGGCCCAGCAATTCTTCGCCATTCAGGAAAATTTTAAACTGGTAATCAATTCCTTTTGAAATGAAAATAGATCGTTCCGCGGAAGACAATTCAGGTTTCAGGAAAGAAGTGCGGTAAGTATAAAACTGATCTTCCATCCAAAGGTAATTTTTCCAGTTTTCGGCATAAGCTAATGGTCCGTATTTTTCGGCTTTGGCAATGTCGAGTTGCACCGCGCCGGGCACGGTGGCCGGAATCCATTTTGCAGGAATTTCATTTTCGGTTTTGGCGTAGCCAAGTTCCCACTTCAACTGGGTTTTGGGGATAGAGTTTCCGGAGCATAGAAGTTGGCTGGAAACGAAACAGGCAAAAAGAAAGAGAATTGGTTTCATTGTGGGTTATTGGTTGGTTTGTGTTGCGAAGATAGTTGAACAGTTGAAAAAACTATAAAGCTGCGCCGGTTATTTCTTTTCTTTGCTGTATGTCGTTATCCGGAATGATTAGCGCCACCCACGGCGTATCGGTTGAGCTAATGCGGGCATGCCATTCCAGGATTCCAGGTTTTCCCGGTTTCAAAACCAGGTCTTTCAACGGGTTAGCTAAATTCAGGTTATCCGACCTGATGTCAAAATGATGGGTTCCTGTTCCGCTCACATTTACCTTTATGATTAATTCATTTTTGCTTGGTTTCGTAACATTCACTTCAAATTTTAAGGCATGTTCCGGCCTGAGATCAAGGTTGTAAGTACCGGCTGCCAGAAAAGTACGCAATTGTTCTTCTCCATTATACTTCACCAGGTATTTTCCTTCCGGTAAAATGGCATGAAACCGTTTGCCGGCAGTTTCGGGTTCTACAACGATTTCCTGACCCGTTTTCACTTCCCGAAAGATTATGGTAGCATCTGCCTGTCCGTCTACCATCGCCGGACCTGACAAATCAGCCATCAGCCAGATCCATCTTGCTGCCGGATGCACCCAAACTTCTTTGTAAGTCCAGGTACTTTGAACCGGCCAATAAGGGACATCACTGTCTTCGAAGGTTTGAATGCCAACAGGCAACGCGCCCACCAGATCGCCTGAAGATGGCGAATACAAAGGCGCAAAGTCGTATCCTTCGCCGTACATGGTACTTACTGAAAAAGGATTGCGGCCGATAATCCATTCAGTCTGATGTGCGGCAAGCTGTGCAGAAGCCAGGTCGCCCCGCAAATGAGCGGCATAAATGAGCGACTGAGCCTGCGGCAAAATGGTTCCGAAATGCCCGCGATAATCCATCCATACCGGGAAGATCCGGAGGAAATGTCCTTTGCCCAATGGAATGCCATTCAATACCTGATTGCGAAAGGATTCGCGACGGCTTTCGGGCACATTCAGGTATTCCTTGTCGGTATAAACTGAGGCTGGCATCACGTTATAGGGCGCCGTGTAGCTGGAAATAGTTTTCAGGTATTCTGAATATAAAGTAACTGCGGAATACCATTTCATATAATCCGGGTGGTCCGGAAATGCATTGCACAATTCAGTCAGCGCAAGAATATGTGCCTGATCGCGCCCACGATGAACAAAATGCAGTATCCTGTCTTTGGCAGTAGTTGCATAAAAAAATCCGGACAGCGGGATATCCCAGTCGGTCTTTTTGCGTTGCTGTGCGTCAAGAATGACTTTAGCCATTGCAGTAGCTTTTTCCTGATACAAATTGTCATTGGTTACTTTCCATAAATCAACGGCGGCCAGAATACCTTCAGCAGCCAATTCAAATTCGATGTGGTTGGAATCAAACGTGCCGGTCCATATTTCATCCGGAGAATATTTTCCTTCTTTCGCCATTCCTTCCATGCCAAATTCCCAGTCGGCTTTGGCCATTTTCAATGCAAAAGCTGCAAGCCGCGGATCACTATCCTTTAAAACTCTGGCAGCAATAGCTTCTGTCGTAGCAGCCCCATGAAATTATCCAACGGATTGTTGCGTGCAGTTGAAGTTACATCATCATCATCTCCCAGAATATCATTTGTTCTGCGACTGCTGATTGAACCAACGTTGCGGTATCCGTCGCCAAAGCTTGTTTTTAGGATCCAGTCGAGACCCCAGCGTGCTTCCTCGATCAGGCGTTTATAGAGTTGGGGATTTTCATTTCTTGCTTGTAACCGTTCAGCCAGCTTAAACAAACCATAGTCAATTTCAGCGGTATTCCCGAGACCCTGGGTCAGGTCGCCCGCATCGTGCCAGCCACCGTTGATCATGATGCGTTTATCATTGTGAACACAACTCCAGTCGCGGTGACAAACGCCATGCACACCCGGAATTTCTGCGCCGCAACGTTCGGTGTATAAAAAGTTAAGTACTTTCCATACTGAAGGTTCCCAAATATCTGAGCCAATCGGGAAAGAATTTGTGCTTGTTTTTCCAGCCTGAAGAATGTAATTGCCGGATTGACGAATTTCCGAAAAATTCATCACCTGGAAATCGCCGAGATGGGTATGTTGCATTTCTATTGGTTTTGAAAGTACGATCTCTCCATTGTCCCGATTGATTACTTTAAATTCTTTCGCGGCCAGCCCATTCGCAATCGCACTTTTCACGGCACCGGTCTGATAACCGTCATGGCTGTATGAAATTCTGCCGGACCATACGTCCCATCCTTCAATTTTCTCAGGCTCAACACGTTCAAGGTCCAACTGATCAAAATAGAACTGGATGGTATCTGCTTCACCAGGTGCATTGCCGGACAAACCATAGGAGATTTCCATGGCTGTTATCCGGTCACGCGCTACATTACTGATTTCCCAGACGACATGATTCCATTCGTAATTTTGAAGTACAACCGATGTTTCACCTTCCTGACCGAATAATGCCGGTATTTTTTTTAACCCGTCATTAAAAAGATGGATATCTAACGCGGTAGTGTAAAATCCGGGCAATTCAGGGTATATCCAAACAGAAATACGGTTAAACTGGCTCCAGTCTTCCCCGTCGAAACTGCACCGAATTCCTGAACGCCCCCATCCACGCCCGTTTTTGGGGCCGGGACCTTCAAGCCTCACAGGTGTTCGCAATAAAAGGGATGTCTTTCCACTTTTCGCCATCTCGGTACTCAGCGAAATTGCTGCAACATTTGTTGTTTCTTTAGGCTTTGACACCTTACGGGCGTCAACAACTTCTTCGCTGCCAAGTGTATATCCGTTCCATTTAGAGAGGCTTTCTATGTCGTCGAGCACACGGGTTTCGAGGACGGTCTTGTTCAGCCAGCGGTATGACGCTGAATGTTCAAACTCAGCTTTTAAAGGTTGGCTGAATGATTTCGAACTGAAAACAACGAGACTGATTATAACAAGGAAAGTTGGAAAGGAAGATTTCATCGTCGATACTGGTTGGTTTATGTTAGCAAAGATAGTTAAACAATTCTTTGATTGCTTTTGATTTGTTGCAGATACATTTATCGGATCTATAACGCTTTGTATAAGTAACTCTGATTATAGAAAATTTTGTTTTCTCATGCTATTTTTTTATCGCCCTGATAAGGGTGACATTTCAATAACCGTGGGCTTCGGCGTGAGCTCAGTCGAACGGTGAAAACCCACGGGAAAAGATAATACGCACAACCTCAGCCCCAAAGTGGGCTGAACAAGGGTTTTTATAGTTCAACCACTTCGTGGCTGATGTTTCGTGGTTCTTGCTTCCGTGGGTTAAACACCCACGGTTATTCAGATTTAGCCACATCGTGGCACAACGCATTGCAATTAATGAACCCACATCAAACGTTATAAAGCCCACTTATCTATACCCCACTATTACCATAATGGCATGAACTTAATTGAATTATGCCATTCTATCCGAAAGGAAATAAAAAAGCTTGCAGATTCAATCCGCAAGCTTTTCTGTTATCTTATTAATTTAAAAAATCTTCTTCGATGCTTTTTCTGCCAACTGAGACTGCTAACTGAGACTTTCCTATATAATTCCCCGCTGTTTCTTGATGATTTCCCAGGCTTCGTTCACTTTCTGGAATTTATCATTGGCTGCTTTTTGAACATCTTCGCCGAGGTAATGAACTTTGTCAGGATGATATTTTAGGGCCATTTTCCGGAAGGCTTTTTTCATTTCGTCATCGGTCGCAGCAGGTTCTGCTTCCAGAATTTTATAGGCAGCATCGGTATTGGCAACAAACATCGACTCAATCGACTGGTAATCTTTTTCGCTGATCCCCATCTGTTGGGCAATGTGAGCAATCAGTTGATGCTCACTTTCGTGTATCTGTCCATCGGCAGCAGCAATTCCGAAGAGAAAATGCAGCAACTGCAAGCGCGACGGGTGATCCATGTTTTGGCGGATCTGCTGGCATACTTCGGTAACCGGGATGTTTTGGTTCAGCAAATCGCGCAGTATTTTAATGGCTTCACCGGCTGCTGCAAGTCCGAACGAGCGTACTAAAAATTCCTTGGTATAATCGAGTTCCGATTTCAGGATTTTACCGTCGGCTTTCATCACGGCAGCTACCAAAACCAGCAAACTCATTACATAGCCACCTTGAGTGGTTGGCTGCCCGGGCTGATACTGATTCCCGCCCTGTGTCGGCATGCCCTGATCGAACAATGATCCGACTACGAATCCTAAAATTCCTCCGATTGGTCCGAAAAAGGCCCAACCCAATCCACCTGTAATCCATTTTCCTATTTTAGCCATTTGCTCTTATTTTTTGGTCAATATCAATTATTTGCGGAATGATTAGTTCGTTATCGTTGTTGCTGATTACAAAATCAGCCAGTTTTATTCTTTCTTCGTCGTTCATCTGGTTCTTTATGCGCTGTTTAACCAGTTCTGCCGTAATTTTGTCGCGTTTCATCACACGTTCAATCCGTTCATTTTCATTAACGACTATTGTGATGGTTTTGTCCATGAATTTGTAAAAGCCACTTTCAAATAGAATGGCGGCTTCATGCAAAACGTAAGGCGATTGCTGCTTCAGGCACCATTCATCAAACGCATTTTGTACGGCAGGATGTACAATCGCGTTCAGTTTTTTTAGCAAAGATGAGTCGTTGAAAACAATTCCGGCCAGGTGTTTTCGGTCGATTGTCTGATCGGGCAGGTAAACAGCTTCACCGAACAAACGAACCAATTGTTCCCGAATAAGCGGATCGGTGTTCATCAATTGTTTGGCGACAGGGTCAGCTTCAAAAACAGGGATTCCCAGAATCCTGAAAACCTTACAGACCGTGCTTTTGCCGCTTCCAATTCCACCAGTAATTCCTACTTTGATCATTATGCTTAGTTTTCAATCAGGTATTCAAGTTCTTCAGGAGTAATTTTCAGATCATAGATAAAGGCTGGAGTCGCTTCTGCTGTAATTTTCAGGCGCTGCCGGCCTTTCTGAATGTCGGTGTATGAAACCGTCAGTTTGAAATCTTCAGGATGGGTTTCAGTAAAACGGCTCAGTCCAACCTGAAAGGTGACTTTTACTTTTGCAGGAAACAATTTTACAGCCACATTCGAAGGCTGATTGACCAGCACGACCGGTACCGATTGTGTTGCCTCGGTATATTCTTCAACCGGAACATTCAGTTCTACCGATTGATGCTCAAAAAATAGTCCTTTCAGCGGTTTAATATTAACTTTTTTCTGGACAGGCTCAGAAACAGCATTATATAGCTGAGTTTCGGTCGCAACAAACTGAAGGGTATCCAGGGTCGATTGCGGACCATTCACGATAACCGAATCGGGTACGATGTTTATATTTCCTGAAATCTGATATTGTTTTTTTAGATTGACTATAACGACCGGCTTAACTTTTACGCTTTTTTGCCCCATTTTGTCGAACCTGAAAAATAAGGTGTCGGGGTTCATGCTAAGAACCTTTATATCATTGGACATCTGATAGGACAATTCGGACAGGAATTGCTTTGCCGGAAAGGCATAGCTGTTCCGGCGGCTTTCCAACATCCGGTTGTTGGTCATATCGTTTACGTTGAACTCCAAAGGTATGAATAAGAGGATGAGTTTGTTCCTCAAAATGGTAAACCCGTGCGACTCGATTTTTAATTCGAACTGCTCCGGAAGTTTGCTGGAAAGCGTTTTATTGTTCGGGAGGTTGACGTAGCTAACCGGAGCAATAATATCGACCGTGTAGGTTTTGCTCAGGGCATTCAGAAACCAGAAACCAGTAGCGATGACCACACAGATCAGGTAGGCTGCCACCCGCTTCTCGTTTCTGAAATATACCTTTTTTAGGTATTTTAAAACTTTATATACCCATTTTGTCTTCACGGCATAAATATAAAGAAAAGGGCCGACAAGTTGCCGGCCCTTTTCTATTTCAAGGACTTCAATTATTTCTGAGCCTGAACGTCAGACATATCCCTTACAAGAGCAGCTTTGTCGACTCTGATTTTCACATTGTCGTCAACCTGAAGAAGGACGGTATTGTCTTTCATTTCAAGAATTTTCCCGTAGATTCCGCCAGTAGTAACTACTTTATCTCCTTTTGCTAGGCTGTTGCGGAAAGCGGCAACTTCTTTTTGTTTTTTCATCTGAGGTCTGATCATGAAAAAGTAGAAAACTACGATGATCAAAACAAAAGGAAGAAATGTCATGATTGGATTTGGCGCAGCACCACCTGGTGCCGGTTGGGCCATTAATAAATAATTCATGTTGAAAGTGTATTAAGTTTAACTGTATATTTCAATGACTTCGTTTTTAACATTTGCCCGTATAAAAAGCTGTTGTTTAGCTTTTTCTGCATTCGAGGTGATCGTAATTGTCTTCAACTGCTTTCCAACTTCTCCGGCCGAATTATAAATCACTTCGATCCGGCCTTCCAATCCCGGCCCAATTGATTTGTTCGGAATTATAACTTCCGTACAACCACATCCTGAATCGATGTCTGTAATCAATAGTGTTTTTGTTCCTTCATTCCTGAAAATAAAGGTGAAAGATACAACCTCTCCAGCCTTTAACGAACCAAAATTATGTATTTCTTCTGAAAAGACAAATTTAGCGACTCCTGATTCATCAGACTTCCCTAAAGGTAAAGCTTTTTTTGTTCCGGAGTTACACGAAAAAAGCAACAGACCCAACAGAATTGAAATGAATGCAATCAGTTTTAACCTGAAACCCGTAACCTGCAACTTGAAACTTGTTTTCATTCTCCTTCTTCGCCAATTAAACCACGTCCGGCCTTGAGTATTTTATTCGATTTCTTTAGGTCTTTCAGTGCTTTGTCGAGTATTCCGTTAATAAAGTTACGGCTTTTCTCAGTGCTGTAATACTTCGAAAGTTCGATGTATTCGTTCATCGTTACCTTGGTTGGAATGGACGGGAAATACAGGAATTCGCTCAACGCCAGTTCAAGTATCAGGTTGTCGATAAATGCAATCCGCTCGATATCCCAGTTCAGGGTGTGTTGTTTAATCATTTCAACATTCTCGGCATGATTCAGTACCACTTTGCGGTATAAATCCTTGGCAAACTGGCGGTCTTCGTCATCTTTGTACATTGGCAGTATTGCCTGATGTTCGTCGCTTGTTTCCTTGAATTTTTTGAAGGTCTTTAAAATCATACTGACCACAAAATCGAGATCGTCGTTCCAGTAAATACTTTGTTCTTCGAGCAATGATTCAATTTCATCGTTATCAAGAACCATGTATTTGAAAATATCTTCAACCAATTTACGGTCATCAGTATAGTTGCACTCTTCCAGAGCCATGTATTCCTTGTAGAAGTCCTGCTCAATCAGCGAAAGATAAAGTTTGCGGATAAGATCATCGTCGTTGTCCCACTTTAATTTGGACGATTCGAGATATTTGGAAAGTGAAATGTTGTTTTTTAACTGGTTGATCAGCTGATTATTTACAAAGCGGATATTCGGGGCTAGTTCGGCGCTTGATGGCCGGTGTTTTTTCATGCCAATATCGATCCTGTCTTCTGCAAACTTTTGAATCTCAATAACAATTGCCATCAGATAATGGTAGAGATCGTAAGTTTTCTGCAGACTGAAAAAAAGTTCCTTTTCAGTATTATTGATCGATGTTTCAGGTGAAGTAAAGAACGCGTACAAAATTTGCAATACCTTTATTCGGATTATTCTTCTGCTAATCATTGTTTTAGAACCTGGTTATATATGCGGTGCAAAGTTAGACTTTTTTCTCATATCCGTTAGTCGCGAAGATAAATTATCCGAGAGGATGTATTCCTTAACCACATAGACACATAGGTCACTTCGGTGAAAAGTCCGGATATCCGGTATTGGTTGTTGTGTATGGATTGTTTTCCTTATTTTTTTCTACTGCATCTGATGCAGCTTTTCCCTGATCTTCCCCGCCGGTTATTTCTTCATTAAATTCTTCTTCAGTCGATTCTTCATCCTCATCATCGGGTTCATTTTCCCAGCTTGAAACCGGACGAACAGGTCCCTGATGGCGATAATAAAAAGCAAGCATTAACCCGCTGGCCGCACCCCACAAATGGCTTTCCCACGAAATTTCGGGCTTCATGGGGAAAATACCCCAAAACATACTCCCATAAAGAAAAACTACGATAATACCGATGGTTAGCAGGCTGGCATCTTTCCGGAAAACACCGCTGAAAAACAGGAAGGAAGCCAGTCCGTAAACGATGCCGCTGGCGCCGATGTGCCATGAATCGCGCCCTCCGAGCCAAACACAGATTCCGGAGAGAATATAAATCAGAAAAAAGATCCGATAGGCCAGCCGGCGGTAAAAATAGAGCAGGGCAAACATAAGTACCAGAAACGGAATGGAGTTGGATAACAAATGGTCGTAACTGCCGTGAATAAATGGCGAAAAGATTATCCCGGGCAATCCTTCAACGGTTAATGGTAAAATTCCAAAGGTGGAAAAGTCAAGATGATACAGATTTTCAATCAATTTTACCACCCAGAAAATCGCCACGATAACAATCGGAATCAGAAGACTGTATTTGAAAATCTTCTTTTCAGTTTCCTTGTCGAGAGGTTCGTGTTTCCGGGGGTAATAATCGAAAATCGGCATCTAAACCAAGGATTTTATCAAAGCCGTGAAATTGTAAATGTCTTCTTCCTGCGTGTCGAAGGAGGTCATCCAGCGTACTTCGGAGCGGCGTTCGTCCCATATATAGAAGAAATATTTTTCCTGAAGCTGGGGAATGATTTCCGGAGGAACAATGGCAAAAACGCCGTTGGCTTCCACTTTCTGGGTGAGCTGGATTGCTGGTATTTTCCGGACTTCCTTTTCGAGAAGCTGAGCCATTTTGTTGGAATGGGTGGCATTTCGCTTCCAGAGGTCGTTGTTAAAATACGCCAGAAACTGCGCACTAACAAACCGCATTTTCGAAAATAGCTGCATGCTTTGTTTGCGGATGTATTTTGTGTTTTTCGACAATTCAGGATTGAAAAACAACACGGATTCGCCCAACATCATGCCGTTTTTTGTGCCTCCAAACGAGAGTACGTCGACCCCGGCATCAACTGTAAATGCACGGAAAGGCAGATTGAGAGCCACGGCAGCGTTGGCCAGACGGGCGCCATCGATATGCACAAAAAGTCCGTACTGATGCGCCAGGGTTGTAATTGCTTTAATTTCTTCAACCGTATAAACTGTTCCCAGTTCTGTAACCTGTGAAATGGAGATCACTTTGGGTTGTGAATGATGCTCAAAATCAAATCCATGCAGGTATTTGGAGATTCCTTCCGGCGAAATTTTCCCATTAACCGTTTCTACCGGAAGTAATTTGCATCCGGTGAATTTTTCAGGAGCGCCGCATTCGTCGGTTTGAATGTGCGCCGTATCGGCACAAATCACCGAATGAAAGGAATCAGTCACTGTAGATAAACCCAGCACATTGGCGCCTGTTCCGTTGAATACAAAATAGACATCGGTTTGTTCTCCAAATTCCTGCCTGAACCGGCTGATGGCAAGTTCTGTCAATTTGTCGGTGCCGTAACCGGTAGCATGTCCTTCATTGGCAGCTGACAGGGCATTCAAAATTTCAGGATGAACTCCTGAATTATTATCGCTTGCAAAACCTCGTTTCATAAATGTTTATTGTAATTTTAACTGGTATTTTGAAATCAGGAGGCATAGGTTCGATGATTAATTTTTTAGGCACTCCGAACTTTAGGCACTCCGAACTTTCTTACGGTATAAATGAACTCAAAATAATCAAATCGACCAACATGGATAAATCATTAAAATTGAGCGAGAAGTTATTTTGTCTGGCAGTAAATCCAAAGAATGGCGGCATTTTGCTGAATGCATCCGCAACCTTGAGCATGACTCTGACGGGTTCGGTATTTGTTGAACTGTTGAATAAAGGACTGGTTTCGATTGAAAAAGGAGTGGTTCACTTGGTTAATTCGACGGTTCAGAATGACGAGATTCATGAATTTTTTCTGAATCGGATCAGACTCCGAAGTAAAGACCGGAAAATGCGAAACTGGATTTCGTATTTTAACGTGCGGGGACGTAAAATTCAGAAACTGTTCATCCGCAATCTGGTTCGTAAAAATGTTCTTCGCACCGAAGAAAAACGCATCCTGTTTATCCCTTACGAAAAGGTTTACCTGATGGATCGCGAGTTGGTTGAAAACATCCGGAAAGATGTTGAAAATGCCTCGTTGGGGAAGATCACCACCAATGACGACACACTGATACTGTCGCTCATGGTTTCCAAAACCAATTTGTTGTCGCGCATTTTTCCTGACAGGGCACGTCGAAAGGAAGCAGCCCGTAACCTGAAAAATCTGCCTGAAACGGAAATTTCAAAAGCTGTTCAGGAAGCTATTCAGTTGATGCAAGCCGCTGTTTTTGTGGCAGCAACCTGAAAAAAGTGTTCAGTCGCAGGATTCAGTTTTCAGAAAAGGGCGAAAGCGGGAAAAGGTGGATGCGACTAAATAATGACACAGAAAACACTTAACATTTTACCAAACAATAGCTTAAAATTAAAACAAAATCAGATGAACTTTTTCAAAATCAAAACAAGCTGGTCAAATGCAGATTTTATTGTTTTGAAGCTTTGCATTGCTTCAGCCTATCTTTTAATTGGAGCCTATTTTAGCAAGTTTTTTCTCAATTATTGGATTCCGGTTATTATTCTATTCGGTGTAACAGTCATTTGGTCAGTTTATTTGTGGTTAACTAAAATGAAAAATCAGAATAATTAAAATGCTATTTGCTCAGTAGATTTGTATTTTGGAAGTCAGGTAAAAATCAAAGCTCTCATGGAGAAAATAAACATCTTCTGGTTTCGCCGCGATCTGCGGATTGACGACAATCATGGCTTATTTCAGGCTCTGAATGCCGGTTTGCCGGTTGTTCCGGTGTTTATTTTTGATCCGGTAATTCTCGCTCAGTTTCCCAATCCGAATGATGCAAGGCTAACTTTTATTCACCGGTGTCTGACTGATCTCGAACTTGAATTCAAAAAGTTTAACAGCAGTTTGCAGGTTTACTTTTCTTCTCCGGAAGTGGTTTTCGGACAACTGGCAACTAAATATGAAATTCAATCTGTTTTTGCAAATACCGATTATGAATCGGCTACAATTGCTCGTGATCAACGAGTTGAAAAAATGCTTCAGGCTAAAGGAATTGATTTCCTGAGTTTTAAGGATCAGGTTGTTTTTCATCAGAATGAAGTGGTGAAAGCCAATGGAAAACCATACACGGTTTTTACATCCTACGGCAAAAAATGGAAGGAAAAACTGGCATCAGAGAATATTCAGTATTTTGAAAGTGAGAAGCTTTTATTCATGCTGAAACACCTGTCATCAGATTATTTTCCGGAATTGCAGGAGATTGGTTACCAGGTTCAGAATATCAGTTTTCCCGACCAGTCATTTGATCCGGTTTTGATTGAAAACTACGCCCAAACACGCGATTTTCCGGCTGAAAACGGCACCAGCAGACTCGGAATTCACCTTCGTTTCGGAACCATTTCCATTCGAAAACTCACTCAATTTGCTCAAATACATTCCGAAGTATTTCTGAACGAACTGATCTGGCGAAATTTTTATATGGATATTTTGTGGCATTTTCCTCATGTGGCTGAACGATCGTTTAAACCAGCCTACGAATTTTTTCCATGGCGAAACAATGAAACTGAATTCGAATACTGGTGTGCCGGACAAACCGGTTATCCGCTGGTTGATGCCGGAATGCGCGAACTGAACGAAACAGGTTACATGCACAACCGGGTTCGGATGGTAGTGGCCAGTTTTCTGACCAAACACCTGCTGATCGACTGGCACTGGGGCGAATCGTATTTTGCATCCAAACTACTCGATTACGAATTGGCTTCCAACAATGGCGGCTGGCAGTGGGCGAGTGGTTCGGGCTGCGATGCTGCACCATATTTCAGGGTTTTTAGTCCCGATTTGCAAACCAAAAAATTCGATCACCAACTGAAATACATCCGGAAATGGCTTCCCGAATTCGAAACATCTGCCTATCCAAAACCCATTGTAGACCATGCTTTCGCGAGATTAAGGGCGATTGAAACGTACAGGCAGGCATTGAAATAGTTTTGTTGTAGAGACGCAAGGCCTTGCGTCTCTACCTAACATCATATCCAAATTGAACTGGAATATCCTTTGCCGTCTGGCTTTAGCCGACGGATATAGAAATCCTCGCGACCTGTCAGCGTCCATTAATGTTGATCCTTCCGTCTTTATAAAATCCTTACACCTGCTCCTCCAATCTTTATAAAACCCTTATGGAATTCAGCGCAAATTTGTATCGTATAAAAATGAAACGATATGACGACAATGAATTTTATTTTAGGAGTTGTGCCATCCGCGATAGAAGGCGGCTCAAAGACCGGCGAGATGAACAGTCCGGCATGGTATATTATTGGAGCGTTGCTCACAATCTTTCTGTTTGCTTATTTAATCTATGCGCTTATTAAACCTGAAAAATTCTAAACCATGAAAAACAAAAACACTTTGCTTAAAACAGTTAGTGTAATAATAACTTGTTTTATAATCTCTTTTTCTACCAAAGCGCAGACCTCAGATTCAATTTCAACTTCACCATTCAAGGTTACCGCCGACCTGGTAAGCAGTTATGTGTGGCGTGGGGTTCCATGCCCTGGAATGCATACTGTTGGTAATAACAGTTTCTTTTCCCTGGCTCCTAATTTCCAGCCTACATTAGCATTTACGAAAGGCCATCTTGAAATTGGAGCATGGGGATCTACCGATTTTCAGGGTGGATACAAAGAAGTTGACCTTTATGCTTCTTATGTTGCCGGTCCTTTAAAATTTACTTTAACGGATTATGATTGGAATTTTGGTACCAGT
>Ga0209538_1001110_pt1 | contig 14400 bp, 17 predicted proteins | sample BarGraNGADG00211_2_FD_184492 | JGI IMG/M metagenome (GOLD analysis project Ga0209538, IMG submission 184492) | Arctic peat soil microbial communities from Barrow, Alaska - Barrow Graham LP Ref core NGADG0004-211 (SPAdes) (version 2) | ecosystem: Environmental > Terrestrial > Soil > Wetlands >... | reverse complement strand
GGTCCAGTACCCCCGTCAGAGCCCGTCTCAGACCTTCGTGCGGAGCACGGTCCCCGACCCTCTCCCAAGTCGGCGCTTGACCCGCGAGAGCGAAGGGCCAGGCTCAGCGACAGGACGGGCGCCGGAGGGTCACGCCGACCGTGCAACTGGCCGGCGCGCAGCGTCCCGAAGAACCCTCTGAGCGAGCGGGTGTACTGGCAACACGTCGGCAAGCCGACCTGCGTCCCGCCTGAGGAGTCCTACCGCGGCTTCTTCCTGAACGACACTGCGATGTCGACGTAGCCGAGCGCGCGGTAGAAGTTGTCGGTACGGCTGATGGCGAGCGCCGCCTGGGCCTCCTCCTGCGCGCGAGAGGCACACGAGTCGAGCGTCCCTAGGATGGCGTTGAACAGGGTCGACTTCCCGACGTTGGGGTTGCCGACGAAGCACGACCGATGCCGCCGTCGCCGTGCCGGCACGCGCGGTCCCGTGGCACGTGACCGTCATCTCCGTGCCCTGACCTCGATCGCGACGGCCGTCGCGGCGTCGACTGCGATCCGTGACCCGCCGACGGCGACCACCCGGGCGCCGAACGGCGCCCGGTGCGTGACACGCACGACAGCACCCTCGCGCAGGCCCATCTCCCGTACCGGCGCCGGGCGTCCGGGGGCACGGTCACGCCGACCACCTCGAGGTCCTCCTCGACCGGGCACGCGTCCAGCTGCATGGTCCGACGGTACGGGTGAGGTAAGGCATACCTCAGGGACCTTCGTCCACGACCTCCATGCCCGCCGTGCCCTCGGGGACGTCGCCCACCATCGCGGCCAGGCGCTGCGCGTCGAACGGCGCGTGCACCTTCGCGTCGTTGTCGAGGTACACGTGCACGTCCTTCCCGGCGTCCGCCCACGCCCGGGCCTTGCCACAGCGGGCCAGTCGGCGGGTGTCATGGGGCGCAGCGACCTGGTCATGGTGGTCGTCCTGCGCCGACCCGCGGTCGACGCACCAACGGTCGCCGAGGGCACGCCACGCACGGATCGCTGCCCGATTCGCTCTCATCGCCCGAAACCCTTGACCGCACCTATACGAATATGCTTACAGCCTGTCCGTACGAAGGTGTACCGTGGAGGTGAGATGAGCGACAAGGCCGGGCGTGTGGCGCTCGTGACCGGGGCCACCAGCGGCATCGGCTACGCCACCGCACTGCTCCTCGCATCACACGGTTGGCGGGTGCTCGGCGCCGGCAAGGACCCCGCGACACCCGACATGACGGCGCAGCTGGGCGCCGGTGGCTTCGTGGTCGCCGAGCTGCGCGAGCCCGGCACGGCCGAGCGCCTGGTCCAGCAGGCTGTCGAGCGCTTCGGTCGCCTCGACGCCCTCGTTCACAGCGCCGGCATCCATGCCCTGGCCGATGTGCTCCGCACCACCGACGAGCAGTGGGACGCCATCCTCGACGTCAACCTCGGTTCGGCGTTCCGGCTGGTCCGCGCGGCCGTGCCCGCGATGGTGCGCGGTGGTGGCGGGACGGTGGTCGCCGTCGCAAGCGAGGCCGGGATCGTCGCGATCCCCGGCCAGATCGCCTACAACGTGTCCAAGGCGGGCCTGATCATGCTCACGCGCAGCGTGGCGGTCGACCACGCCGCGGACGGGATCCGGGCCGTTGCGGTGTGCCCGGGCACCACGATGACGCCGCTGGTGCGCGCGGCCATCGCGGCAGCCCCGGACCCCGCGGCCCACGAACGGATGCTGGCCGAGTCCCGGCCGGCGCGGCGGCTCGGACGCGTGGAGGAGATCGCCGCGGCGATCGCCTACGTCCTCAGCGACGAGGCCGCCTACATGACCGGGTCCGAGCTCGTCATCGACGGCGGGTACACGGCCCGCTGAGGGGGAATGGGACGGCGGACCCACCGCCGACTAAGGCACGGAAGAGGGGAACAACCATGAGGAGAGAACTCCGACGCGTCGGTCCGCTGCTCGCCCTGACGCTCGCACTCGCCGCCTGCAGCGGGAACGGCGCACCCGCTGACAAGCCGACCGACGGCGCCGCCGCCGGCGGGGTCAAGGGCACGATCACGATCGGCTGGACGCCGCCGGACGTCACCGGCGTGTTCAAGACCGCGACGGACTACTTCGAGAAGTCGGCCGCACAGGCCGGCAAGAGCGGGATCAACGTCAAGGTCGACACCCGGGCGCCGTCGGCGCACACCGACTTCGCCGACCAGGTCGCCATCATCGAGGACTTCGTCACCCGCGGCGTCGACGCCATCGTCGTCTCGCCGTCGGACACCGAGGCGATCAAGCCCGCCATTCGTGAGGCCAAAGACGCCGGCATCCCGGTGATCCTGGTCAACCTGCTCGAGAAGCAGGAGGGCATCGACGTCGCGGCCTACATCGGGTTCGACAACACCGAGGCCGCCCAGGTCTCCGCGTACGCGGTGCTCGACTACTTCGGTGGGCCGGGCGTGCTCGGTGCGGGTAAGAAGGTCGACCCGCCCGCTGACGGCTACCTGGACCTGGCGTGGTGGAAGTCGGTCTACGCCGGTGCCGACACCGCCGCAGTCGCGGCCCGAGGGGTCATCATCGAGGGCATCGCCGGTGACTTCTTCAGCAACGCCCGCGTGAAAGGCTTCCACTCGGTCGTCGACCCGGTAGCAGGCGTCAAGATCCTCGGCAAGCCACTTGCGGCGGACTGGAACCGGGAGAAGGGCACTGCCGCGGCCGAGGACTTCCTCACCCGGTACGGCGTCGGTAAGCTCGACTTCATATGGGCCGCCTCCAACGAGATGGGCCTGGGTGCTGCGGCGGCCACGGAGCAGCGCGGGCGCCTTGACACGAGCGGCGGACTGACCCCGCCGGAGGCAGGCAAGGTCGCCATCTTCACCAACGACGTGACGCCGGAGTCCGTCGACGCCATCCGGCAGGGCCGGATCGTGGCCGAGACGCACCACGGCTTCGCCGAGTGGGGTTGGCTCGGCACGGCCACGGCCGTCCGCCTGGCCTGCGGTGAGGCCGTCGAGCAGTTCCAGGACATCCGACCCCGCACCGTCTACCAGGACAACGTGGACCACTTCTACCCCAACATGACGCTGCCTGACATCCCGTGGGACAAGATCGCTCAGGGCTGCAAGCGGTGAGCAGTGCGATGCCGCTGTTGGAGTTGCGGGACATCCGCAAGTCCTACCCGGGGGTGCGCGCCCTCGCCGGGATCGACCTGACGGTCGAGGCCGGCGAGGTGCGCGCCCTCCTGGGGCAGAACGGCGCTGGCAAGTCCACCCTCATGAAGATCATTGCGGGGGCGGAGACGCCGGACAGCGGGAGCATGCGCATCTCCGGAGAGCCGGTGCCGTTCGGCTCCCCGGCGAGGGCCCGCGAGCACGGCATCGGGATCGTGTTCCAGGAGCTCTCGCTCATCCCGCCCATCTCCATCGGCGAGAACGTGATGCTCGGTCGGTGGGTGTCGCACGGCGGCATGGTCGACGTGCGCGCCACCGAGGAGGCCGCCGCCACGTTCCTCGAGCGGGTCGGCCTCCAGCTGGACCCGCACACCCGGACGGATCGCCTGGGTCCGGCGGAACGCCAGCTGGTGGAGATCGCCAAGGCCTTGTCCGCCGAGTGCAAGGTCCTGCTCCTCGACGAGCCCACCGCGAGCCTGTCCGACCCTGAGGCGCGGCGGCTCTTCGACGTCATCCGCGACCTCACCGCGCAGGGGGTCGCCGTCCTCTACGTCTCCCACCGCCTGCCCGAGGTGCTGGAGGTCTGCGACCGGGTCACCGTCCTGCGGGACGGCGAGCACGTGGGTGACCTCGAGATGGGTGAGGCCGACGAGGCCGAGCTGGCCCGCCGGATGGTCGGTACCGCGGTGGACTTCGTGCGCCCGCACGAGCACACCTTCCACTCCGGCGGCGACGTCGTGATCCGGGCGACCGGGCTCGGCAACCCACCACGGCTCCAGCCGGTGGACCTGGAGATCCATGCCGGCGAGGTGGTCGCCGTCTTCGGCCTGGTCGGTGCCGGGCGCACCCGGCTGGCGCGGACCCTGTTCGGACTTGAGCCGGCCACCGTTGGCACGCTCGAGCTGTCCGGTCGGCCCGTGCGCTTCACCAGCCCGCAGCAGGCGATCGAGGCCAAGGTGGGCTACGTCGGCGAGGACCGGGCGGCAGGCCTGGTCCCGCGGATGTCCGTCGCCCAGAACATCGTGCTCGCCTCCCTGGCCCGGCTCGGCAGCGCCCTGCTGTTCGACCGCCGGGGCGAGCGGCGGCTCGGCGCCCGCTACGTCGCGGAGCTGAACATCCGCACACCTTCGGTGGACCGGGCGGTGGGGACCCTCTCGGGGGGCAACCAGCAGAAGGTCGTGCTGGCCCGGTGGCTGTGCACCGGCGCCCGGTTCCTGATCCTCGACGACCCCGTCCGCGGTGTCGACGTCGGCGCCAAGGAAGAGGTGTTCCGCCTCGTCCGCGAGCTCGCCGCCGGCGGTGCCGCGGTGCTGTACCTGACCTCCGAGCTTCGCGAGGCGCGCGCCCTGGGCGACCGGTTGCTGGTCATGTCCAAGGGCCGCGTGGTCGCCGAGTTCCCCCCGACATCCAGTGAGGACGAGATCATGGCAGCTGCGGGAGGCGTCCATGTCTGAGCCCGTGTCCACCGGCCTGTCGGCCACGGCGCCGGCGGTCCCAGCGGAACGGCGGCGGGCCTCGGAGGCCCGCCGGCGAATCGCGGCCAGCGGGGGCGGCGTTGGTGGCGCGATCGCCATCCTCGTCGTCCTGATCATCGCCTTCTCGATCGTCTCGCCCGACTACCTGTCGGTCGGCAACCTCGTCAACATCCTGCGGCAGTACGCGTTCGTCCTGATCCTCGCCGTCGGACAGACCCTGGTGATCATCACGGCGGGCATCGACCTGTCGGTGGCCGCGACCGCGGCGCTGTCCGGGAGCGTCATGGGCGTCACGTACGCCCACATGGGCCTGCCGGCTCCGGTCGCCATCGGCGCCGGGCTCCTCTCGGGCTTCGCGGTCGGCCTGCTCAACGGCCTGGCCATCACCATGTGGAAGGTCCCGGACATCATCGTCACCCTGGGTTCGCTCACCGCCGTCCGCGGCGTAGCCCTGGTGGTCACCGACGGCTTGCCGGTGCCCGACTTCTCCCAGGCGGTCGAGGGTCGGCGGATCCCCGATCCCGTCGCCTTCCTGGCAACCGAGGACATCGGCGGGGTGCCGTGGATCATCGTCGTGGCGGCCGCCTGCTGTGTCGTCGGCTGGTACGTGCTGAACAAGACACGGCTCGGCCGCTCGATCGTCGCCGTCGGTGGCAACCGCGAAGCGGCCCACGTGTCCGGCATCAATGTCAACCGGACCAAGGTGGCGGTCTACGCTCTGTCAGGGTTGTTTGCCAGCGTCGGCGGGATGATGCTCGCCGGCCGGCTGAACAGTGCGAACGCACTCATGGCCAGCGGCAGCGAGCTCGACACCATCGCGGCGGTCGTCATCGGTGGTACCGCGCTGTTCGGTGGCGAGGGTCGGATCAGCGGCACCGTCGTCGGTGTGTTCATCATGGGCGTCTTGGCCAACGGTCTGAACATCCTGGGCGTCTCGGATTTCTGGCAACGCATCGTCAGCGGCGCGATCATCGTCGTGGTCGTCGCGGTCGATCAATGGCGCCGGCGCCGGATGGCCCGGCGGTGAAGGGAGAAGGATGAACTCCGAGCTCAGGGTCGCCCTCGTCGGGGCGGGACGCGCCGGCATGGTCCACGCACGCAACTTCGCCTCCGGTGTGCGCGGTGCGCGCCTGGTGGCGGTCGCGGACCCCGACGAGCAGGCACTGGCCGCTGCGGCGAGCGAGCTCGGCGTCGACCGCACGTTCACCGACGCGATCGAGGCTGCCGGCGCTGACGGCATCGACGCGGTCGTCATCGCCGCCCCCACCTTCATCCACGCCGACGTCGCGGTGCGGGCCCTGGAGGCGGGCAAGCACGTGCTCTGCGAGAAGCCGATCTCCAGCACGCTCGAGGAGGCGGCGCGGATCGTCCGGGCCGCCGACCGGTCGACCGGGCAGTTCCTCATGGCGTTCATGCGCCGGTTCGACGCCGGCTTCGTGCGGGCTGCCGAACGCATCGCCGCAGGTGACATCGGTGAGCCGCTCCTGGTCCGGTCCACCGGCCGCGGCCCTGGGCTGCCTCCGGAGTGGGCGTGGGACGTCAGCCGGTCCGGGGGGCTGATCGCGGAGGTCAACTCCCACGACATCGACACCGTCCGGTGGCTGTCCGGTCAGGAGCCGACCCGCGTGTACGCGGTCGGTCGGGCGGCCAAGCGCCCCGACATCGCCGAGCGGCACCCCGGTTTCGTCGACGTGCTCGCGGCGACCTTCGAGCTCTCGGAGGGCGCGATCGCCCAGGTCGACGGTGCGTGCCCCGCCGGCTACGGCTACGACGCCCGGGTCGAGGTCTACGGCAGCGAGGGCACCCTGCTCGTCGGCGGGCCTACGGCTCGCACGGCGCTGCTCGTGCGGTCCGACGGTGCCGTGACCGACCCCGTGCGGTCCTGGCGCACCCTGTTCGCCGACGCCTACCGCGAGGAGAACCGCCATTTCGTCGCGGTCGCTCGCGGTGAAGAGGAGCCCCGCACCGGGGTGCTCGACGGCGTCCAGGCCCTTGCGACGGTCCTGGCGACCAACCGGTCGATCGCCACCGGCGTGCCAGTCACCCTGGCGCAGGTCAGGCCAGCGTGAGGGCCATCCGGATCACCGGAGCCGGGACGGCGCAGGTCGTCACGGTGGACCCGCCACGCCCCGTGCCTGGCGAGCTCATCGTCACGGTCGCCTCCGCTGCCATCTGCAGCACCGACCGCAAGCTGACCAGCCGCGGTGAGCTGCGCGGCCGCACGCTGGGTCACGAGGCGGCCGGCCACCTGCCCGACGGCACACCTGTCGGCGTCCACCCGGACACCGGGTGCGGACACTGCGCGGCGTGCCGTGCCGGCTACACCAACCGCTGCCCCGACAAACAGTCCATCGGCATCGACCGCAACGGCGGATTCGCCGGTCTGGTCAGCGTCCTGGAGGCCCACGTCGTGCCGCTGGAGGGCGTCCCGGTCGAGATGGCCCCGCTCTTGGAGCCCCTGGCCTGCTGCCTGCACGCGATCCACCGCGTCGGGCTGTTCAGCGGGCCGGCGGTCGTGGTGGGCGCCGGCGCCATGGGCATGCTCACCACCTGGGCCCTGCAGGCCATGGACCACACCGTTGTGGTGTCCCAGGCGACGGCCTCGCGGCGCGAGCAGGCCGCCGGCCTCGGCGCGGACGCCGTCATGAGCCCCGACGAGGACCCACGGGAGGTTCTGGGCGAGGAGCCCAGCGCCGTCTTCGTCACCGCACCGGGCGCGGAGCCCCTGCAGTGGGCCCTGGAACGCGTCGCCGAGGGCGGCGCCGTGCATGCCTTCGCCGGGACGCCGGGCGGTGCGCTGGTCGACGCGAACCTGGTGCACTACCGGCACCTGAACCTCGTCGGCAGCACCGGGTCGACCCTGGACGACTACCGCGAGGCCCGCGACATGGTGCAGTCCAGCGCGGTCGACCTGGAACGGCTGCCGCACACCCGGACCGACCTCGACGGCGCACCGCAGGCCCTGGCGCCCGCCGCGGAGACCGACGCCTTGCGCGTCCTGATCGACATCGCAGGAGGAGACCGATGAGACCGAACCAAGATCCCTTCACCACCTGGGCGGACCTGACGACCGGGACACTCCAGCCCGAGCGGGACCTGCAGGAGCGTCGCCTCGCCGACATGCGCGGGTACTACCGGGACGAGGACGGCGCCGAGGAACGGCTGATCTACACCGTCTCGGCCATGCCGGTACCCAAGACCGGTGACGAGATCCTCTCCTCCACCACGATCATGTACCCCGGCACGGTCGGCGGGGAGTACCACATGACGAAGGGCCACTTCCACGCGACCTGGCGGCGCTCGGAGATCTACTTAACCCTCGCCGGTGAGGGCCTGTTGCTCATGGCGACCGACGACGGCCAGCACCGCGAGGAGCCCATGGGCGCCGGCAGCATCAACTACATCCCCGGCGGGTGGGCGCACCGCAGCGTTGTCACCGGCGACGTGCCGCTGGTGTTCCTCGCGACCTACATCGGCGACGCCGGCTACGACTACAAGACGATCGAGGAACGCGGCTTCCCGATGCTCGCCGTTGCCGGGCAGGATGGCCCGCAGGTGGTCCCGAACCCGCGCTACCGGGTGTGAACCCATGCCGGTGTACGTGGGGTGCGACCTCGGGACGATGGGCAGCAAGGCCGCCGTCGTCGACGAGGACGGCAGGCTGTGCGGGGAGGCCTTCGAGGAGGTCCCTCTCGACCGGCCGCGCGCCGGCTGGGTCGAGCAGGACCCCTTGCTGCTGGAGGCGTCGGCCCACCGGGTGATCCGGCGTGCGCTCGCCGCGTCCGAGCGCCGCGACGTCGCCGCCGTCGCCTTCTCCGGGCAGATGTCGGGCATCGGCACGATCGACGAGAACTTCGCCCCCGCGACGCACTACGACTCCTGGCTCGACACCCGGTGCGAGCCGTACATCGCCCAGATGGCGCACGCCGCGGACCGGGTGGTCGAGCGGTCCGGCTGCCCACCGACGTACAGCCACGGCCCGAAGATCCTGTGGTGGCAGCACGAGCGCCCCGAGACGTTCGAGCGGATCCGCCGCTTCCTTCCCATCGGGTCCTTCGTCGCCGCCCGGGCGGCCGGACTGTCCGTCGACGAGGCGTTCGTCGACCACACCTACCTGCACTTCTCCAACCTCGCCGACACCCAGGCCGGCACCTGGTCCGCCGAGCTCATCGCCACCTTCGGCGTCGACCCGTCGGTGCTGCCGCGCATCGTGGCACCCACCGACGTCATCGGCACCGTCACGCATGCCGCCGCCGAGGCAACGGGACCGCCCGTCGGCACGCCCGTTGCGGCCGGTGCGGGCGACACGACCGCGGCCTCGCTGGGTGCCGGCGCCGTCCGCCCCGGGCGCGCCTTCGACGCCGCTGGCACCGCCAGCGTGCTGGCCATCTGCCTCGACGGCTTCCACCCGGACCGCGCAGGGCACACCCTCATGGCGCCTCACGCGGCATCGTTCCCGGCACCTACGTCAACCTCGCCTTCATCAACGGGGGAGGCCTGGCGCTGCGGTGGTTCCGGGACGAGGTCGCGTGCGACGGTGAGGCCGGCGCCTACGCCCCCGACTGGACGCCCTCGCCGCGCAGGTGCCACCCGGCTCCGAGGGCCTGCTGTGGTACCCGCCTGCAGGGCCGGGTCCTGCCGCCCTCGCCGCACGCCCGGGCGAGCTGGGTGGGGCTGACGTCGCGCCACGGGCGCGGGCACCTGTACCGAGCGATGCTCGAGGGCATCGCGCTGGAGTACGCCGAGTGGGCGCGGCCGGCCGCGGTCGCCGGTGGCTCACCCCTGTACGAGGCCCGCGTGCTGGGCGGTGGCGCGGGCAGCGCCGTGTGGAACCAGATCAAGGCCGATGTCCTGGGCATCGACTGGGTGCCGACGCTCGTGCAGGAGGCCGGCGTGCTGGGCGACGCGCTCGTGGCCGCCGCTGCCGTCGGCCACGTCACGGACATGGCCGCAACCGTCGAGGCCTGGCAGGGCACGGCCGAGCCGTTCCACCCCCGGCCCGCCGCCCACGCACGGTACAAGGACCTGCAACCGGCCTACCGGCGCATGTCAGAGTCGTTGCGGCCGGTGTTCGAGGTGCTCGGTCAGACCAAGGAGGAGCTATGAGGACGACCATCGTGCGGCTCACACCCGACGGGCAGGCGCAGCCCGTGGTCGACGACGACCCGGTGTTCGCGGCGATGCCCGAGTTCGAGGGCAAGCCGCTTGACCGGGTGCGCCTGCACGACCTCGAGAAGCGCGGCCGGATCGAGCTCCAGCTCATCGAGATCGCCGCCGGCGGCCGGTTCGCCATGCACTCGAGCCCCAAGCTGGCCTTCTGCCACGTGGTGCGCGGTGCGGGCACGCTCGGCTTCCCCGACGCGTCCATGCCCTACCAGGGCCCGGAGACGTTCGTGTTCCACCCGGGGACGCTGCACCGCTGGTACGACATCACCGCCGACACCCTCATGGCCGTGGCGATCGTCCCGGACGAGGAATAGACGTGGCCGTATCGGTGGCGATCGACCGCTCCTCGGCGACCCCGCTGTACCAGCAGCTCGAGGACGTCATCCGCAGGGACATCGACCGGGGCGCCCACCACCCCGGTGAGCTGCTGCCCTCGGAGGGGGAGATCTGCTCCCGGTACGACCTGTCGCGGTCGGTTGTCCGGCAGGCCCTTGCCCACCTGGCCCAGGCGGGCATCATCCGCACCGAGCGCGGCCGCGGCAGCTTCGTCGCCGAGCCCAAGCTGTCCGAGCGGTTCGTCCAGCGCACCACTGGCTTCTACGACGACCTGACCCGGAGGGGATTCCGGATCGACACCCGGATCCTGCGCCAGGAGATCGCCCCGGTGCCGATCGAGGCCCGAACGTTCCTCGGCGTCGACTCGGCCGTGCGCATCGACCGGGTCCGGGCCGTCGAGGGCCGGGTGCTGGCGTACGTGCGCACGTACATCCCGTCGCACACGTGCCCCGGGCTTGAGCGGTACGACCTGGCCGACCAGTCGCTGTACGCCCACCTGCGCGAGGTGTACGGATTGTGGGTGCACGGCGGCACCCGGACCGTCGAGGCGGTCGCCGCCGAGGGCGAGGTGGCCGAGCAGCTCGAGGTCGCGCCCGGCACGCCGCTGCTGCTGCTGCGCAGCGCGGGCCTGAGCGAGGACGGCGAGCCCCTCGAGTGGTTCGACGCCTGGCACCGGGCCGACCGGACCCGGTTCGAGGTGGAGATCGTCCCGGGGGAGGACGCCCGCCCGTTCGAGCAGGTGATCGCTCCCGTCGGTCCGGTACCCGTGACGGGCGTGCCCGACGGCGTCGCGCAGCGGTTGGCCACCGAGCGCGCCGTGGCCGCACTCAGCGCCCCCCGCTACGGCGACGGCGCCGCTCTTGCGCGGGCAGTGGTCGCCGGTGGCCTGGGCATCGTCGAGTTCGCCCTCACCGGGTCCGACGCCCTCGAGGCGATCAGGCAGGCGCGGGCCGGTGTCCCCGACGCGCTCGTGGGGGCCGGTTCGGTGCTCTCGGTCGACGACGCGTGGCGGGCCGTCGAGGCAGGCGCGCAGTTCCTGGTCGCGCTGGCGTGCCTGCCGGAGGTGGCCGCGGCCCGCCTGGGGGTGCCGCTGCTGCTCGCCGGGTCCACGCCCAGCGAGGTCCTCGAGGCGCACCGGCTCACGCACGGTCCCGTGACGTTCTTCCCGGCGCTCGGCGGACCGGCGATGCTGCGGATGATCGCCGCCGCGCTGCCGCAGGTGCCGCTCGTGGCGTCGGGCGGGGTGGACGAGGACAACCTCGCCGACTACCTGGCCGCCGGCGCCGTTGCCGTCCGCGTGAGCTTCGCGCCGGTCACGGCCGCCGACACCGCCGCGCCGGAACAGCGCGCGGCCCGCATCCGCCGCGTCATCCAGGAGGCGTCATGACCCGCCCGCTCGTCGTCGTGTCGGCCCGGTCTTTCGGCACCGGCGCGCAGGACCCGCAGGGGTTGCTGGAGTCCGCGGGCTGCGACGTCGAGCGCATCGCACCGAGCCACGACCTCGACGCGCTCTCCCGCGCGCGGGGCTGGGTCGCCGGCACCGGCCGGGTCACGGCCGAGCACCTCGATGCCGCCCAGGCCTGCGGGTCCTCGCCCGCTACGGCGTGGGGGTGGACAACGTGGACCTTCCGGCCGCGGCGGAGCGGGGCGTTGTCGTGACCAACACGCCAGGCGCCAACGCCCAGGCGGTGGCCGACCACACCCTCGCCCTGCTCCTGGCGTCGCTGCGGGCCGGGCACCTGGGTGCCTGCGCTGCGGACGCGCTCGCCGCCGAGCACGGGACCGGGGCAAGCCCGCTGCTCGACGCGCCCCGCGTCACCCTCTCCCCGCACGTCGCCGGCCACACCGTGCAGGCGATCGACCGCATGAGCATGGCTGCGGCCACCGAGTGCGTCCGGGTCCTCGTCGAGGGCCTGGCGCCGCACCACCCCGTCACGATGGAGGAGCCATGAGCGACACGACGGCGTCCCGGACCTTCGGCTTCATCGGTGTCACCGCCTCGAAGTCCTCGATCAACCGCGTGTTCCCGCGGTGGGCCGAGGTCCTCGGCCTGGGACCGGTGACCTTCGACCCCATCGACCTCGAGCCCGGGGTTCCCGCCCAGACCTACCGGGACGTCGTCGGGCGGATCAAAGAGGACCCCGCCTACCGGGGTGCCCTCGTGACCACCCACAAGGTGCGCCTGCTGCGCGCGTGCCGGGACATGTTCGACGAGGTCAACCCGCACGCCGAGCTGCTCGGTGAGGTGTCGTGCCTGTCCAAGCGTGGTGACCGCTTCATCGGCCACGCCAAGGACGTCATCACCGCTGGCCGTTCGATGGAAGAGTTCCTGCCCGACGGGCACTTCGACGCCACGGACGCGCAGGTGCTGTGCCTGGGTGCCGGTGGGGCGGGCCTGGCCATCGCGGTGCACCTGCTGGGCACGCCGGCGTCGGGCCGGCCGGAGCGGATCGTCCTGGTGAACCGCAGCCGTCCGCGGCTCGAGGAGTGCGCGCGGGCGGTGGAGCAGCTCGGCGTTGCCGACAAGGTGGAGCTGGTCGCCAACGACGACCCGCGCCGCAACGACGAGATGTGCGCTGCCCTGCCACCCGGCTCGCTCGTCATCAACGCCACCGGCATGGGCAAGGACCGCCCGGGGTCTCCGCTGACCGACGACGTCCGGTTCCCCGAGCAGGGGATCGTCTGGGAGCTCAACTACCGCGGCGACCTGGAGTTCCTGCACCAGGCCGAGCGGCAGCCCGGCCTGACCATCGAGGACGGGTGGCGGTACTTCGTGCACGGCTGGTCGGAGGTCGTGGCCGAGGTGTTCGACCTCGACATCGACACCGAGACCCGGGAACGGCTGGCCCAGGAGGCCGAGGCCGTCCGGTCATGAGCCCCCCGCACGTGCGGACCGTCCTCGGCGACATCGCGCCCGAGGCACTGGGCCGCACCGACTACCACGAGCACCTGCTCCAGGCGTCCCCGCTGCTGCCCGGTGACGACCTCGACGACGTCGACCTGTCCCGCCGCGAGGCCGAGCTGCTGCGCGACTCCGGCTTCGACGCCCTCGTCGACCTGACGCCCGTCGGGCTCGGCCGTGACCCGGCCGCGCTCGTGGCGATCTCGCGGGCCACCGGTATGCAGGTGGTGGGCGCAACCGGCGTGCACCGCCGCCAGCACTACCTCCCGGACCATCCCGTCCGCGGCTGGATCGCCGATGACCTCCTCGCCTGCTTCGTCGCGGAGGTCCAGGACGGGCTGCTGCCCGACCCGTTCGCCCCGGGCGACCGGCTCGACGCCCGCGCGGGGGTCATCAAGGTCGGCACCGGCTACTGGGACATCTCCGCGTTCGAGGAGCGGGTGCTCGAGGCCGCGGCGGAGGCGCACCGCGTCACCGGTGTCCCCGTCGTCTGCCACACCGAGCACGGCACGGCCACCTGGGAGGTCGCCGACCTGCTCCAGCGGCACGGCATGGCCCGCGACAAGCTCGTCCTGGCGCACGTCGACCGCAACCCCGACCCCCAGCTGCACGCCGAGCTCGCCGCATCCGGCGTCTACCTGGGCTACGACGGGCCGGCCCGGGCGAAGTACTGGCCGGACTCCACGCTCGTGGACTGCATGCTCGCCGTCGCGGAGATGGGTGGCGCCGACCGGCTGCTCCTGGGCGGCGACGTCGCCAGGCGCACCTCCTTCGTCGCCTACGGCGGGATGCCCGGGATGGCCTACCTCGGGGACCGGTTCGTGCCCCGGCTGCGCCGCGCCGGTGGCGAGGAGCTCGTGCACGCCGTGCTCGTGGCCAACCCCGCCCGCGCGTTCACGTTCGCGGAAGGTCAGTAGCCCAGCCCGAACCCGAGCGGGAACAGCGCGTCGTCGCCCGCGTTGACCGGCTCGTCGTCGGCGGACCGCGGCCAGGTCACCGGACAAGGAATCACACGACTCCGCGCACTGGCCACCCCCGGCTGACACTCAGATCCCGTCCCGACGACCCCCGCACGATCCCCGGCACCTGGAAACCGGCGCCCACCCGAGACGACACTCGGGCCCACGTCACACCCCGATACCAGAATCACCCCAGCACGACGCCACCAACGCCGCAACGACCGAGCACCGGCGACTCATGCAAGATCGAGGCTAGCGAAACCCAACCTTCGTCGACGCCTCGATGCCGGGCGGCGAACGCCTGCACGCCGTCATCCCGGACGTCACTCGCCAGCACTGGGTCGTCAACATCCGCAAGTACGTCGTGCGCGCGGCGCACCTGCGCGACCTCGTCGCCCTCGGCTCTCTCCCGC
>Ga0209538_1001107_pt1 | contig 14420 bp, 4 predicted proteins | sample BarGraNGADG00211_2_FD_184492 | JGI IMG/M metagenome (GOLD analysis project Ga0209538, IMG submission 184492) | Arctic peat soil microbial communities from Barrow, Alaska - Barrow Graham LP Ref core NGADG0004-211 (SPAdes) (version 2) | ecosystem: Environmental > Terrestrial > Soil > Wetlands >... | reverse complement strand
TCGGTATAGTAATTGTTGTTCCACCTGTGGGTTCGGAACCCAGACTTGGGTCGCGCCATACTGTGACAGCTGCATTTGAACTGTCGAATACCATTTTGAATAACCAGAAATGATTAACGGTTTTTTCGTTTGTCCATGGTAAATTTCCTGTATAAGTTGTTCCTAAATTATCAATACCCCAATGATTATATGCATTCTTTAGAAAATCCATTTGGCAAGTGGATTCGTCTCTTAGCTCTATATTAAATATAGTGCCGTTTCCTGATTCAAATAATATGAATCCCATCCATACTGTTTGCCCGTTTCCGCCAAGTGTTTGGCTGGTAGTACGTGAACCATCTTGAGTTGTAAAAACGCCTTTGTTTCCCACAGAAGTACAACCTGTATAAGTAAGCCCAGGGGTTGCAACAGTACCTGTACTTGTCCATGGTGTTGACCAACCTGCTCCGCCATTCTGACCTGACAGGTTGCCTGCTGAGTAGTTAAATCCTTCGTAAGCATATAAACCTGTGCCTCCTCCTGAACTAACAGTTATTGCACTTGTTGCTGTTTTACCACCATCTTGTGTTGTTACTGTTATTGTGGCATTTCCTGCTGCTACACCCGTTACAAGTCCGCTTGAATTGACTGCAGCTACTGATGTATTGCTTGAGATCCAACTTACAATTTTGTTTGTGGATGTAGCCGGAGATACAACTGCAGTTAATTGTTGTGTTCCGTTTACATTTATGGCCGATTGCGAAGGGTTTATTGACACTCCTGTTACAGAAATTGGAATAACAGTAATTACACTGGTTGCAATCTTACTGCCATCTCTTGTTGTTGCTGTAATTGTAGCATTTCCCGCAGCGACACCGGTTATCAAACCGTTAATATCAACTGAAGCAACTGAAGTATTGCTCGAACTCCAGATTACGTTTTCGTCAGAAGCATTGGTTGGTGACACAGTTGCAGTAAGTTGTTGTGTCCCGGTTCCATAAATAGTTACAGAGGTTGGACTAACTATTACCCCTGTAACGGGCACTATTGGGGCACCACTAATTATTTTAAGTAATTTTGCTTCATGACTTGCTACATTTGCTGTATAAGTTGTACTGTAAATACCTTTATTTTTATGTTCCCATAAATCGCGAACCTGAGCATTGCCGGAAGCTAAACCAATATCGCTCCAATTAACCGTAATATTTGCAGTTGATGCGCTGCGATTTAATAAAGCTACTGCGCGACTGCCATCCTGTAAAATCTTTGAAAATATTTCAAGATCACCATTATCAACAACTTTTTTCCCGGGATATCCCAATGGGTCTTGATCAACAGCAATAGCTTCACTATTTAACAGTATTTCCATGTATTGAGGTTCATTTCGTCGTATATCGTATCCAACAATAAGTGGCTGTGCTAATATACACCACATTGTGAAATGTGTGCGGTTTTCATTTAAAGTTAAAGAATAAATTTTTGAATTCCATTCCGGACAGCCTACTTGGAGCATATCGGCATCAGCCCAATGTCCGGGTCCAACATATTGTTGACAGTTCGGACTATTCACAGCAGCATCCATAGATGTCATAACTGATGCCCAATTGGCGCCTATATCATCATGAATCCGCCAGAGATTTGACCAGTCTTTATAAACTAAACCGTCACATACGCTTTCATTTCCATGCATTGAAAAAACCATTGGACGACCTGTTGCTGTGATAGCATCGAAAAGCATTTTATGTGCCTGGTCAGTTTGGTAATAAGTATCACTTTTAATATAATCAACTCCCCAACTGGCAAGTTCCTGGGCAATAATATCTTTATAGGCTATTTCAGGTCTTATATACCATCCAAATTTCAGGCCTTTTGAATGTACATAATCAGCCATTCCTTTTGCTCCTGATGGAAATCTTCCCATATCTACATTCATGTGACCGTCAGATGTAAGTATATTATCAGGCCACCAGCCACCGTCAATATTAACAAATTGATAGCCTAAATTTTTCATACCGCTGCTAACCATAGCATCGGTAATTTGTTTAATAATTGTTTCATCAAAACCACCATGAAACCAGTTAAATGTATTAAAGCCCATAGGTGGTGTTTTTGCCAGTCCATTATCCATGGCTAAGGCCTTGTTTCCTATTACACATATTACTAAGATTAAAAATAAATTTAAAATACTTAGCTTAAATGGCTTGAAAATGTTTTTAAGCCAATCGGATTTAACACATACCGCAAATTTGTTTTTTGTTTTTTTCATTTTTTTATCCTCCATTTTAAAATTGTTGTTAAATAACGAGGAACTGACTCAAAATATTTAAAGACAGTTCCTCGTTTTAAATAATTATTTAATTAATATAAAATTCTTATAAAATATACTATTACCTGCATTTACTTTTATAAAGTAAACACCGGAAGATTGTCCGGATAAATCGATAGTATTCAATCCTGAATTCATCAATCTGTTATTATATATTTCAGCTCCCAAATAATTGTAAATATTTACTTCGTATGAAGAACATTTTGAGGGTATCATTATATTAATGATGCCATTTGAAGGATTTGGAAATACTTTTAAAACTTCTTCGATTGAAGACGAAATTGGATTTATATTAGTGGGTACATTAACAGTACTTCCACTTCTGATGTCTGTAAAATGAAGTCCTAAACGTATTTCGTCAATTGTTGTTGCAGTATTGACCAATTGCGATATATAAAAATTATTAAATGTGAATGTTGGTATAGTAATCTTAGTACCACCGTTTGTTGGTTCGGATGCAAGATTAGGATCTCTCCATACAGTTATATCAGCATTTGTACTGCCGAATACCATTTTGAATAACCAGAAATGGCTGCTTGATTTTTCGTTTGTCCATGGTAAATTTCCGGGATAATTAGTTCCTAAACTATCTATCCCCCAATGATTATAACCATCTTTATTAAAAGACATTTTACAAGTTTCGTTATTTTTTAACTGAATATTAATTGCAGCTCCGTTAGCGGATTCAAAAAGAATAAATCCCATCCAAACTGTTTTTCCGTTTCCGCCAAGTGTTTGGCTGGTAGTACGTGAACCAGTTTGAGCTGCAAAAACGCCTTTGTTTCCCACAGATTCGCAACCTGTATATGTAAGTCCAGGGCTTGCAACTGTACCGGTGCTTGTCCATGATGTAGACCAGCCTGCTCCGCTGTTTTGTCCTGATAGGTTTCCTGCCGGATAATCAAATCCATCGTAAGCATATAAGCCCGATGCGCTGACTACAGTAATAGAACTTGTATAATTACCATCTTGAGTAGTTACTGTAATTGTTGCCATTCCTGTAGAAACCCCTGTTATAAATCCGGTTGAATTAACAGTAACTATTGATGAATCACTGGAGTTCCAGCTGACTGCCTGATTTGTTGCATTGCTTGGAGTTATTACTGCATTTAGCTGTTGTGTTCCGCCAAGGCCAACATTAGCTGAAGCTGGGTTTATTGCAACTCCTGTTACGGGAACTATGGGTAAGTTAACTGTAATATTGCTTATAGCAGTTTTCCCTTGATCCTCAGTAGTAACTGTTATGGTTGCATTTCCTGCTCCTACGCCTGATACAAGTCCGCTTGAATTAACCGTAGCAACTGAAGTATTGCTGGAACGCCAGCTTAAGTTTTTATTTGTAGCATTGCTTGGAGTTATTGATGCAGTTAATTGTTGTGTTGCATTAACCTCAATAGTTGCCGAGGCTGGACCTACCGTTACTCCTGTTACATTTACTATTGTTGTATCAACAGTAATAGGGCAGGTTGCTGTAAAACCGCCATCCTGTGTAGTTGCTGTAATTACTGCGCTTCCTTGAGCAACACCAGTTACTAATCCGGTTGTATCAACTGAAGCAATTGAAGTATTGTTAGAACTCCAGCTCACTTTTTTATTTGTTGCATTGTTTGGTGTCACTCTTGCAATTAATTGTGTTGAGCTTAAATTGATTGCTGCTGATGTTGGGCTTATTGTTACTCCTGTGGCAGGGACTAATACACCATCGGGTTGAACTACAATAGGATAATTATTATTTGGCGGTAATTCAATTAGCGAGCCTGCAGGGAAATTTTTCTTATATATATCATAGGTATTATATGATGGCCCAGCTCCATTAGTATTATATGAATATACCCACTCAAGCTTTTCCGGCACTATAGCCCAATCAGCCAACCACCAAGGATGATCGGTTGGAGCATTTCCTATATATACAATAGAATTTTCTTTTACTTTGAATGACATCAATACACTGCCGATATAACTACTGGCGGGTCTATAAATAAACTCACCTCCCTGGAGTATATCCGGAATACTTGAAAAAGTATATTGTCTGTCAGTTTTTGCACAATCCCCATTCTGAAAATTAGGATATGCCCACGACCGATAACTTCCTAATGCATCAAGAAATTGATATTCGTAAATGTTTTTGATGGGTAATTCATATTTTTCTTTTGGCTCTGTTACAGGCGGGGTAGTTGAGGGATAACCAACATATAAAGGACAAACACTGCCTCCATCTCGTAATGGGACTCGTCCTCTTTCCATAATTTTTGTTATGCCGCCGCGTTTTTCAGATACAACATTTAAAAATGGATTTTCATTTTGACATGATTCACCAAAAGATAAACTTGCAGAAGATTCATCAATTATAAACATAGGTTCTGGTTTAACTGTACTTGAAGAAGTAGCATAAACCAATAAACCTGCAGCAAAAGTACGCGCGCCGTTGGTTGATTTAATTATAGTACCTCCACGTTCAGTCTTCATACCGATAATGACCATATCGCCGCCCGAATTTGACAGTTTAATAGCAGGTGCTGCCTCTTCAACATTTACCTGTCTGCCAAACACTTTTGCATTAGTGAATGAATATGGGCCTCCTGCTATATCTTCTATGTATATTTGCGCATTGGGAACTGTATTTGTAATAGTTATATCCATTAAACTTCTAATAACTACTTTTCGTGTTGTATTAATTTCTATATTAAAACCAAGTTCTCCTTCAAAATTTTCAATAATAACAACATCGCTTGTTCCATCATCTACAATTAATGTTCCAGAATATAATTTTGATTGCATACCTTCAAATCTTTGTACATTACCTCGTAAATGGATTGTTCCTATATTTTGATGTTGTCCATGTGAAAAATATACTACTGGTTTACCTGCATCTATAGCAGCCTGGGGATTGTTATCTGCATTAGCCCAATTTGAAAAATTATTGTCCCATGGTAAATCAGGAGTGTTTTCAATAGGTAAATTCAATGATTTTGCAGTTGTAGGAAACTGGCTTACAATTTCATTCGAAACAAATTCTTCTACATATCCGCTTACGCCTGTGATAATATCATTTACGTTTCTTATTGGAGCCTTGTATCCTGAAGTAGTAACATATTTACAAAACATATAACCAGCATTGTTTTCAATAGCATATTCACCTGATGATCCTCCTGAACAATTTGCATTAATAACAGTCATGTAACCAAAGTTAGCCTGGTTACGAACTGCTGATACGGTGTTATTGCTTACTAAATTTTCAACTGATACAATATTATTTTCATTATATATACCAAACTTTCGCTGGTTTGATAATGTAATATTGTATAAAGTTACCTGACGAATCGTACCATTTATTCTTATTCCATAATCAAAACCAACAACTTCAATATTTTTACATAACTGCGGCCCGCATAATCCGGTATAACAATCTAATCCAACATTTCCACTATTAGGATCATTTGATATAATTTTAACGTCCCCAATCATTCCCTGATTATGGGCATAAAAGAATATACCGTTTGCGCCGGGATTTCCTGAACCTACGTCCACCGTTAGGTTATGTATAGCATTTCTGAAAGCATTTGCAGGCCCTTCAAGATCATCATTACTGGCAGTACGTATTACACTGACGGGATGTCTTGCATCCTGAAAACCTGAGCAATTATCTTTTAATTTAATAATTGTTCCATCACGGCTTTCACCGTACATGAATATCCTTTTTGCTTGCGCTTCCTGAACATTCCAAATAAGCTGGCCGCTTACCAGATATGTGCCATTAGGTATAAATATTAAGCTGCTGCCACCATTACTGGCTGCTAATAAAGCATTTTGTAATGCCTGTGTATCATCTGTTACCCCATCCCCCTTTGCTCCAAAACTGTTTTTAACATTGGCAACATTGGCATCCGATGGATAATCTCGAGTTTCAGCATTTGCTTTTATAAATGTTAAACTCAGAATTGCATAAAATGCGATTAAAATTTTTAATTTTCTCATTTTTTAAAGATTTAAAGTTATTAGAAAATATTGTTGTCCAGTAAAACTTGAAGCATATTTACGATAAACACTCATATAGATATCACCGAATACCTGGCTACTGCGACGCTGATTGGCTTCTGAAAAAGGTGCTGCGCCTTACCACGTAAGTTAATTCCAAATGAGATAGTTTATGTGCATTCGCCAATAATCCTAAAACTACTTCTCTGATTGAATGATAGCCTTCAAACGCTAAGAAAAGCATTACCACCACGTGATTATAAGTGGAAAACTTCTTAACATATCGATCTGACTGGTTTTGCATGGCAATCTTTCTAATCTTTCCCTTATCTAAAAACAATAATAGTTGATTAAGAATCGACTATCCGGTAAAATTTGTACTTTTACTCATGGTTATTCTTTTTGGCGTCGTAACTTCAAATATAACCTTTGGGTGGGCTTAACCGGCCAATCCTCTTTTTATTTTTTTTACCTGACATCGGTATTAATTAATATAAATTTCTTATAAAATATACTATTACCTGCATTTACTTTTATGAAGTAAACACCCGATACTTGATCTGATAAATTAATTGTATTCATTTCTGAATTCATTAATATATTATTATATATTACAGCACCCATAAAATTGTAAATATTTACTTCGCATGTAGAATATTTTGATGGTATCATTATATTAATGAAACCATTGGAAGGATTAGGAAATACTTTTAATACTTCTTTGATAGAAGCCGAAATTGGATTTATATTATTGGGTACATTAACAGTAATATTGCAAGTGGCAGCAAAACTTCCATCAACTGTTGTAACAGTAATTGTAGCACTGCCTGCGGCTATGCCTGTTACAAGGCCGCTGGAGTTAACCGAAGCGATTAATGAATTACTCGAACTCCAGCTTACGTTTATATTGGTTGCATTACTTGGAGATACTGTTGCAGTTAATTGCTGAGTTGCGCTGACATTGATAGAAGCTGACGTTGGACTTACATTTAATCCTGTTACAGATACATTAGAAGGACTTTGTATGCCTGGTGGTATGATACTCAAATTATTTGTTCCTTGTTGTATATTTTGAAAGGGACCTGGTATTGGATTTGATGAGAATGAATTACCGTAAAAATCGGTATTAACTCCCGACACAGATACTGACTGTACTGTCCATGGATTACCGTTAACATTGAATGATAAAGTTGAATTTGTTTTAGAAAATACAATATTTTGCATGCCTGAACTTGTGCTTCTCAAATCGAGATTCATCATTCGCTGCCATTGTGATAAGTTAAGTATAACTCCATATTGCTGTCCCCATAAATAACCTGAACGATCTTCAGGATCATTCCATTGCACAAATGTTTCTCCAGGACATGCGGAGTTAAAAGCGCTTTGTAAATCAGAGAGAGAAATCCCTCCATAAGTGGTTGGAACATATGTCATATTACCAGAAAGAAGGTTAGATTCTGAAAGATTATCCCCTGCACGCGGGCCTGGATATGGAAGATTAACAGCACCATTTTGGCCATCTAATAGCATATTATTATAAATTCGCATGTGTCTGCAATCAGGGTGCCTGTCAGTTACTGTACGCATCATACTTGAAAATACGCTGCTTTGAAGTACAAGATTATTCGCAAATGTTACACCGCTTGTATCATGAGTATACAAACCATCGCCCTGCGGATCTAAGGGATAATCACGCGGTGTTGTTTGTATAATAATATTATTATCTATTAAAATTGGACCGTCGCCTAACTCAATCATTATTCCACCTCCACGACTGCCAACAATAGTATTTCCGGTAATGCGTGTATTACTCCATTGATTATCCATCCAAATACCCCAAGCATTATCACGCATTAAATTACCTTTAATCAATCCATTATAATAAAAATGACATTTAATTCCTGCATTTTCAGGTGCTTGCCAGTTGAGATAATTGGTACGGTCAATTATATTGTTAATAATTTGAGTTCCTGTATGTTTATATCCTGCAATACCGCATACCCCGCAATCAGAAATAGTATTATTTTGAATTAAATGATATCCTACACCTGAAGGGTTTGAGCCAATAGCATCTGACTCACTTCCACAATCCAAACCTATACTGTTTGCTAAACGAATAGTATTATCTTCTATGATCCAATGATTGCCACTGCGTGTACTTAAAGCACCAGATTGTGCATTGGCTGCAGTAGCCCAAAAATTGCTCGGTAACTGATTGGCACTATGTTCCATTATAAAACCTTTAACAGTGATATAACCTAATCCCCTCGTAACAGGGGCAAATACATTCTTGCGAGCTGTAATCTGTACAGTTGATGTTGATGGGCTTTTGCTGTGATCAAAATGTATTGTAATCTGATCTGTTGTAACATTATGGTACCATGATCTCTCTGTGGCCTCAACTTCATTGATGTATGCTAACTGTTTATACATTATTCCATCTACAAATACCTGTCCGAGGCATAATCTATCTCCTGTGGTTCTTCCTACCATGTCTTTTACTCTTGCCATATCTATATGATAAGGGTTGTATGTACCAAACAAAGCATTATCTAACTGTCCACTGTAAATATTACTGCTATAAAGTTGCCAGGAAGGATTCCAAACAATAGAACCACGAATGATGACTTGCTCGCCTGTTGCAGCCTGATATACTATCGGATTGCCTGAATTACCACCACGTGATGGTGATACTGTTTCTCTATAAATACCTGAGTGAACCAAAACTATATCTCCCGCTTGCGCAACCGACGCTCCTTTTGATATTGTCTTATATGGTAATGCCTCAGTACCCGGATTATTATCCGAAGCATTTGGATGATTATTGTTTACTACAAAAGTTGTAGAGTAAACATTGTTAAAAATCATCACTATAAGCATAAATATTATATTTATACTTAATTTAAAATTTGATAATGAATTTTTCATGATTTTAAAAGTTTTATTATTAAATATTTCGCTATTGATTTTAATACACTATTACTTTATAAAAATTTATTATTTACAAGAGCAAACGCATGAAAAAAACTTTGCGTAACTTTATTTCTTCTTTGCGAAACTTTGCGTAAGTGCTATATTGCCTGCAACTGAATGGTTACAATTTTTAAAAAAATAATTTGGTGGTTTTTACCACCAAATTATTTAAAAAAGAAAAATTTAATTCTATTTACTATTTAGTAAGTATAATCTGTTTAACAAAAGAATTATTGTTATTGCTGTTTTTGATTTTAATAATATAAATACCTGCTGGCTGATTCGAAATGTCAATGTTCAAGATGTCGCTGCTTGCATTCTTTATTAAATACACTTCAACTCCAAGATAATTATATATCGATAAATTAGCCCCTAAGGCTTCATCAGGCAGCTGAACCTTAAGTTGACCATAGGTTGGATTTGGGAATATGCTGATATTATTGATCTTGTTCGAAGCTATTTCAGGTGCTATTACTCCGCTGCTTTTAATGTCTGATCTCTTGGTGTCAGCAAAAGCAGCGCCAATGCGGATTTCATCAATATTCATTGCGGAAACAGTGGTTTGCGAAATATAGATATTATTGAATGTAAATGTTGGAATTGTAACTGTTGTTCCGCCGCTTGTTGGTTCGGACGAAAGATCAGGATCTCTCCATACAGTTATATCAACATTTGAACTGCCGAATACCATTTTGAATAACCAGAAATGACTTGCAGTTTTTTCATTTGCCCATGGTAAATTCCCAGGGTAGCTGGTGCCATTGCTGTTTATTCCCCAATTGGCGTAACCTGATTTTAAGAATGCCATCTTACAAGTTGAACCGCTTCGTAGTTGAACATTAATTATTGCTCCGTTGCTGCCTTCGAACATGATAAATTTCATCCATACTGTTTTACCGCTTCCGCCGAGTGTCTGGTTAATTGTACGAGTTGCTGTTTGATTTGCAAAAGCAGATTTATTACCAACAACTGAGCAACCGGTATATGTGAGTCCTGGGGTCACAACAGTTCCAGTACTTGTCCATGAACCTGACCATCCTGTTCCACCGTTTTGTCCTGATAGATTACCTACCGAGTAGTCGAATCCTTCGTAAACATATGTTCCGCCGCCGCCGCTTGGATTAACAGTAATAGCGCTTGTTGCTGTTTTACCACCATCCTGTGTTGTAACTGTAATTGTAGCACTTCCTGCTGCAACACCAGTTACAAGTCCGCTTGAATTAACCGAAGCGATTGATGAATTGCTCGAACTCCAGCTTACGTTTTTATTGGTTGCATTACTTGGTGATACAGTTGCAGTTAATTGTTGTGTCCCGCCAACATTAATACTTGCTGACGTTGGGCTTACACTTACTCCTGTGACTGGGACTGTTCCACCGCTTGTATACCCAACGTATAAAGCAAATGCTCCGCCGCCGCTGGCGCTGCGCGATAAATTTTTAGTTGTACCACTTCTTATTTCACGTACCATTGGGTCATAAGGAATATTTGGGCCCCATGATGACACTGCTGCAAAACTTGCATGAGAATTATCAATAAGGAACAATGGAGGGGGATTGTTTACGTCTAACCCGCCACTGGCAAAATCAGTAGCATCCCAGTTCTGTCTGAAAGTGCCGCCTAGTAATTCGCAGTACCCGCCATTGGCTACTTTAATCTTTGTGGCAAAATCTTCGGTTTTTAGACCCAATATCCATACTGTACTATTGTTAATATCAATATTGTAGGCTGTTGACCCGCCATATTCGGTGTTGGCGTCCCTTAGCCATGCTTTTACGTTATTGTAGAATTGCCAGTGACTGCAGTTGCTTTCAATAAAGACTTTACCTCCATTGGCCGCTGAGGTGTTGGTGTAAGCAGTAAGGTCATGTCTAAGCACAATGGTACGTGTACTCTGGTGGCTGAGCGTTCCGCCACAATCCTGTTCAATTACAACAGCTCCGGATGTGCCGTTTTGTAATACATATGTTGGTAGGTTGGTATAGGCAGCCGACTGACCCAAAAAGAAAATATGTTTTAAGTTATTCCTAAGGTAAATAGTACCTGTTAATGCAGTATTTCTTGGAATATAAACATGTGTTTTTCCTGCGTCAATAGCACTTTGTACCTGAGCAGTTGTGGTTGCTAAAGCCCATTCGGCAGATGTCTGGGCATACTGATAAGCCGGAGATTCTTCGACAGGCAGTCCCATTGTTCTGTTCATTCCTGAACCCGGTGTCCACTGAGATAATAATCCTTCTCCTATCCAATGAGTCACATTCCCTGTTTTATTACCATCACCGGCCCCTGCAGAATTTATTGCAAGAGCATATCCGCTGGTAGTTAAGTTGGATATCATCACATCGGAATTTGAAACATAAACAGCATCTCCTGTGCTTCCGGTTTTGGTTATGGAAGCACCTACCAGGGCCATATTAGAGCTGCAGTTAATGCCTGTACTGCAGTTAACAGATGTAAAATCACGAATGCTGGAGGCTTTTTCAATTTTTAAACCGACGTTGCAATTGCTGGTTTTTATATGTTCAAGGGTCCAGTGATTGTCGGTACTTACCTGTATCCCCCTGTCAAATCCGTTAATTTCTGCAAAACGTACCATTCCGGGACCGCCACCCCACTCAATCAAGCCAATTCCAATCAGACCTTTACCACTAACAGGGTCAGATGCTTTAACTGCTACATCATATAAACCACCACTGTTATTGGTATGAAAACTAATAGCAACAGCGCCGCTATTCCCAGTACCTATTTCAACTGTGAGATGATAAATGTAGTTCTGCATGTTCTGTTCACCTTGCTGTCCCGCAGCAATACAATAGATAAAATTCTTTGGAGTAGAAGGATTATTAAATCCTGAGGCATTGTTTTTCAACTTAATAATGGTGGTGCTTCTTTTTTCACCAATCCACAATACCCTTTTCATACCCGAACCATACCTTATTTGATCGGAGACAAGATATGTCCCTGCGGGTAGGTATAAGGTGCGTTCACCCGAAGCTGCCCATGCCTGAAAAGCAGGGGTGTCATCAGTAACACCATTGCCGACAGCTCCGTAATCTAATTTGATGTCTTTAATCCCATCGCCTCCTCCTGGTCGTACAAAATGCGGCTCAAAACCATAAACCTCAGAGAAATTGGTTTGACCATCAGCATTTGTCCAAGCAAAAAACACACAAAAAATAAGCATTCCACACAATTGGAAGCCTTTTGCTATGTAAAGTTTTTTTGATTTCATAAAAATCAATAGTGTGTTATATTTATAGTTAAATAATTGAAAATCAATCAATTATCTTGTATTTATATTTGGTCAACTCCCTGAAAATCAGTATCTTTATAGATTATACCATTAATTTATAAGATATGATTTTCACAGAAGTTAACACTTTTATTTCAATTGTCAGCAGTGCTTTTAACAGTCTATCAATTAACAAATGGCGACGCGACTTTTTAGTAGAAATCTTTATGTTGTATTTGATTATTCCGGGTCGCATAAATTTTAAACAAATGAGCAGATACAGCCATTATTGTGAACAACGTTTTCGAAACCAGTTTAAAGAAAAATTCGATTTTATGACATTTAACAGAGAGTTGACAAGCCCTCATCTTGGTAAACGTGTTGCTATCGCTTTTGACCCAAGCCATATCGAAAAATCGGGAAATAAGACGCCTTACGTTGGCTCATTCTGGTCTGGCTCAGATCAATGTACAAAGAAAGGTCTTGAAATCTCTCAACTTGCCATAATTGATATAGACTTAAACCAAAGCTTCCATTTAGAAGCAGTTCAGACTGTTCCACCTAAAACTTTAAAAATTGCATTCATGTCTTTATCCCATTGGTATGCACATTCAATCTGTTCAAGAAAAGATGAGTTACAAAAAATATCTAATCTTGTTGTTGCCGATGCATTCTTTTCCAAGAAAACATTTATTCAACCGCTTATAGATTCAGACTTTCAGGTTATATCCAAATTCAGGGACGATGCAAACTTACGCTATAAATTTACAGGCAAATACTGCGGAAAAGGAAGACCTCCTCAGTTGGTTGGAAAAATCAATCTAAACGAACTTGATATGAAAGCCTTTACCAAAGTTCAATTCAATGACTCCACTGAAGCATTTTATGCCATTGTAAACTCCAAATCATTGAAAAGAGATATCCTGTTGGTTATCGAGCGAAAAACGGATGAACAGGGTAAAACAATACAAAGACTCATTTTCTCCACCGATACCACCATGAATTCAATTGAAGTTTTAGAGTATTATCACTGTCGTTTCCAAATGGAATTCAACTTCAGGGATGCCAAGCAAGCTACCGGATTGAATCATTCTCAGGCAAGAGATTTAGACAAAATGAATTTTCACTTCAACGCATCACTTACAACAGTCAATATTGCGAAAATTATACACCTGAATGATAAAAATAAAGCAGGTAAACCCTTCTCGATTGCTGATTATAAGTTGCTGTATCACAATGCATTTATGCTGAATCGATTTATTGAGGCTTTCGGTATTAAACCGAAAACGCTAAAAAGTCACCACCATGTCAAAGAACTACTGTATTTCGGCCTTAAAACCGCTTAAGCTTAAATATTTTCTAACGAACTATTGAAATATTGTTGTTTAAAGTAATTAAGTAAATAAAAGTAGATTATTCGTAAAAAGCGATTAATTTCCATCGCAACATCCGCACCAGAAAGTAAGAATGATTTTAGAAGAAATGTTTCCATATTATGATCATTTGGATTTATATTCTTAAAAAGAGTTCATCTATTCGGTTATTCAAATGATAAACAAAATATTACACAGAAATATCAACAATCTAAAATCACTTGTAGCCTAAATGCACTACGGGTTAAATCTATCAATATATATATAAAAACGAATTCCAATAACAAGACGTTTCAAAAAAAAAATCCCACATAGAAAAACATTAAAAATGTATCTAAGTGGGAAGTTATTATAAATTTAACATATCTGATTTGGGGAAATTTCATTCTTTTATTTTACCATTATTTTTTTGCATATAGTTTGTGAATCAACAACGACACGTATAAAATATATACCACTTTTAAGATTTGCACCCGGTATACTTATGAATTGTGAATGGGCATTTGTTTCGAATATTTTACTTCCTGAAACATCAAATAAAGTTACATTGGATGCACTGGCT
>Ga0209538_1001105_pt1 | contig 14432 bp, 16 predicted proteins | sample BarGraNGADG00211_2_FD_184492 | JGI IMG/M metagenome (GOLD analysis project Ga0209538, IMG submission 184492) | Arctic peat soil microbial communities from Barrow, Alaska - Barrow Graham LP Ref core NGADG0004-211 (SPAdes) (version 2) | ecosystem: Environmental > Terrestrial > Soil > Wetlands >... | reverse complement strand
AATCTGCAATGTTCATCGGTACTGATCTTAACTTTGCATGTGGTGGACTGGAAATTTCAGATATAAAATATGAGGATGGGAGTGTCAGTGGAGTGCTTGAAACCGATTGGAATGTCCCTATTAAATTGACATTTGTAGTGCCGACAATTAATGGATACGATCTGAGAAAATTAGAAATAGGGGAAGGACAAAAACGATTCACTCTTGATTTCTGATTTCTTTAAAAAGAAAGTTTAAACAGCTATTTAATATCACTAGTGTTATGTCACGTATAATATGGCGTAATATAAATATTTTTGTGTGCCTCACACACAAAAACGGGTTATGGACACATACTAGGTGACATAGAACCCTGAAGAGAGAGAACAATTGATCGGAATTACTCGAACTGGGACTCATGCAGCAAAGAAAATCATACATACTTTGATTCTGTTAAATGTTGACAGATGGGTTCATGCGGTAGAAAGACAAACGAATGAAGAAACATGTAAGTTTTTAAGGATTGGAATGCGCACTGATTGTTCAAATTAAAAAACGGTTTGTTGAGCTGGGCCTTGAAGCATCATTAATATGACTCCTACTTCACGAATATAGCAAACTGGTTGACGGAGATATGGAAACCCACCTAATTGCTCTGCATATGGTGAGCCGCCAAAAGGATTTGCTCGCTGGTTTTTGCAGCTGCTTGCAGATAAGCTGGTAGAACTTCGGATTGCAATGAGTATCTCACACGAAACAGTCCGCAGGACTTTTTTAAAAACGAACTTAAGCCTTGCAGAGTCAAATGGTGGGTAATCTCGGTGGAGAAAAGGGGGAGTTTGTTGCAGTCATGGAACAAGTTTTGGATATATATAAGATCTTATAATCCAAAGAAACTGGTGGTTTGCATGGACGAATCTCCTAAAAAATTAATTGGTGAAACCCGTGTTCTGATTCCAATGAGCAAGGGGCGTATTCGAATGTGTGATTATGGAAATGAACAATTTGGTGTTTGCAACATCTTTCTGGTTAATGAGCCATTAGCAGGATTCCGCAAGGTGAAAATCACCACAAAGAAATGTAAGGTAGACTGGGCTGAATTCATCAAAGAAATAGCAGACCTAATTTATCCAAAAGCTGATAAAATAACATTGGCCATGGACAACCTTGGAACTCATACCGCAGATGCATTGTATGAAAGATATGAGCCGGCTGAAGCCAAAAGAATCTGGGATCGCTTTGAATTTGTTTATACACCAAAACATGGAAGTTGGCTGATCATAGCGGAAATAGAGTTAAACGTAGTAAATAACCAGTGCTTAGGTCGTCGTATAAACACAATTGCAAAGGTAGCTGATGAAGTCCAAGTATGGGAAACAGCCCGAAACGGATTTAAACAGAAGATTAACTGGCAGTTTACCACTAACCAAGCAAGAAATAAACTAAAACGACTTTATCCGTCATGTGATCGTTGACTGGACAATAGTACTATTAGCTTTGTAAATTGAAAAAAATGTTTTTTATTGAGGTAATTCGTAATTGTCATGAAGAAACTAAATGTCTTACTTGTTAAACCGTCAGGTCCTGACTGTAATCTGAACTGCACCTATTGTTTCTATTTGGATAAAGCCTCTCTTTTCGATCCCGGCAAACATCGAATGAGTGAAGAAACTCTTGAAAAGATGATTAGTCAGGTAATGAGCCAATCAGGCAATGAAGTTAGCCTGGCATGGCAAGGAGGGGAACCCACATTGATGGGGTTGCCTTTTTATAAGAAAGCTATTGAATTTGAAATCAAATATGGTCAGGGAAAAACTGTAGGAAATGGTTTTCAAACCAACGGTCTCTTGCTTACTGAAGAGTGGGCCGTTTTTCTTAAAGAATACAATTTTTTAGTGGGCATATCATTAGATGGTCCAAAGCATATACATGATCACTATCGTAAAACGCCCAATGGAAAAGGTTCATGGGATATGGTTTCAAGGAATGCAAAAATGCTGATAAAAAAGGGAGTTCAAGTTAATGCCATGACTACTATTACTGATTATTCAGCAAATTTTGCCAAGGAGATTTATGACTTTCATAAAACGATGGGATTGAATTTTATGCAATTTATTCCCATTGTTGAGACTGACATTAATCATCCTGAAATGGCCTCCAAATTCTCTGTAAGTGGAGAAAAATATGGAAGCTTTTTATGTCAGATTTTCGACTTATGGATGGAGGATTATGCCAAAGGCACTAACACAACATCTGTGCGACATATTGAATCTGTCTTTTTCAGGTATATGGGTATGGGTGCTCCTGAATGTGCGCTTATGCGCGAGTGTGGAGTTTATCTTGTTGTGGAACATAACGGCGATATTTATCCTTGCGACTTTTTTGTTCGACCCGAATTAAAGTTAGGTAATCTTCATCACGATCAACTAAGTGATTTGCTTAATTCTGAAGAAATGACATCATTCGGAATGCAGAAAACGAAGCTTCCTGAAAACTGCCTCTCATGTAAATGGAAATTCTACTGTTATGGAGGATGTGTTAAAGATAGGGTTAGAGACCAACGCGATGAAGGAAATAATCATTTTTGTATTGCATATAAAATGTTTCTACAACATGCAGATCCTTTTATGAAGTCTATGGCTGCCGATTATCATCGGCAAAAGTCGCAAGAGAATAAAACGTTTGATGCCTCTGGTTTCTTTAGCTAAATAAGCTGTTGAAAAAAAACTCAGGTAATATTATCTCAGACTTCCTGACCTCTCGCACATTAGAATGTCGGTAATTTGTAGATCACTCTAATGTGCGAGAGGTCAGGAAGTCTGACACTTAAAATCCCCAGTGGTGTTACACTTGCCGGAGAAGAAAAAGGAACGGTATTATTCCTTAGTCCAACATTAGGAGTAAGAGAAGCTTTATGAATGCCGATAAGCTTTTACATGATGTTACCATCCAAAATCTTGTTGTAGAAGGAGCTATGATAGTCGAACCAGGAACAGATCCCAATTCTACTCGTTCATGACATAATGTTAGTAATAAGGGGGTGGTATTATGTTTGTATTAGGTAATGAAGGAGAGATGAAAAATATCAATCTCATTAATTTCAGACTTCCTGACCTCTCGTCTATTTATCTGTCGTTCTAATTTCTAATACACAGCAAAATTTAAATACGGTTACTGTAAATCAATTAATTATAAAAACAAACAGTCCATATTACGATAAAATGCGACAATTGAATTTGCGATACTAATCGTTAAAACGCTTGATTTCCAATATGGGGTCAGGAAGTCTGAGATTACACGAACGGGTCTCATGTGTCCAAGAGAATTATACATGCCTGATTTTGTTAACCCAGATTGCATCTATCCATCCGTAACAGACAGATATTCTGGGTTATATAATTAGGCGTTTTTACAGCGTTGGCCGGTAGTCTACCATCTTTCCCGAACGCCAACATGGCTTCGTGTTTCTCTATAGTACATTTGGACTCGTCAATCCTACCATTCTTATCTTTTACTGCATTGATATTCAGACCCAACTTTCGCGCCATGAAGTCATACATCGCCAGTCGTTTGTTAATGCCATAGTCGTGAACATCGTTTGCCAGATGTACATTCTCAACATTATCAGCTTTTCCATAGAGGCCATACACTTTCTGCATATAAGGAAACTCAATGGTTGGAACCGTTTGGGTCCAATCGCTACCATCAGAAACCACCAGTTGGGGACGAGGTGATGCCATTGCTGCAATCTCTGCATTGTTGGTGCCAAGTTCAGTACATTGATGAATAGGCATTCCACTTTCACATGGACACCCACCAAAGAAATGTGACGCCACCATTATTACGGGCACACTGACAGCGGTACGGTCATCTAAAGCCGCAATCAGCAGCGTCTGGGTACCTTCTCCGGAAGCATCTGTCACACCAATTCTTTTTGCATCAATAAATGGTAGTGAGGTCAGAAAATCTAAAACTCTTATGCTGTTCAAAGTTTGCATAGTTAAAGCAAGTCCTGTCCGGTGTTCGTTTTTATCAACCTGAAGCATGGAGTCTCCCCAAGCAAACATATCATAACTGAAAACAACAGCTCCCATCCTTGCTAATGTCGCACACCGGTATTGCTGATCAGGACGGTAACGACCACGCTCATCAATTATCATCTTATCTACATTGTTATAGAAATGACCATGCGGACAAAGTACTGCAGGGAAAGGTCCATTCCCTTTTGAAGGTTTATACAACGACCCGCAGAGATAAACTCCTGGGAGGGTTTCGAAGGCGACATTTTTAAATGGTATAGCCATCCATCACACGTTTTGTCGTGTAAATCGGGTTTAATGGTGTTTTCTTTGGAAGTAGTGATAGTTCCATTGCCTTTAAAATATCCTTGCGCAGTTCAGCTTTCCGGGCTTCCCAATCCGACAGTTTTGGATAACTTGCCAACAATCTCTCCAAATGCATTTTTCCTTCCTCAAAAGTCTTTCTGTAATACTCAAATTTCGTTATTTCAAATTTACCCTTACTGTTTTCTTTGAAAACAAGATCAACTGTTGGAAGAATATTCCGTAGTCTATAAGTGTTGTAAAAAACACAACCCCACAAGAATAACTTGAGGACATTTGTTTATTTAAGTGATGACCCCATGCAGAGTAAACCGCGAAACTCACTGATGTTTTACATCATTCCGTAGTCTGGTACTGTATGGTTTTAAGAACCCAAATTGGCACTTTGATGCCGTATAAGAGAATTAGCCGCGTAAAACCAACAGGCACAGGGTCATCTTAAACACTTAAATTTTACACAATATGCGTAAGGACAAATTAAACAATGGAAACGTGAAACGGGTTTCACAAATACCAATAATTAACGCAACAGCAGCCGGAATTGATGTATCAGATTCAGAAATGATGGTAGCATACCCAATTAACTCGTAACAACTTAAAATAGAGTCCTTTGGGTACTTTACACGTGATTTACATTTACTGGCAGAAACCTTATTACAACATGGGATTACAACGGTAGCCATGGAGAGTACCGGTGTATATTGGGTTACATTATTTCTGTTATTACAGGAATATGGATTTGAAGTTTATCTGGTAAATGTAAAAAATGTGACCGGCCGTAAGAATGATGAGAGCGATGCCGAGTGGATACAAAAATTGCATAGTTGTGGGTTACACAGTGCAAGCTTCCAGCCCGATAATATGACACGCGCGTTAAGAGACATTGTCAGGCATCGCAAGAATCTGGTCAGCACATTAGCTACTTACCTGAACCGCATCCAAAAAGCCTTGGAATTAATGAACATCAAGATTCATACGGTCATAAGTGACATTGATGGAAAAACAGGACGACTGATTCTCGATGCTATATTAGCCGGGGAACGCGATCCAGAAGTTCTTGCCGATATGAGAGACCCTCGTATAAAAGCAAGCCGTGAAGATATTATTAAATCACTGGAAGGTTATTGGACAACAGAGCACTTATTTGAACTAAAACAATGTTACCAATTATATTGCATTCACTGGCAATTAATCGAAGAATGTGATCGGGAAATCGAAAATCAATTAATTACATTAATTGCCTCAAAGAATGATGGTATCATTCCCGAAATTCCCAAAGGAAAAAGAAAGATATCAGGTAAGCATAAGGCCAACTTAAATATTATGCTTACCTAAAAACAATGTTGGGTATCGATGTTACCAGCATTATTGGGATAAGTGGAATAAGTGCGTTAACCATTATGTCTGAAATAGGTACAGACATGTCAAAATGGAAAACAGAACATCATTTTACCTCCTGGTTAGGCTTGGCGCCAAATACAAAAATATCAGGAGGTGAAGTGATAAGCAGTCGGATTAAAAAGAAAAAACATTATGCCAGTCAGGCGTTCCGAATGGCTGCGAGCAGTTTATACAACAACAAAGGACCATTGGGCGACTTTTACCGAAGAATAAGAGCAAAATCAGGACCTGGTAAAGCGCTTGTAGCAACAGCACGAAAACTCGCAATAATCTTTTACAAAATCGTAGCTGATAAAACTGCTTTCAACCCGCAAACAATGGTGAACTATCAACAAAAATACAATGAAAAGAAAATCAATCAACTAAAAAGGAAAATTGCACTTCTTGAAGTGGCTTTTAATTAAGTTACATAAAAGTGTTTCTTTGATATCGGGCCGATAACGCCATGAAGCATAAAGTACGGAAACATCTTTTACGTTCTTCTCCTCATAAATTAGCTTTGCATGATATTTCTTCTCAATATCATTGAGTACAGCTTTTAAAGGTTGTTTATATACCTCATCCGGAGCCTGACAGAACGCGGCTTTAGAGATCATTAATAAGCAAAAGAAAACAAGTAATTTTAATTTCATAACTTGATATTTTTTATTTGATTGTGACATCGGTAAAACCATTGGGCGCAATATGTGAATCGGAAACAGTATTGCATTTCTTTTCTGCAATAACTAGATTTTCAACGGTCATCTGAATTCTGTGTCCTTCATCAAAACCGACTATTGCTGAAACCTTTGGAAACGATTTGTAGAACACACAATCCTTAATCAGGATTCCCTTCATTTGTCCAATATTGCTATTGGCATTTCTCTTGTTAATGGTGAAATGGATTCCGCATTGTTTGGCATCAGGATAATTGTCTTCAAAACGGTTATTGATAAACCTGATATTCTGAAACAAGGCTCCGTCTGAACAATACAAAGCCATGCCCCGGTCAGATTCAACCACATCATTGTCTCCAAAAAGTATATTCTTCATAGCGGCTCCACGTGTTTCAGTACCCACCTTTAGTGATGATTTCCGGGTAAGGAATACACATCCACGAACAGTAATATCATCCACATCCTTTAAATAACCTGAAGTATTGGTTGTTTTAATAGCAATATTGTCATCCCCGCAGTATGCAAAACAATGCTCAATCAATATCCGTTTAGATGCATCAGGGTCGAAACCATCGGTATTTGAAAGCTCCACATCGTTCATCATTTTCACATTCCGGATAGTAACATCTTCAAATTTGAGGATCTGTGTATTCCAGGAACCGGGATCACATATAATAATCCCATCAATGGTTACATTCTTTGAATTCACAATCAGGAATAATCTCATCCGGGCATTATCTCCAAACTTATCGCGGAGTAGACGGCCATTCCCATCAATAGCCCCCTACCCCTGATCTCAACATTCTTAGCGTCTTTGATCACTATAAGCCCTTTGGATTTTAGATTCGAAGCAGGTTCGAAAACGTGAATATCATCGGTAGCTTTTACATTTGCTCCGGCTGAAAGATAAATCTTTGTTTCTCCCGGAATGGTCAATGTCCCTGTTTTATAAATACCTGCAGGAAAGAGCAATACTTTCCCTGTACCCGAAATACGGTCCAAAACATTCTGAATGGCTTTGGTTTCAATTTTCATACCCTTATTGTCAATGCCTGAATCGAGAATATTGATGACATCTTTCGATGGAGCAACTTCAGGTGCATCGACAAAGATGAATAGTTTATGCTTTTCATTTATTCTGACCACATAATAACCGGGCTTTGGAATTCTGAATTCTTCGCTATTCCCTTAGAACTTAAAAGAAACCAAATCCTTTCGGGAACTGATGCTGATTCTTAAAATGTCCTCTTTCGAAGTCAGTTTACACAAAACAGATGAACCTGATTCAAAATGAGCATAATTATAGTTCTTGTATTGATTTACAAATACATCACTATTTTCAACTGTTAATGAGAAGAGTGGACTTTTGTTTTTGCTTTCAGTTTCAAGAAACAGCCTGATTCCTTCTTTGACGGGTTCTGCTGCTTTACCAAAAGAAATCATGAAAAGCAGTAGAAACAATGACATTGATGCCCTATGAAATTTAAATGGATATTTACACAAAAGCGTTATTAGGTTCATATTCATCAATTAAAGGATATATTTTCAGTGAATACCGGTGCTTTTATATATGCATCTTCAAGACTTTTGCATTTCTTCCCGCCAATGATCAGGTTATCGAAGGTTACATTGCGAATCATGTGATCTCTGTCAAGACCGGAGAGTTCGGAAAGTTTGGGAAATGCTGTTTCAAACGTACAATCTTTAATCAGTACATTCCGGATCTGCCCCGAACCACCTCGGTTTTTAATCTGGAATTGAATTCCTTTCTGCTGACTGTCTGGGAAGTTGTGTTCAAAACGATTGTTGATAAACTTTATATTATCAAAAGTAGCGCCATCAGAACAATAGAGCGCCATCCCCCGGTCAGATTCAATTACATCATTGTTCTCGAATGTGAGGTTTTTCATCATTGCCGCCTTGGTTTCAGTACCAACTTTTAACGATGATTTTTTCGTAAGGAAGATACAATTCTTAACAGTAATACTGTCGATGTCTCTTAGCAAGCCACCATTGTTACTTGTCTTAATGGCAATGTTATCGTCACTGCAATAAGCAAAACAATGATCAATTAAGATATTCCTTGATCCATCGGGGTCGATGCCATCGGTGTTGGCAATTGTTCTATCGTTGATGATCTTCACATTGCGTATCGTCACATTTTCAGAATTGAGAATGTGGGTGTTCCACGCTGCAGGATCTCTAAGAATGACTCCTTCGATAAAAATGTTTTTTGAGTTTCTGATCCTGATCAGATTAGCAGGTTTTCCCTGTGGACGAACCACACCCCCACTGCCATCGATGACTCCACGCCCTTTAATCTCAACGTTTTCAGCATTGTCGATCAAAATGAGCCTGCTGAATGTCATCCGTTCCCCATTTTCGGTATAGTTGACTTTGTCATTCACAATGTCTGATTCCTTGAACCCTTCATCAACAGGATAGTCATTGCGGTTTTCAGAACCTTTGATCATGGCCCCGGTTGCCAGATAGAGATGAGAATTGCTTTTAATCTTTAATGTCCCGGTTTTATAAACACCAGGAGGGAAAAACAGCGTTTTACCACTAACTGAAATGTCATCCAGTGCTTTTTGTAGTTTTTGTGTCTCAACAGAAAGGCCCTTTCCATCAAGTTCATAGCTCCTGATATTGACCATTGTCTTCTCAACTGAGTCGGAATCTATCTTTTTTCCTGGGATAACAAATAAAAACAGCCGATGGGTTTTGTTGACAGTAACAACCAGGTAACCGGTTTTATTCAAATCAAACTGAATACTGTTTTCTTGTTTTACTCCTTTTATATTCAGCTGCTTTGGACTGATTTCATAATCTAGGATCTCACCATTATATTCAACTTTCAAAGGAACGGACTTAATAAATTCAATCATGGTGTAATTGACATCCTTGAATTGTTCGGTAAAGATCTGATTACCGCCGACACTAACGCCAAACTCAGTACTCTTAATCTGCTGGCTGTTCAATGGTTGGTCAGAATTGACCTGCTGCCCTGATCCACACAAGGATAAGAGTAACAATACCGGTAAGAATAATTTTTTAAAAGACATAACAAGCTAATTTAGTAATTATCAGAATTATTTAATGGAAGTAATATCTGGTATCAGAATTGGTTTTTGATTCTCCACTTTATAGGTTACAGTAGTGGTTTTCTTTTTATCACCCTCTCTTGATTGATCGCTCTTAACCGAGACTTTGATAAATGGATTGATGCTGCTGATATATACCAGCGCTTTAGCTTTCTTATCTTCAGAAAAGCTTTTGAATTGAGGTACAACCATTTCAACAATTTCTGATAGCTCACTAAGTTGGGTATATACGATAGGTTCTTCAGCTTTCGCATTCCACGTGCTTTTTTGGACACCTGATTCAGTCGCATTCTGAGCGTTCACAATAACTACTGAGCAACCACCATTAGGCATGTTTTTAATATAAGCACTTTCTGAGGCAATGTTTTTATCCATTCCCTGTTTGATAATCTGCTGCGCATAATACTTTTTCAAAGCATTTTTAAAGACCCCTGGAAGTTGAGTGGAATCTATACATTTGTTGATGTACCGACATTTGTTAAAATGTTCAACACTGAAATTATAATCATCCGCAATCAGCCTGCCACTGTTACTTGCCAGATGAGCAGCAAATAAATCTACCAGCGTGTTGAACTCCAGGGAATTTGGATCCAATGATGGATTGCCTTTCAAAATATAAGTGCTGATATATTTGGCACTCTCAGAAAGACCCGGAGATTTTAAGTTGATCTCGTCTGTTGTTTCCTTCATCTCCAGGGGTACTGGAATTGAGGTAATCTGATTCCTGCTGTTTTGGATAACCGGTTTTCTGTTATCATCTGTCAATACAGGCTCTATGATCACCGAATTGTCATTTATAGCTGCAACAGATTGCAATTCTATGACACCTGCTGCCAAACCTGTTGCAGTAACAGTAACCTTTATCGTACCGGGATTATCATTCGCCCGAATGACATTGGATACCGGCATATCGGTATACATCACGCCATCCATTTCTTCATGTTTATTGATATCCGATTCATAAACAGTAGGGCCAACTAGAGTTGCAGGACCATTCAACGTCCACTTCACGGTATTGGTAGCGCCATATACATGGACTCCATTGGCATCCACAATATCAGCCGTAATTATGGCAACTGAAGAACGACTTGCAGTAAGTTTTTTATGAGAAGTTGTCAGGACAATTTTTGCAGGTTCACCGGCCATGACCACCTGAGTAGTGATCTTTTTGTCACCTTTTATACCTATCGCAGTGATTGTACCTTGTTCTATTCTGATGTTTTTAAAGGTCACACTATGAAAATTCAGATCATTCGGAAATTGAAATCCTTTACTGACCCCGTTAACCTTAAGCTCAACATTTTCGCAATTAGAATTGATTCTGATATCTTTTTTCTCTCCCAGGTATTGTGTTCTCCAGAAATGAGGCAAAATAAATACCATAGGCTTTTTCGAATAGGTTGCTTCCCAAAAATAATAGGCATATTTTGGAACACGATAAGCATCAACATAACCTTTGGGATTAATGTGTTTCAATGGAGAATTCAGATACTCCCTGTCGCAACCATGGTCTTCATACAACCATGTACAGAGGTTTCCGGTCCCGAAACGGCCACTTTCAATCAACTTCTGCATCTGGTGTTCTTCTGTCCCGCTGTGCTGACTGTCCTCGGGTTCAAGATCTTTGACATCCTTATTGTACCAACCTCTGATCGTACAACGCAACAGGTTTTCTATGGCAAGATTTTCGTCGGTGTGTTTTACAAATTCTCCGGCTGAACCTTCCGTCACTCTTCTGGCTGTCAGGATTCTGGTTGTGTCTTCCGCAATGGCCCATTTCGAATCTACCGCATGATTGGTTTCATTTCCCATGCTCCATAACATAATGCTTGGATGATTCCTATCCCTTCGGATCATTTCTTTCATCTGTTGTTGCTGAACATCCTTATCGAATACCTGATTCTTTATACTTGGAGACTCTTCATCAATTACAATTCCATATTTATCGGTCAGTGCGTAAACCAGCTTATCGTTGGGATAATGCGCCGTACGCATAAAGTTATAGTTCAGATTCTCAGCAATATCTTTAAAGTCCATTTCGGTAATCCATTTTGGGAGGGCATCACCAACCCATGGATACTCCTGATGACGGTTTCCACCATGAACGATTGTTTTCTTGCCATTGATGTAGAGAAAGTTGGTATGATAATTCCAGCTAAACCATCTGAATCCAAGTGGACTTGACATTTGATCAACACATTTTGTCCCTTCAAAGACTTCTGAATAAACCTTATAGAGATAGGGCGATTCCTGAGACCAAAGATGGGGTTTCTTCACGATCGAACTTGTTTGATCAAATTTAAATAACTCTCCCGGTTTAATTTCAGCACTTTTTTCAAGTGTTTGAATGATTGTATTATCTGCATCAACGAGATACGTCTTCAAAGTACAGTTTTTAGGCTGCTGATCATCATTTTTCACCCAGGTCTGTACACGGGCTATTCCTTTGGACTCTGACACAACAGGCGTTGTCACGAAGGTTCCACCCTCATGATTTGCCGATCCCTGCATGGGGATATATAAATTATCTTTGAGCACCAAAGTAACATCACGATAGATGCCGCCATAGACATTAAAATTTCCTGCAGCCATAGGTGGAATCTTATACACATCATTCATCCGGTTGTTGACTGCCACGGCTAAAACATTGTCTTCAACGGTTTTCAGAAAGCCGGTAATGTCGAAATCAAACGAACCATATCCGCCCTTGTGTTCGCCGACATACTTTCCATTTACCCAAACTTTGCAATATTTCTGGACACCTTCAAATTCTATAAACACTTTCTGTTTTGCATATTCCTTATTGATGGAGAAATGTTTCCGATACCATCCCCAACCAAACCACCAGTACGAATCATCTTTCTCGGAAGCATTTCTGATAAAAGGATGCACCTCCCCTGTTGTTTCAAAAGTACTCCAGGTATGAGGAATGGATACTGCCTGCCATGATGAATCATCAAAACCCTGTTCCTGAAATCCGTTGTCGGCCTTTTCGTCAGGGAAATAATTAAACGTCCATTGATTGTTAATGACTTTAGTAATCCGCTTTAATTTTGGAGGACTATATTTACTGGCTTGCTGAGCACTTGAAAAAGAAAAAATGAAAAAAATGAAAACAAAAAGTATTAATTTATTCATAAATCAGATTTTAAAAAACACAGCACTACAGAATTTGCCATCAATTCATTTTAATATTAAAAGACGCTTACAAGATTCATAACAGCTAATTCTGTGTAGCTTTGGGCTTAGCACTTTCTGTCTTTTCTGTTATCCAACGGATCGCATAATATTCACATTGACCTTTACCTGCATTTTGAATACCATGCATGTCATTGGGTGCAAGAAATATCAGTGATCCGGGACCCAGTACATAAGGTTTCCCCTTTATCGATTCTTCAACAGTACCAAACCTGACAAGAATAATCTCTTCGTCGGGATGCATGTGTTCGGCGTGACTTTTCAGGCCTTCATTCAATGTAGTGGTGTGTATTTCCAACTCAATTAAAGAACGAGTCGGAGTTCTCAAAATGGATCTTGTTCCTCCCTTGTCCGTCTTCTTAAATTCAATTTTGTCCCAATCATAAATAACCGGTTGATCAGCATTAACTTTTGGATCGGCTACATGATTTGCTGTCGACTTCCATCTAAAAGTATAATAACAGACTTTATCGTCACCCACGCTTTCAAAATCCCTGTCTACTCCAGGAGGAAACAAGATAACACTTCCTGCATTCAATAGAATAACCTTTCCACCTTGATTTAACCTGACCTTCCCTTCTTTCAGAATCATAAACTCTTCCTGACTTCCGGAAACAGATCCAATTTTAAATTTCTTGCCTTTATTAACTGTTGTTGCAAAGACATCCAATGATGCCAACGTTTTTGTTTGACTTTTAATGATTTGCCTCACTTCTATATCTTTAACCTTATTAACTTTCAGGTCTTTCCATTCATAAACGGATGATGGAAGAAAAACTATTATCGCCGATGTAGAAATAAATACAAATGCAAATAGCACAAGCAATTTATAAAATCTTTTCAAAATCGTCATTTCTTACTTTTTACAATAAACACCCTGTGATCGTAAAACTAAATTCAGGGATAAATGTACTGAAAAAAATTAATTTATGAAACCTATAAATTTGATTCTTCAAAAAAGGAATAGTGTAACTTTACTTCAAATTCACACTTTAAGATGTGTAAAAGGCTTATTGGTTATCATTCCTTCATGAAGCCCATATTACACATTTATGACTCAGAGAAAAGTTGGATAAGACATACTCCTACCCCACACCCTTAAAGAGCGTACCCTAAACCCGCGTCCAACCTGCTCCCTGTAAAGCTATACGGTGAATGTACGGCGAAGGTGGGGTGAATGTGGGGCCAATGTGGGTACAATGAATTCTGGGGTATTTTCATACATGTGGGACAAATGTGGGACAAAAGACATTAATCACAAAAGCCAACTATTGTTAATCAAATAGTTGGCTTTTGTGATTAATTCAAATTGTGACCTTAATAGTTACTATTGCCATTGCAATTTTATCGTAATCTGCAGAAAGCACATGTCCGGTTCCTTGATGTCGAATCAAGGAAAAATTCTTCAAATGTATGACAGCATTGCCAGATTGAAATGAAAACAAAACTTGTTCAAAGAAATTCACAATATCTAAACCTGAGTTAACAGAAAATTTCAATATGGTTTTTGCTACCTGTTCATGGGAACCGTGATATTTATCTTCTGTCATCTTTTCAGTGAGCTGACATATATCTTCTATTTGCAATTTGCCTTTTGGCGTGCGGTCTATTGGCTTTGTAATGTATGCCAGATTATCTGTTTTCAGGCGAATTAAAATATGCGGTACTAAATTTATTTTGGCAATACTTGCCAGATGCATAGTTAGATCCTCCACTCCCGGCAATTGCTTATGCCGCAACGTGGATGGCTA
>Ga0209538_1001102_pt1 | contig 14469 bp, 10 predicted proteins | sample BarGraNGADG00211_2_FD_184492 | JGI IMG/M metagenome (GOLD analysis project Ga0209538, IMG submission 184492) | Arctic peat soil microbial communities from Barrow, Alaska - Barrow Graham LP Ref core NGADG0004-211 (SPAdes) (version 2) | ecosystem: Environmental > Terrestrial > Soil > Wetlands >... | reverse complement strand
CCCGCGCCGTCCCCGGGCTCTCGCCTCATCGTCGCGGAGGCGCTGGCGGACCCCAGCCGGCTCTTCATCGCCGTGCTCGGGCCGCTCACGGACGTCGCCTCGGCGATCATGGAGGAGCCTTCGCTGCGCGAGCGCGACGTCGTCGTGGTCTGGGTCGGCGGCCCTCCGTACGAGGGCGTCGCGGCGTACGCCCCGGAGTTCAACTCATCAACGACGTCGCGGCGGCCAACGTGGTGCTGCAGTCGGGCCTCAAGGTGTGGCAGATCCCGATGCCGGTGTACACGATGGTCGGCGTCGGGCATGCCGAGCTCGAGGAGCGGCTGCGCGGGATCGGTCCCGTCGGGGACTACCTCGTCGACCAGCTGATCGCCTTCAACGCGACAGTGGACTACGGGCCGATGGACTTCCGCTCGCTCGGCGACAGCCCTGCCATCGGCGCCGTGATGAACCCCGCGGGCGGTCGATGGAGCGTGCGCGCGGCCCCCCGCTTCACCGCCGCGGGCACGCTCGCCCCGGGCGACCCGGGCCGGACCGTCCGCGTCTGCGAGGCGTTCGACACGCGGTGGCTCGTCGAGGACATGTTCGCCAAGCTGCGGTCGGCCGGTCGTCACGACGCTGGTCGACGCGGCCGGGGCGCCCGACGCGGAGCATCGCAGACCCGGTCATGACGGCGGCGGCACCAGGATCGAGAGATCGCTCTCGCGCGTCGCTCGATCGTCTGCTCTGCGCCGCAGACCCGTGCCCTACGCCTGAACGATCGACATGACGGCCCACGGGGCGAGCTCGACGTCGATCTCCAGCACGCCGTCGCTCGATGCCGTCAGCGTGTACCGTTCCATGCCGTCGGCCACCGCCCGCAGGTGCTCGGTCTGCGTCGGCGTGAGATTCGTCGGCGAGCCCATCCGGTACCACTCCTCGGCGACGTTGCCGTGACCGAGGTCGAGGGTCTCGACGACGAAGACGGCCCTGGGCGCGACGCCGTCGACGACGTGGCTAACACGACGCGCCGGTCCCTTCTCGCTCAGCTCGCGGGTGTCGGGGTAGCCGTCACGCGGCCCCAAGGAGAGCAGGTGCATGTCGTCCGGGTAGTTGAAGAAGACGGCCGAAACGGCGGCGGTCTCGCTGTCCCGGGTGAGGACGCCGTGGTCGGTGGCGAGCAGGAGGCGGTCGCCCAGTCTCGACAGCGCCGAGAACGCGTGGAAGGTCGGCTTGTGGATACCCTGCTCGTTCACGATGCCGAAGCCTCCGTGGAACGGTCCGATCCCGGCGCCACCCTCTTCGAACACATCCGTGAAGGTCCAGTACGACATCGAGGCGGCGAGCGCGGCGCACTGCAGGTATGCGCGCGTGATGTAGGTGGCGGCGTAGACCGTGTCGTGGACGCTGTCGCGGCTCGACGGGGTCGTCGACCACTCCGTGACGTGGATCTCCGCCGTGGGGTAGGGGCTCTCGCCGATCATGGCGCGCAGCCGCGTGAGATCGTCGAAGGTCGCGTTCGCATAACGGCTGATCGCGCGGGTCTCCCCGCCGGACCCGTAGGCGAAGTCCGTCGGGTACAGGTGGGTCGTGATGAAGTCGATCGGCAGGTCGCGTGCGGCACACCAGTCGATGAAGTCCTCGATCCAGACCGGCCGCCAGTCGAGCGCGTCCACGTCCTTCGCCTCGGCCGTGGCGACCTGCACCGCGCGGTCTTCCGTCTCGCCCGCATACCGCTCGTCCGGCACGAAGACGCTCGTCGACGGGCCCCCCACCATGAGTCTCGTGTCGATCGCCTTGATCGCCCGCGCCGTGTGCTCATAGAGCTCGAAGTACTGGGTCTTGGTGCCGGTCCAGAAGTGCGGCACGAGGTTCGGCTCGTTCCAGACCTCGAACCGCCACCTGCGCACCTCCTCGATGCCGTAGCGCTCGATCCAGTGCCGGACGGTCTCGGTGACTAGCTCGACCCAGCGAGTCATGTCCTTCGGGGGGCTCGCGTGGGCACCCCACCAGAACACCGTCTCGGTGTCCGTCGCGAGCTCGCGGGGCATGAAGCCGAGTTCTACGAACGGTCGCGCCCCGATGTCCAGGATGGCGTCGAACACCTTGTCGACGTAGCTGAACGTGTAGACCGGCTGCGCGAGGCTGTCGTTCGCCCCGAAGCCGCTCCCGCCTGAGGCGCGGTACACGAACATGTCGTCGTGGAAGAGCCCGTGGAAGCGCACGGATCGCATGCCGAGCTCGTCGACGGCTTCGCGGAAATGCTCCTGCCAGTCGGCACGCAGCGCCTCGTTGGCACGTCCGGCTCCGACGCACTCGTTCCAGATGTGCGACAGCGCTACCTCGGCGCACAACTCGCCGTCGATCCTCAGCGGCGCTTGCGCGCCTTCGCCGGTGCTCACCGTGTCACTTCCTCGCTGGTGCCACCTCTGACCGCGCAGGGCCTGTTGCCCACCATCGCGGAGTCCGTCAGAGACCGATCTCTCGAACCGAGAACGTACCACGCCGGGTTCCCACAACGACTGCTGTCTCTCCGGTCGGCCCATCCCTGGCCCCAGGCCGTGCCTGCCGCCACAACGCCAGCACCAGTCAACGACGGGCCCGCGCCTGCAAACCGAGGGATCTGAGGAGGACAACAATGACGATCGAGGCCATCGGCCCGACCACGCACGAGAGGTGTCGGCCCCGCCCGACGGTTCTTCCGCGTTGTCAAGGGCCATAGGTTTCTGCCCGGAGGCGGTCGTGAAACCTCCCCGGTGACGGTCACGAGAACTGCCCGGTGATGGCCATGGGATCTGCCCAGTGCTGACCATCATCGGCCGTGGGTTCCCAGTTCAACGGGCTCACCCCTTGGCCGGCGAGGGCTTGGGATAGGCGAACGCTCTCGCCGGTGGTCTGGCAGACGTGGGCGTGGTGCAGGAGCCGGTCGACGGTCGCGGTGGCGAGGGTCTTGGGCATGAGTTCGTCGAACGCGGCTGGGTGCAGGTTGGACGAGATCGCGACGGAGCGTTTCTCGTAGGCGGCGTCGACGAGTCGGTAGAGGCCCTCGGCAGCGTCCTGAGCAACCGGCAGGAGCCCTATGTCATCCACGACGACGAGATCGGCGCGCAGGACTCGGTCGATGGCTTTGGTCACGGAGTCGTCGGCGCGGTGGCGTCGTAGGAGGACGCCGAGGTCTTCGAGGGTGAACCAGGCCACGCGTAGTCCTTGCTCGACGGCGTGCTGGCCGAGGGCCTCGAGCAGGAACGTCTTGCCGGTCCCGGACGGCCCGCAGAGAACGAGGTTCTCCCGGCGGTGCACCCACTCCAGGGTCCGTAGCGCCGGTTTGTCGGCTCTTCGGATCTATGCGTGGTTGGCCCTCCAGGGTCGGGTGCCGGAGGCGGCGAGCAGGAGGCGGTAGTTGTCGCGGTTGCGGTAGCCGCGGGCGATGCGTCGGTGGAGCTCGATGATGCCGATGGCTTCGGTGCCGCCGTTGCTGGAGCGATCGGTGGTGAAGTAGCCGAGGTAGGTGTGTTTCCACTGGCGCAGGGTGCGTCCGAGTCGGGCTATCTCGGTGATCGGGCAGGTGACGCGGGACAACTCTCTAGCGCGGCGGCCGCGATCGACGGCGAGCGGGCGTCGCTCGACTGACCCGGGACTCGAGCACGTCCCTAGGAGTCGAACCCGTGGCCTAGCGTCGAGGTCATGGACATCCGGAACGCCATCCGCGAGTTCCTGACCACCCGACGGGCCAGGCTCACCCCGAGCGACGTCGGCCTGCCGGACTTCGGCGGCCGTCGTCGCGTCCCGGGCCTGCGTCGCGAAGAGGTCGCGCTGCTCGCGGGCATGAGCATGGAGTACTACGTGCGCCTCGAGCGCGGCAACGCCACAGGCGCCTCCGAGTCGGTGCTCGAGGGCATCGCCCGAGCGCTGCAGCTCGACGACGCGGAACGGTCCCACCTGCACGACCTCGTGCGAGCGGCGAACGACGGCGCCCAGCCGAGTCGACGCAAGCCCCGCCCACGAGCACAGACGGTGCGGCCAGGCGTGCAGCAGCTCCTCGATGCCATGCATGACGTCCCAGCGGTCGTGCAGAACGGGCGCCTCGACGTCATCGCGACCAACGCGCTCGGCCGCGCCCTGTTCTCCGAGATGTACGTGGACCCCCGAAGGCCCGCGAACTTCGGGCGCTTCCTCTTCCTCGATCCCCGCGCCCCCCGCTTCTACCGCCACTGGGACGACTCGGCGCAGCAGCTCGTGGCGCTCCTCCGCAGCGAAGCCGGCCGCGCACCGCACGACCGCGAGCTCAGCGACCTCGTCGGCGAGCTCGCCACCTGCAGCGACCCGTTCCGCACCCTCTGGGCATCGCACGACGTCCGCGAGCATCGCACCGGCACCAAGGCCATCACACACCCCATCGTCGGCGACCTCGACCTCGCCTACGAGGCTCTCGACCTCAGCAACGACCGCGGGCTCCAGCTCATCGCGTTCTCAGCCGAGCCCGCATCCCCGACGAGCGACGCACTGCAGCTGCTCTCCAGCTGGGCCGCCACGCACGCGCCATCGGTCGCGGACATACCCTCGGCGACGGACGCCTAGCGAGACGGCGCTGCTCAGTGCAGCCGGACCGCACCGATCGTGACCTCGGCGTAGATCACGGCGTCGCGCAGCCCGAGGCCGGTGACCACGACCCCCTCGACCCGCTCGTCGACCGCGCGCTGGACGTGCATCAGCAGCAGGGGTGCGTCGACGCCCTGCTGGACCTCGACCAGGTCCTCGGGCAGGCCGCGCTCGCGCAGGACGGCCGTGATCATCCCGCTGAGGTGCCTGAGCAGCTTGTGCGCGGGCAGCCCGCGGGCCTCGGCCCGGACCTCGACCGTCGCGGTGCCGTGCGTCATGTCGATCAGCCGGGCCTGCACCTCGACGGTGCCGATCGCCGCGAAGGCCAGCCGCGCGGCGCCCGACGCCGACGGGACCTGGCGGAGGTCAACCTCGGCGTGCACGGTCGACCCCTCGGCGCGGACCGACCGCACCATGGGCGGCAGCGGTCCGGCCGTCGCGGCCAGGGCGAGCGCCTCGGTGAACGGCAACGCGATCTGCATGGAGCCTCCTCGGGTCAGGTCGACTCTCGCACCCTCGTGCCGTCACCGCAGCGACGGTGGTCCGGCTCGGACAGGACGGGTGCGCTGACGGCCGCGTGAGCGCTCGCTTCCCCCGCAGGCCTACCCCCAACGCACGGCTGTGTTGTATAACGATGCAGAGACGATTGGCAGCGTTCACATCTGTTGCTGGACAACGGGCGTATTCTCGTGCATGCTCGCCGCGAGATCGATCTCTCGCGGCGACGGGGCCGCATGACGGAAGAGTCGGAATGGGCAACGGTGCCTACGGTTACCTGCTCGTCCACTTCGTCGAGGACGCGGCCGGGCACGCTGAGCAGGTCTACCTCTCCCTCAGCGAGGGCGACGACCCGCTGCGCTGGCGCCGGCTGAACAACGGCGCTCCGGTCCTCGGCTCGCCCCGCGGCACCACGGGGGTCCGTGACCCGTTCGCGGTCCGGCGGCGCGACGGTCTCGGGTTCCACATCCTGGCCACCGACCTGCGCGTGTGGGGCTCCGGCGACCCGGACTGGGAAGCGCTCACACGTCACGGCAGCCGTGACCTCGTCATCTGGGACTCGGTGGACCTCGTGCACTGGTCCGTCCCGCGCTACGTCGAGGTCGCACCGACGACCTTCGGCATGGCCTGGGCCCCGACGGTCGCCTTCGACGAGGCGGCGTCGGCCTACCGCGTGTTCTTCTCCGCGAAGGTCTTCGACGAGCAGGACCCCGAGCACCTCGGCGAGTCCGCGGCGGCCGTCCACGTGATGACCACCCAGGACTTCGAGACGTTCTCCGCGCCTGAGCCCTACCTGCAGATGCGCACCGGCGTGATCGACCTCGTCGCTGTGCCGGACGGCGACATCGTGCACGTGCTCGCCAAGCACGACGACGACGACCCCCGCTCGCTGGGCGTGTTCCACGAGGTCCGCCGCGGGTTCGACGACCCGCGACCCACCCTTGTCGCCACGCACCTCGGGTCGGGGTCCGGCGAGCACGTCGAGGGCCCGCTGATGTTCCGGGAGAATGGTCGCGACCGGTGGTTCCTGTGGGTGGACCAGTACGGGACGCAGCCTCAGGGCTTCCACGCGCTCGTCTCGGACGACCCGGCCTCCGGCCGATGGGTCCCCGTCCCGGACGCGGACCTCCAGCTGCCGGCACAGACCAAGCACGGTTCGGTCATCTCCTTGACCCGCGCGGAGTGGGACACGCTCCACGCAGCGGACCAACCTCCCGCGCAGGAGCAGCAGCGCCGTCCCGGCGACCGGGCGGCGGCGACGACGAGAGAAGACGAGACCGACGCGGGACGACGAGCACTCGTGGTACGAGGCGGGTGGGACGGCCACCAGCCCGAGGTCGCGACCGACCTGTTCGTGGCCTTCCTGCGGGAGCAGGGGTTCGAGGTGGAGATCGAGAAGGACAACGAGGTCTACGCCGACGCAGCGCGGATGGCCGATGTGGACCTCGTCCTGCAGTGCATGACGATGTCGGAGATCAGCGGTCCTGCCGTCGCGGGCCTGCGCTCGGCCGTGGAGGCGGGCACAGGGCTCGCCGGCTGGCACGGAGGGATCGCTGACTCCTACCGCAACAGCTCGGACTACCTGCAGCTCGTCGGTGGTCAGTTCGCGACGCACCCCGGCAAACGGCCCGAGGACCGGGCCGGTGACGAGAGCGACAACTACCTGCGGTACACGGTGTCCGTCACCGACGAGGGCCGCGTGCACCCGATCATGGCGGGCATCGAGGACTTCGAGCTCGAGACGGAGCAGTACTGGGTGCTGCACGACGACCTCATCGACGTGCTCGCGACGACGACGCACCCCGTCCAGCCGTGGCACCCCTGGCACCGCCCGATCACCTCACCGGCCGTCTGGACGCGGCTCTGGGGTGCGGGACGCATCTTCGTGGCCACTCCCGGGCACTCCCCGGACGTCCTGGCCGACCCGACCGTACGCACCATCGTCGAGAGGGGGCTCCTGTGGGCCAGCCGCACGCGATCGGAGTAGTCGGACTCGGCGTCATCCTCGACGCCTACCTGACGACACTCGCCGACCACCCCGGGGTACGCATCGCCGCTGTGGCGGACCTCGACGCGTCGCGCGCCGCGACCCTCGCCGACCGTCTCCCCGGGACCCGGGCGAGCACCGTCGAGGAGCTGCTGGCTGCGGACGGCATCGGCACGGTCCTCGACCTCACGACGCCGGGCGCGCACGCCGAGATCGCGCTAGCGTGCATCCGTGCGGGCAAGAACCACTACGGCGAGAAGCCGCTCGCCGCGACGCTGGACGACGCGTCCGCCGTCGTGCAGGCTGCTGCGGCGGCCGGGGTGGGTCTGGGCTGCGCGCCCGACACCGTCCTGGGGACCGGCGTCCAGACGGCGCGCGCCGTCGTCGACGCCGGGCTCATCGGCCGACCCACAGGTGCCGTGGCGACCTGGGTGTCGCCAGGGCACGAGGCCTGGCACCCGAACCCGGACTTCTACTACCTCGCCGGGGGCGGTCCGCTGCTGGACATGGGCCCGTACTACCTCACGAGCCTCGTCCACCTGCTCGGCCCCGTCGAGGTCGCGACGCACGTCGCCGGGACCCTCGAGCACGCGAACGGTGCGATCTCCACGGTGACCGTCAGCTTCGACGCGGCAGGCACACGAGCCCGGCCGATCGAGGTGTTCGGCGAGGAGGGCGCCGTCGCGGTGCCTGACCCGAACACCTTCGCCGGCGACGTCGAGCTGCTCGCACGCGGCGGGACGACCTGGGATCTCGTCGCGCCGCGGGCCGGGTTCGTGGACGCGTCCCGGGGCCTCGGTCTGCTCGAGATGGTGGGGGCCGCCGGTCTCGGCGCGGCTCCCGCGGAGGCGCGCGCGAGCGGTGCTGTCGGGCTGCACGTCATGGAGATCATGTCCGGCCTGCTCGAGGCCGCGAGCAGCGGCCACCGGACGACGATCACGACCTCGCCGGTGCGTCCCGACCTCGTGCCGCTGACACCCGTCGAGACCTGGCGGGCACCCGCATCAGCACCGACGACGAGAACGCCGCAGACCAGCAGGAGCCGGCCGCGTCGCCGTGAGCGACGTGCCGGGCCCCGGACCACCACAGCCACCTACCGCAACTGCACGCTCGAGCAAGATCTCAAAGAGGAGAATCATGGTCCCTGTCCCGAACGCCCGACCTCGCCGGACGGCGATGCTGCACCGAGGGGCGGCACTCACCGCCGTCTCGGTTCTCGCCCTGGCCGGATGCACCGACGGCGGAGGAGGTGAATCCACCCAGACCGCGTCCGCCGGGCTCGAGTGTGCCGTGCAGGACTACGCCGCGGACCAGCAGTTCACCTCGCCCGAGCCGATGGAGGTGAGCATGCTCTGGACCGACTGGCCGGAGACGCCCATCAAGGACACCTGGCAGCTCTTCGACGAGATCGAGAAGCGCACCAACGTCCGGATCACCACGACGAACATCCCGTTCAGCGACGCCGTAGAGAAGCGCGGCCTGCTCATCAGCGCAGGTGACGCACCCACGGTGATCCCGCTCGTGTACACCGGCGAGGAGCGGCAGTTCGCTGCGTCCGGTGCCGTGCTGCCGCTGAGCGACTACGCCGAGTACATGCCCAACTTCGAGAAGTACGTCGAGGAGTGGGACCTCACCGAGATGATCGACAACCTGCGCCAGTCCGACGGTAAGTACTACATGACCCCGGGCCTGCAGGAGGTCTCGGTCCCGGCGTTCACGCTCATCATCCGCAAGGACGTCTTCGATGAGGTCGGTGCGCCCATCCCCGAGACCTGGGCGGAGCTGCAGACAGGTCTCGAGCTCATCAAGGAGGCGTACCCGGACAGCCTGCCGCTGGCTGACGGGTTCGAGGGCCAGTCGATGCTCAACTACGCCGCGCACGCCTTCGGCACCGTTGCTGGATGGGGCTTCGGCAACGGCATGTTCTACAACGAGTCCGCGGGTGAGTTCGAGTACGCCGCGACCACCGACGGCTACAAGGGCATGCTCGAGTACTTCAACGGCCTGGTCGAGGCCGGGCTGCTCGACACCGAGTCGTTCACCGCAGCGGATGCCGGCGGCGGCACGGTCACCGAGAAGGTCGCCGCGGAGAAGGTCTTCGCCGCCTCGGGTGCCGCAGGGACGGTCCAGGAGTTCGCGGTGGCGCTCGATGCCGCCGGCGTGACCGACTACGAGCTTCTCGAGCTCGCGCCCCCCGGCGGCGACGCCGGGCAGGTCGTGGAGCCGCGCAACTTCTGGAACGGCTTCATGATCACCTCGCAGGCCAAGGACGACCCCAACCTGTGCAGCACGATCCAGTTCCTCGACTGGCTCTACTACAACCCCGAGGCGCGCGAGCTGATCCAGTGGGGCGTGGAGGGCGAGACGTACACCAAGGCCGAGGACGGCACGATCACGCTGAAGCCCGAGTACACCTTCAAGGCCTACAACCTCAACATGGACACGGGGGAGACCGACATCAAGATCGACCTCGGCTGGGGTATCGACGTCCTCGCCGGCGCGACCGAGTCCCGCGCACTCAAGGAGTCCTACAACCCGCCGGAGTACGTCGACTACATCGACACCGTGCTCGCGACCAGGACCCCGCGTGATCCCTTCCCGCCGGCACCGCTCGACGAGGCCGAGCTGGAGCAGGCCTCGCTCCTGGGGACCCCGCTGAAGGACTCGGTGGACACGGCGACCCTGCAGTTCATCCTCGGGGACCGGGACCTCGCCGAGTGGGACGCCTTCGTCGCGGAGCTGGAGGGTCAGGGCCTGCAGGGCTACGTCGACCTGATCAACGGGGCCAAGGACAGGTTCGCCGAGAGCAACGGCTGACCGACGGACGAGCCTGTCCTGCGGGGTGTCTCGGCGTCATCGAACGCCGAGACACCCCGCAGGACCCCTGACGAAGGAGCACCGCATGAAAGTCACGCGCGGGCGCGCCCCGGCCACCCCGGGGCGCGCTGCCGCCGCACCGACACGGTCACCGCGATTGCGCGGGTGGCGGGCAGCGGGTTCACCCTGGACGCGACGGCGCCCCAGTCGCACAAGGTCGACTCATGGGGCGAGGCGGACCCTGACCGGTCCCACCTCCCTCGGTGCCAAGGTGGCCTGATCGATCAAGTAGTCCCTGGTGTCTGGGATACGGCGAGGCGGGAGGGCGCTTGCAGGCAGACAGGGTTGGCAGTCGAAACGGGGGAATCAGGGGCAGCGCTTTACAGGCTGTCGCTGGCGGCTCGACAGCCGTTCGGAAATCATCGGAAGTCAGTTGACCGATAGGCAAATGAGGAAGCCTACAATGGTAAGGACCAGGAATTCGAGACGCAGGTGGCTGGGGCTCGCGCTGACGGGGGCCGTAGTCGCAAGCGGAATCACCGCATCTGCCATGCCGATTGCGGCCGTTGCCGAGGAGGCGCCGCCGGCGGCGTACCAGGACACGTCGCTGCCATTCAATGTTCGTGCGGCCGATCTGGTCTCTCGCATGACGTTGGAGGAGAAGTACGACCAGTTCAGAGCCATGCAGCCCCACGCGACGTGGGCTGCGAAGCCAAAAGCGATTACTCGCCTTGGCGTGAAGTCGTATGGCTACTGGGCCGAAGCAAATCACGGGATTTATTTCCCGACCATTTCGGGGAACAGCAACTATACGCAGTACCCCCAAAGCACCGCGATTGCCACGACGTGGAACACCGAGGTCATGCAGAGGATCGCCGGCGGCATCGCCGACGAGGCTCGCGTAACCTACAACACTTCGTGTCCGCCGGGTGTGGCCAATCCAACCCCCACCGGTGGCGCGTGCCACGGCCTGACCTATTGGTCGCCCAACCAGAACCTCAACCGCGATCCCCGGTGGGGGCGCGCGGATGAGTCATACTCGGAGGATCCCGTCTTGACCGGCGAGGTGGCCAGCGCCTTCGTCACCGGTCTGCAGGGTGACGCCTCCCCACGGCCCGACACGGTTCCGACGGGTCCGGACGACTACATCCAGGCGGTGGCCACGCCGAAGCACTATCTGGCGAACAACTCCGAGGCGAACCGCAACTACGGCACGTCCAACGTCACTGAGCGCTCGCTGATGGAGTACTTCGTGCAGCCTTTCGCGGCGTCTGCGGGTGAGGCAGGGGCGCGGTCGGTGATGAGCGCCTACAACGCCGTCGGCGTGGTGGAGAACTACACCACCGAATACCCCTCGGCCTCGGACTTCCCGACCTTGTGGAGTCCCCGCGACAACGCAACCCCGGGTGGCACACCCGGGACACCAGCCGCCTCGAGCCGGTACACCATCGAGACCCTGCTGCGCCGTTCATTCGGCTTCGACGGATACGTCGTCTCGGACTGCGACGCGATCACACGCGTCTGGCAGACTGGAACCTCGGGGCACTCGTGGCATCCCGTTCAGCTTGGCGGGGCGACGCAGATCACCAAGACCTTCGGCAACGCCTGGGCCCTCAAAGCGGGCACCGATCTGGACTGCTCGGGCGCCGACTACCCCTCAGCCACCGGACTGACCGCCGCTCAGGATCAGGGCTTGGTCAGCGAGGCCGATGTCGATATCGCCCTCGTCCGCGCCTTCACCGCTCGGTTCCAGCTGGGCGAGTTCGACCCTGTCGCCTCCGTTCCGTACAACAGCGAGTCCTACTCGCTTTCTGCGTCCGGCGATCCCAACGTCAAGCTGGCCTCACCCGCCCACCGTGCGGTCGCCCACGAGTCCGCCCTCGAGGCGCCCGTTCTGTTGAAGAATGCCGACGCGACGCTTCCGTTCGCGGACCCCGGGACGGGCAAGACCGTCGCGCTGGGGCACGTCGGCAGCCTCAACACCTTCCAGTCGGGCTCCTACTCCGGGCCCTCGGCCGACAAAACCACGTTTGCCCAGGCGTTGGCCGTACGGACCGGGTCGCCGGCTTCAGCCGTGACGGCGGGCTCTGCCACACCATTCCTGTCTGACCACCTCGCGGCGTTCCCCAATGTCCTCAACACCGCCGGCACTGCGATCACGACCTCCATGTGCGCCAGCGACCCCTGCGATCCGGTTACGGACGCGGCGACGGCCGAGTATCGGATTTCCCAGGCCGACAACATCGTGGTCGTCGTCGGCCACAGGAACAACGACGGCGGTGAGGGCACGGACCGCACGACGGTGGCCCTGCCCCGCATGCAGGCTGAGTTGATCCGCGACTCGATCGCCCCGCTTGCGGCCAAGTATGGCAAGAAGATCACGGTGTGGATCCAGGCCAAGTCGATGGTCGATGTCAGCACGTTCAAGGACCTGCCGGAGGTGGGCGCGATCGTCTGGTCGTCGTTCAACGGCATGTATCAGGGCACAGCGATGGCGGAACTGCTCTACAACGACACCGTGACGCTTGAGGATGGGCGCACGGCGGTCGCCAACTTCTCAGGCAAGTTGCCGCTGACGTGGTACTCGAACATCGACGCGCAGCTCGGGGCGGCGGCCGCGCCGACCCGCGCGATCGAGGACTACAGGATGACCCAGGCGGAAGGTGCCAAGTGCGGTCGCACCTACCTTTACTACCAGGTCGGTCCGGATTGCGCAGAACCGCACTATGTGTTCGGCCAGGGCCTGTCCTACTCGCCCTTCGTCTACGGCACGCCGACACTGTCCTCTGCGACGATCACTCCGGACCAGTCGGTGACGGTCTCGGTGGCAGTCTCGAACCAGGATGCCAACTACCCCGGCAAGGCTGTCGTGGAGGTCTACGCCAAGGCCCCGGTGGGTGCCGACGGTAACGAGCGGCCGCTCAAGCAGTTGAAGGGTTTCGCCAAGAGCGGGCTGATCGCCGGGACCCCCGAGACCGTGCAGGTCACCATCGGCGCCGGTGACCTGTGGTTCTGGGATGACGTGAACCACAAGAAGGTGTTCCCCACGGGTGACTGGACCATCATGGCCGGTCCGAGTTCGGCCGATGCGGACCTGCAGTCCGTGACCCTGACGGTGACCGGACAACGCACGGCCGGGGTCGAGGTAGTCTCGGCCCAGCCTGATGCCACCGAGCTGAGCCTCGACACTCCGGACAACCGAATCAATGCTCAGCTCTCGGTCACCAAGCACGACATGTCGTTCTGGGGTCTGTTGGATCCTGCGCTCGAGGTGGAGTACACCTCCTCCGAGCCGTCGGTCGCGACAGTCGACGCCACGGGCGCCGTCGCTCCTGTATCCACGGGCACGGCGCTGATCACGGCCAAGGCCACGGCCAACGGGGAGAGCAAGTCGACCACGTTCCCAGTCGTGGTCACCTCCGGCCCGCCCGACGCCACCGGCTCGGCGTTCCCGAACACCCACACGTCGCTGATCAACTTCGGCGACACCAACGTGGTGCTCGACCAGGCGCTCTCGGGGACCCAGCTGTCCGCGAGCTTGTTCCCGGACGCCTCGTTGGCGACGTACAGCTATCAGATCGCCCCGATGGACACCAACACCGCCGAAGCGAGTGTGACCCCGGAGGGACTCCTGACCGCGAGCAAGATTGGACACGTGCGTGTCACGGTCACCGCGACCGATTCCGGTGTGAAGACTTCGGAGTCCGCGCTGATTAGGATCTCGCCGTTGGTCTCGGTGACGGTCACGCCGGCCACCGCCGATGTGCTGCTGGGCGACACCCAGCAGTTCAGCGCGGATGTCGTGTTCGGCGAGGTGGACAACACGGTGACCTGGCCGGACTCGGTGACCTGGTCGCTGGAGGGTGCCACGTCGGCTGCGACGACCCTCAGCGCCGACGGCCTGCTCACGGTCGGGTTGGACGAGGCGATCAACTCGGTCCTGACGGTCACGGCGACGTCGGTCTACGACCCGACGAAGTCGGACTCGGCTGCTGTCACCGTGGTGCCGGGAACGGTAATCAGTCTGACGAAGGCGAAGGCCACGCCTGCGTCGATCATCGCTGGCGGCACGTTCACGCTGAACGTGGATGTGCGGGCGGAGTCTGAGCACACGACGGCTCCGACGGCGACCCGTGAGATCGTCGTCACCTTCGCCGGCACCACGCAGGTGGTCCCGCTGATCGACGGCGCGGCCGTCGTCATGCTGCCGACGACCGGTCTCGCCGTGGGGTACTACGTCGTCGAGGTCAAGTACCTCGGTGACCGTGTGTATGCGCCGAGCCAGGACAGCAAGACGCTCACCGTGCGGGCCGCACCGGGGGGAGGGCCCGTCGCGGTATGAGCCGACCGGATCGTGAAGCCAACGATCCGGGATGCGAAGGGCGGTGCTCCCGCCCTCGAATGAAGTAGATGGTCCAGGACGGGCCGGTGAGCTCCTTCTCACCGGCCCGTCCTGGTCGATGTTGTCGCTCCCCGCTCGGCGGGGGACGTGCACCCCGCGTTCAGCGCCGGCTCACTCGCCGAGACCGCCAGCGGCTACTACAAGGCCGAAGTGATCCGCGGTCCGGCCCATTCGATGCCCTGGAAGACCG